>Ga0105152_10000587_pt1 | contig 11159 bp, 8 predicted proteins | sample LakBais05cmmetaG_FD_81534 | JGI IMG/M metagenome (GOLD analysis project Ga0105152, IMG submission 81534) | Lake sediment microbial communities from Lake Baikal, Russia to study Microbial Dark Matter (Phase II) - Lake Baikal sediment 0-5 cm | ecosystem: Environmental > Aquatic > Freshwater > Lake...
ACAGTCGCGCGGCTTTACCTACCTCGATGACATTGCGCGCGGTACCATCCTGGGGCTAAAGCCGATGGGCTATGAAACCATCAACCTGGGCGGGCACGAAACCATCACCATTAACCAGATGATCGCAATGCTGGAAGAACTGACCGGCAAAAAGGCGCACCTTCAGAACCACCCTGCCCACCGTGCCGATATCCTTGGCAACTGGGCCGACATCAGCAAGGCCAAACGCCTGCTCGGCTGGGAGCCACAGATGGACTTGATCGAGGGGATGAAACGTCTGGTGGACTGGTACCGCAGTGAGCATGACTGGGCCAAAGAGGTGGCTACCCCGTGACCATTTTCCAAAAGCTCTCAGCGACCTGGAAGGAGGACAATCTTCTGCGCAGGATAGTGCGCAACAGCAGCTACCTTTTCGGCAGCAATGTGATTTCATCTTTTTTGAGCTTCGGTCAAACGGTCATTGCCGTTCGCCTGATCGGTGTGACTAACTGGGGCTTGGTTGCTATCATTCAAACCTTTGCATCCAATATCAACCGCTTCCTGTCTTTTCGGATGAGCGAGGTGGTGGTCAAACACTTGGGCTCATCCCTCATAGATGATAAGAAGCAGGAAGCTGCTGCCTTGGTTAAGGCTGCTGGCCTGACAGAAGCAGCCACGTCAATCATCGCCTTTCTGGTGGTGGTGTTCCTCGCACCTTGGGCTTCCAAAGTTTTCGCCGCTGACGTCACAACTGCTCCCATTTTTGTTTTCTATGGCCTCATTATACTTAGCAACCTGATTTATGAGACTTCCACCGGGGTTTTGCAAGCCACCCATCGTTTCGACCATCTCGCCCGCGTCAATCTGATCAATAGCATTATCACCAGTTCTATGATCGGTGGGACTTACGTGCTCTATCGCTGGAGTAATCTGATCGCAGCTACCCATTTGTTGGAAGCCATCCTGCTGGCGTATGTTCTTGGAAAAACATATGTAGGTTTTTCCTTGGTCGTACTGGCACGGCGCGAATTGAAGCATGTTTTGGGACCAGGCTGGTGGAAAATCCCACTGCGACCCTTACCTGGAAAACGCTCGTTGATCATGTTCGCAGTTAATACCAATCTAAATGGCACGATGAATCTGCTCTTCCGTGATAACATCCCGCTTTATATGGCGAATTTGCTTTCCACTACGGCTGTGGGGTATTTTAAGATTGCCATGACACTGATCATCCCCATCACGTTGATCCTCGATCCATTCATCGCACCGACTTATACTGAAATTTCCCGCACGATTGCCAGGTTCCAATGGAGTACGACCCTGCGCCTGCTCAAACGAATCACTGCGATCACCGGCGGGATCGTTCTGGCAATCTGGGCTGCCTGGGCGCTAACCGGTTGGTGGATCATTCCCACTCTCTACAAGGCTCAAGCTCGTCCCGTCTATCCACTGTTGTTGATCCTGATTGCTGGCTATGGATTTGCCAGTACCTTCCAGTGGAATCGTTCCCTCTTCCTCTCTCTCGGCAAGGCAGGCTATCCAGTCTTGATTTCCATGCTGACGGGTGTCATCGAGTTGGCCTTGATATTCTCTCTGGTGCCGCGCTACGGGTACCTGATGATGGCCATTATTCTCTCGGGGTACTTCATCGTCTCCGTCGGTTTTATCACCTTGCGCGGCCTGTGGGAAGTCCGCCGCCGAGCGCGAGCTGAACCTCAACCGCCAGAATCGGATTTGCATCAATCCTCAACTATTGAGGTGCAGCCTGAGGAGTCTCCATGGATCGCTGTCCCATGAAGCGCCGGTTTGCTCTTCCCGGCGTCAACAGCTGGGATTGGCTGGTTTTCATCATTTTTCTTACTTATGCGGGTTGGTATTTCCTGGGCCGTCTGGAGGCGAACTATCCAGTGGTGATCCTTTCCGGTGACGGCGGGAATATTGCCAGTTATGCCGCTGCCCTGGACCACCCTGACTGGTTCAAGAACGACCCTGCTCTGGGCGATTCGAATAATATTGGCATTTACGACACCATCCACATTCCCCTGATCCGTGCCCTGAACCATCTGACCGGCGACTATGGCCTGGCGTATACTTGGTTGGTGTTCCCGGAAACTTTCCTGCAATTGCTTGGCTTTTATTTATTGGGTCGGGTTCTGTTTAAGAACCGCTTCTGGGCTTTTTTGCTGGCCTTCCTTACTGCCATGATGGTCATCAATATTGGCTTGGGCGAGATCTGGGGCGTATGGCGGGATGCGCTACCACGCGTTACCTTCCAATCGGTGCTGCCCTTTTTGCTGACGCTTGTTCTGGTCTGGAAGGACCGTCCTGGACGCTGGCCCTGGCTGATGGTTTTCGCCGGGCTGCTGGTGTATGTACATCCGATCAGCGCCCCAGCCTGGGGGTTTGCCATATGGCTCAGCCTCTGGCTGCTGCAACCTAAAGGCTGGAACTGGAGGCGGCGGATTCTGGTCATGCTGGGGCTGGGTGTACTGTTCCTGATCCCCCTTATTCCCTTTGCAATCAATTACTTATCTTATAATGTGCGCGGCCAGGCTGCGGATTACACTACGGTGATGACGGTTTTGCAAACTTACTCACCGGCTGACCTGCTCAATGCCCCCGCTGCTTTGGGTACTTTCCTGTGGAATATGACCCTCAGCTTGCTCCTCCCGGTGGCCCTGGTTGGGTTTGTAGTTACCTGGCTGATTAAAAAAGACGATCGTACGCCGGTCAAGGTAGTATTGCTATGGGCGGCAGGAATATTCATTGTAAGTATCCTGGTTCCATCCGTCGAACGAATGGTCGAACAGTGGCTTCAGATCCTGCCACTCGAAACCGAGTTGGTGCGTTGCCTGCGCTATTTCGTGCCGCTCTTGCTACTATTCTGGCTGTGGCCTTTGGCTGAGTTAACTCCCCGCCTGGTCAATCTACAGGCTCGCCGTGCAGTAATTGGTTTGGGGATTGTACTCTTCGGTTTTTGGGCGGCGACCAATCGCCCTGATGTGAGTGCCATGCTGCGCGTTATCACCTGCATCTCGAAGGCTCGCCTGATTTGCATGTCCAATCGTCCGATTGACGAACTGATTGCCACCCTGCGCGCACAGACTCGGCCCGGAGAAGGGGTGCTTTTCTTCAACCAGGATCCGTCCACCACATCGCAGACGCTCAGTGTACGCTACGCGGCCCTGCGCCCTTTGGTGTACTCATCGCGAGACAGCGGTATTCTGGGTTATGCTGACCGCTCCGCTCTCCCGGCTTGGCTAGAGACCACTGAAAAATGGGAATCCCTGCAGGCCATAACCGATCCGCAGGAACGGCTGGAAGGATTGGTCCCTCTGGCAGTGAGTCTAAAAGCCGATTATCTGGTGATTGATTTCGAGGTCGCGCCGGAGATATTAGCTAGCCTACCGGTGACAGTGGTAATGCAGAATGACGGGTATAGCTTGCTCAAATTGCGTTACTCGCAGGAGGGGTCTTTAAATCATATGGGCTTCGCTGGAATTAACCGAAATGTATTCCAGAAGGGCACAAAGGTACTAAATTCGCGAGTTGTTTTCAAAAAAATCAGTGGTTTTATGCCTTCGTGGTGATAGCGTTGTGTTCTTTTCAGGATGATGCGTATGGAACGAAACCAGAAACCAAATTCAGGTCCGGGTTCGGCGGTACTTTCCGTCGTCGTCCCCATTTTTAACGAAGCGGACTCTCTACTTAGCTTGCTTACAGAACTGGTCCCTTATTGCCTTGACCATAAATGGATGTTAATCCTGGTCAATGACGGGTCCAGCGACGAGACCCCCGCGATCCTGAAAGACTATGAAGAGTATCCTGACATTAAGATCATTCATCATAAGGTCAATCGCGGGTATGGTGGCGCTCTCAAGACAGGTCTTCTTAATGCTGACACCCAGTTCGTAGTGACAATTGATGCCGATGGTCAGCATGAGCTAAGCGATTTGGCTGAATTGCTCCGGTTTACCCTGGAGAAAGATGCCGACCTGGTAGTAGGGAATCGAGGCAAACAAGGCTCATCAGGCCTGTATCGTAATTTCGGCAGGTGGATGATCCGAAATTTTGCCGCCCTGCTCATGCCTGTCCATATTTCGGATTTGAACTCCGGTTTTAAGCTCTATCAGACTAAACTTGTGCAGAGATATTTATCCATTTGCCCGGACTCGATGGCTTTCAGTGATGTGATCACTTTGATTTTTATCAAAAAACGCCATCTGGTGTTGGAACATCCAATCATAAATAAAAAGCGGGTAACAGGAAAGAGCACGATAAATACCTACACGGCTATCCAGACAGTTATGGAGATCATCAACATTGCCATGCTGTTCAATCCGCTCAGGATATTCCTGTCGCTATCGGTCCTTTGTATCGGTTTCGGTTTTGTCTGGGGAATCCCGATTTTGCTGCGTGCTCGCGGGGTAAGTGTAGGGGCAATGCTGGCAATCGTAACCGGATTGTTGTTTTTCTTCATCGGTCTGATCGCCGAACAACTGTCTGCGATGAGATTGGGATTGCTTGATACGAACAATGATCATGACGCCCCGTGCGATTTGCTAAGCAAATCGAACCGGGACTACCACGAAGGATCTCATTGAAAAATGAGAATAGTTTGTATATCTTCGTCGCAAGTTCCATCCGACACGGCCAACAGCATCCAAGTGATGAAGGTCTGCCAGGCCTTCACTCAACTGGGGCATGATGTCATTCTGCTGGTTCCCGGCCCACAGCCTGAAGGTTTGAAACCTACCGCTTTGCAACAACACTACGGTCTCCGCAGGCTCTTCAACATAGAATGGCTGTCTGTCCGGACCCGCCGCATATTCCCGTGGCAAGCCGTCTGGCATGCCCGTCGCCTCGGCGCGGACCTGTTATATGCCTGGCCGCTCCAGTCCGCCGCGCTTGGCTTGCTGGCCGGGATGCCGTCCCTCCTGGAGTTGCACGACTTCCCGTCTGGGCGCTTTGGCCCGCTCTGGCTGCGTCTTTTTCTAGCCCTCCCCGGGCACAAGCGCCTGCTCCCCATCACCGACGCGCTGCGGCGCGCCCTGCACTTGCCAACCGAACAAACGATAATTGCTCCAGACGGAGTGGACCTCGAGCGTTACGCCTCGCTGCCGGACCCCGAGCCTGCCCGCCGCGAACTTGGCCTGCCCGCTGCCTCCACCGTGCTCTGCACTGGTCACCTCTACGAAGGCCGCGGGGCGGACCTGTTCCTGGCATTGGCGAAAAAATTCCCGCGAGCCAGTTTCGTCTGGGTGGGAGGGCGTGCCGCGGACGTGAAAACCTGGGTAACCCGCGCCGCCATGCTAGCCCTGACCAACGTCACCTTCACCGGCTTCGTGCCGAACGAACGCATCCCGCTGTATCAGTCCGCCGCGGACGTGCTGCTGATGCCCTACCAGTGGACAGTGGCAACCTCCAGCGGTGGGAACACTGCTGAGATTTGCAGCCCAATGAAGATGTTCGAGTACATGGCTGCCGGGCGCGCCATCCTGACCAGCGACCTGCCCGTCCTGCGCGAAGTACTGGATGAGACGACTGCGGTCTTCTGCCCGCCGGATAACATTGGGGCGTGGGAATCCGCCCTCGGCGGGCTACTGGCCAGTGAAAAACGGCGGCAGGCTCTCGGTCAACACGCCCGCCATGCTGTGCGACAATATTCATGGGTCGAACGCAGCCGTCGAGTACTGGAAACCTTTCGATGACAGGATTTTCTTATGCAGAAGATACTGAAACCATTAACCCTTTTGAAAACGAAGACCTGGCTCGAAATCGTCGCGGCAGTCTCGTTGATCGAGCGAGTATCGCTTTATTTTTTTCCATCGCCCAATTTTGTATCACAATACCACCGGGTACCGCCGCGCGGCTGCGGCCATCTTGGGAGACTGGACAAATTTCGATGGCACATGCACACCCGGCTATCCCGTCTTTCTGGCGCTCATCGGTCCGGACGAGCGTGTTTATGTTGCGCAACTGACACTTGGTCTCGCCACCACTTTGCTTTTTTTCTATCTCGGTTGGGGTATCAGCCGAAAGGGTTGGTTCGGGGCATTGATTGCCCTGGCGCACACGCTCAACCTGGGGCAGCTCTTTTTTGAAGCCGACCTGATCACCGAAACCCTGACCACCTTTCTCATCGTTGCAGCGCTGGCCTAGATTGCCTGGCTGCTTTTCTCAGACACCAGACGCCCGCTCTAGCAGGTAGCTGCTGCCGGGGTGGCTGGCGAGTTGACCGATGGCTTGGTCACACTGACCCGTCCCCTGTTCATCTTCCTGCCTTTATGGGTGGCGCTTTTTCTGCTTGCTTTCTGTCAAGGTGCCGCACCAAAAGTGCGCTGGAGCGCGGCCCTGGCAGCCGGGCTTTCGGGCCTGCTCATCGTTGGGGCATGGGTGAATTTCATTCACCAGCTCTTTGGCATATGGAGCCTGAGTGTCATGAACGGTTATAACCTGATAAAACATGCCGGGCTATTCTTCGAGTACGTGCCGGATGAGTACACTGCAATCCGGGATACGTACATCCAATTTCGCGAGGAACGCATTGCCGAAACCGGCGTACCAGGCAACGCCATATGGTATGCCATCCCGGCTCTGGAACAGGTCTCCGGGCCGGGTTTCATCCCGCTCTCTAATTTGCTGGCGAAATTGTCCATTCAATTGATCCTCGCCCATCCTGACCTTTACCTGCGCAATGTTCTGCAAGGTTGGTTATGGTTTTGGAAGGCGCCGGTTTATTGGTCATCTGCATCTGTTACCAACCCGGTTCTGAGAAGTATTATTTCCGCATTGATTACGATCGAACGCGGCGGGATGGTTGTCTTCAATATTGCATTAATTCTTGGATCGTCGACTCTTATCTGGAAGAAAATGCGCCAGACCCTGAAAATGGATAATTTCGTCTGGTTTGTTGACAGTGTTGTCTGGTTTATTTCCATCATCCAAACCTTGCTCGACCAGGTTGATAACCCGCGCTTTTCCGTTCCCCATCCAGACGTTGGAGTTGTTTGTTATACTGTGGTGGGGTATTTTTCTCCTGAACAAGGAAATACATGAAAACCTTCCTGCGTGACTTGCGTTGGATTCTACCTGTCAGTCTCGGCCTGGCCCTAGCCCTTTCGCTGCTCGGTCCGGGAACGTGGTGGATTGGTTGGCTGGCTTATGCCTTTGTTTTTACGCTTGGCTTGCTGGCACTCTCCGCGCTCTGGCGCTCTGCCGGCGCACCCCGGACCTTGATGCTGATGCTGCTCCTGGCACTATTCCTCCGCCTCGGGCTGGGCATGACATTCTCGTACATCCTGCCCCCTTATGGAAACGATACCCTGGTGCATAATTCAGGTTATATCTTCCGAGACGCTTATACATACGATTCGGAAGCCTGGGGATTGGCATCCTCCGGTGATCCATTATGGAGGGCTTTTGACAAATCTTATGGTTCCGAGGATCAGTACGGCGGGCTGCTTTTCTTTAACAGCCTGTTCTATCGTTTCATCAGCCCTGATGCACACCGTCCCTGGTTGATCGTCTTGCTTTCCGCGTTGGCAGGAACAATCGGTGTGGCGCTGGCATGGAAGGGGGCGCGGCAGAGTTGGGGGAAGAGCGTGGCGCTGGTAATGGGATGGATCATGGCGCTATACCCTGAGTCTCTCCTGGTGGGCAGTTCGCAAATACGCGAGCCGTTCTTGATTCTGTTTATTGCGATGGCCTTCTGGGGTGTGGTGGACTGGCTGGCGACCCACCATCGTTTCGCCTGGCTATGGATGGCCGGCAGTCTCCTCGGCATGGTGTTCTTTTCGCCGGGCGTGGTAGTAGTTGTACTAGTGGGATTGGGTGTCTGGATCTGGTTGCGGGAAAAAGAGCGCCGCATCAGTTGGGGGTGGGTAGCCGGGGTGGCGGTTGTGGTTGTGCTGGCAGCATTGTTGCTGGGTGAAGTGGTAGGAGGCACGCTTCAGGTCCCGGGCGGACCGTTGGCGAACCTGGTCAACTGGCTGCGGTATTCAGCAAATTATAGTGCTTATGTCACCGAACGAAACTCCGGTTGGCTCCAGACAATCTTTAGTGTTTTGCCAGAACCGCTGCATTTGCCATTTATCATCGGCTATGGGATTGCTCAGCCGGTATTGCCGGCGGCAATTGCTGATCCGGCAATCTGGCCGATGCATGCCTTGGGTATCCTGCGCGGGTTGGGCTGGTATGCGCTGCTCCCGTTCCTGCTATATAGCCTGCGTTCCATCTGGAAAATGGACGATAAACGGGAACGCTTTGCCTGGCTGTGGCTTTGGCTGGTTTCCTGGGCGTGGATTATTATTTCAGCCGCTCGCGCCGGTGGCGATCAGTGGGACAACCCGCGTTACCGCGTTATCCTGTTGCTCTTCCAGGCCGCTCTGGCTGCCCAGGCCCTGACCTGGCAACGTGCCACCCGCGACCGCTGGCTGGGACGTATCCTGGCAGTGGAAGGGGTTTTTCTGGTGCTGTTCGGTTACTGGTACTTCAGTCGTTATACTGGCTTGGGACTGACGGTCCCTCATATCTTTATTGTTTTTACAGCTATAGTTGTCATCAGCGCAGCCATCCTTATCGGCGGCTGGCTCTGGGACCGACGGCAGGTGAAACGGGGATAAGGAAAATTCCCCAAGACGATTCTCTCAACAATGACGCTAAAGAAGCAGATAATATTTTGGGGTACAAATACTGGCATCGCGCTTGCATTAGCTTAGATAGGCGCGGGGGTATGCCTTGCGGTTTCCATTTGAAAATTTGTATCGCGTTTTTGAATTTGTTGAGCCCCTATGAACTGGGAATGGGAATTACAGACTATGCGGTTTACTGGGAATAGGTACGCCATAAATTTACTGGTTGAGGTTAGTCACCCTTTTGCCAAGCACTTGACGTATTTTGATTCGCGTTTATAATTCAACTACTGAATTATGAAAAGGATCATTTATGCTAACTGCCCTCATCACCGGTGTGACCGGGCCAGGTCGGCTCGTAGTGTAGGCTTTAAAGATTTGGTAGAGATGATGGTTGAAGCCGACCTCAAACGACTGATGATGGGAACGCATAACCGGGAAAGACTATGAAAAATTCTGCCGATTCAACCCGTGAACTGGCCCTGCTCGAAACGATCGAGCGTGACCCCGACGTGACCCAAGCCTCCATCGCCACTGAACTGGATGTGGCGGTTGGCACCGTTAACTGGCATATCAGACGCCTGATTGATAAGGGTTACATCAAGATTAAGCGCGCCAACCGTAAGAAACTGCGCTATATCATTACCCCCGAAGGGATTGCCCTGCGTGCCCTCCTGACGATTGATTATATCGAACAGCAGTTTCTGCTCTACCGGAATACGCGTCAGCATGTAAAGGAGCACATCGAACGGGTACGCGCGGCCGGGTTTGACCGGGTTGGCTTACAGGGCGAAGGTGATGTAGCCGATATTTGCCGCCTGACTTGTTTAGAGCAAGGTATAGCTGTCGTGTCAGACGGGGGCGCACCAGTTCTGGTGGTGAGCGGGTTGAAGGTCCGGCTGGATGGCCTTCAGAAGAGTGAAGAATAAGAAGTAAAAATGGCAAAAGCAACAATCGCTGTACCTGAACCAAAGACAGTTGTAATTCGCCCATCCAAAGGGTGGACGGCGCTGAATTTGCGCGATTTGTGGGTTTATCGCGAATTGGTTTATTTTATGACCTGGCGCGACCTGAAAGTGCGCTATAAACAAACTGCGCTCGGGGTGAGTTGGGCGGTGATCCAGCCGTTCATGAACATGGTGGTTTTCAGTATATTCTTTGGCGGGCTGGCCCACGTCCCGACGGATAATGGCATTCCTTATCCAATCTTCTCCTTCGTGGCGCTCCTTCCGTGGACTCTATTTACCAACGCCCTTAATAACGCCAGCCGTTCGCTGGTCAGTAACCAGAACATGATCACGAAGATTTACTTCCCCAAACTGGTTCTGCCGCTGTCTTCGGTATTGAGTGGACTGGTGGATTTCCTAATTGCATTCGTAGTCTTGATTGGGATTGCACTGTATTACAACCTGACCGGCCAGGCGCATATCACAATCACCGCGGCACTCTGGACTCTGATCCCGTACCTGTTGATGGCACTGATAACCGCCCTGGGCATTGCCCTGTGGCTCTCGGCGCTCTACGTTCAATACCGCGATGTGGGCTATATCCTCCCGTTCCTATCCGATATTTTGAAATTCATCTCCCCGGTGGTTTATTCCACCACGATGATACCGGCGAGATGGCAGATGATCTATGCTCTCAATCCGATGGCAGGCGTCATTGATGGCTTCCGCTGGGCCATTCTCGGCACGCCCACTGGCCCGGACACACGCCTGATTATTTCGGCGGTTGTGGCGTTGGTAATCCTGGTCAGCGGAATGATTTACTTCCGCCGGATGGAACGCACTTTTGCAGATACGATCTAACTCTTATGAAACCTGTTATCCTAGTTGAAAACCTGGGCAAACGATACCGGATCGGACTTGCTCCACAGAGATACCGTACGCTGAACGAGAGTATCACGCAAGCTTTAAGCAAGCCATTCCGCCGGGCAGGCGCGATTATCCGCCGCTCTGTTGGGCAGGACGTGCTCCAGCCAAACGAAGAATATATCTGGGCTTTGCAGGATATTAATTTCGAGGTCCTGCATGGACAGATACTGGGCATCATAGGGCGTAATGGAGCCGGGAAAAGCACCCTGCTAAAAGTCCTCTCCCGCATCACCGAGCCGACGACCGGGTCCGTAACGATCCGGGGTCGGGTTGGGTCGCTGCTGGAAGTTGGGACGGGTTTCCATCCCGAGTTAACTGGCCGTGAAAATATCTATTTGAACGGCGCCATCCTGGGTATGAGAAACGCCGAAATTGAGCGCAAGTTTGATGAGATTGTAGCATTTTCGGAGGTAGAACAGTTCATTGATACGCCCGTCAAACGTTATTCTTCAGGGATGTACCTGCGCCTGGCTTTTGCAGTGGCTGCCCACCTTGAACCGGAAATCCTGGTGGTGGACGAAGTGCTGGCGGTGGGCGATGTTGAATTCCAGAAGAAATGTCTGGGTAAAATGGGAGATGTGGCCCAGGAGGGCCGCACGGTGCTGTTTGTCAGCCACAACATGTCAGCCATTTTGAGGCTTACACAAGAATCAATTGTGATGGAAAAAGGCCG
>Ga0105152_10000588_pt1 | contig 11156 bp, 10 predicted proteins | sample LakBais05cmmetaG_FD_81534 | JGI IMG/M metagenome (GOLD analysis project Ga0105152, IMG submission 81534) | Lake sediment microbial communities from Lake Baikal, Russia to study Microbial Dark Matter (Phase II) - Lake Baikal sediment 0-5 cm | ecosystem: Environmental > Aquatic > Freshwater >...
CCTCCTCGTAGATGAGCAATTCATCCCCGGCCTTGTCACGCATTGTCGTGCCCGGCAGGACACTCAAAGGCATAATCTGCACAAAGTCGCCAAGCCCGCGGTCATAGAGCATTTCTGCTCCTTTGATCACGTCGAGCTTGGTATCGCCGGGCAGTCCCACCAGCAGATCAACCAGTAGTTCAATTCCCATGCTCTTCAGTTTTTCCGCGGCTTTGATCACGGCCGTCGGATCGCCGCCGCGATTCGTGCGTTTCAGCGTCTGAACGTTGACCGACTGCAGTCCGATTTCGAGTTTTATGAATCCGGCTTTGACCAGAAGTTCCATTTGCGTTTCGGTCAGGGCCTCGGCGCGTATCTCGGCGAAGAATGAAATGCCGCGATTGCGGTTCACCGCCGCAATTGCCTCAAGCAACTGCTGGAAATCAGGACGGAGATTGAAGGAAGGATCCAGAATGGAAATTTCACGCGCTCCGGCCGACGCAAGACGGTGAATCAGGTCGGCGGCTGTGTTGGCATCCAGGCGCCGAATGGCTTCGTCGCCGTGCGAGTAGAAGCAATAGGTGCAGCGCGATGCGCAGCCGCGGGCAGTTTCCACATACACCGACCGGTTTGCCTCCAGGGGGATGATGCGCGAAAGGTATGGCGACGGATAGCGCGCGATGGGAAACGAGGATTGGTTTTGCGGCAGAAATTGTCCCATTCCGCCGTGCGTTCTGACCGCCGTTCCGGGGATGTTCTCGCACGATTCACCGGTTGCCAGATGTGTAAGCACGCGGGCGAAGGTTTCCTCTCCCTCGCCGGTCACGGCAATATGGAAGCCTTCCTGTCGCCCGAGAAAAGTGTTGTCCGGCTGAACCTCTGGACCGCCTATGACGATCTTTGTGCCGGGTGAATGGCGCAGGACTTCCCTCGCAATGTGCAGACTGCGTTCCGTGTTCCACATGTAAAGGGAGAACCCGATAACGGCCGGCGCATCGCTGGCAAGATAGTGGGCGAGGGCGGTATCGCCCATGGCGTCAGACATGCCGGGCGGCACGACCTCGATGTCGAATTTCGGCATCAGTCCTTCGACACGTGCGGCAACCGCAAGGCAGCCGGGCGAGAGCGCGGCATTCCCCGTTGGGCCAAGAGCTGCAGGCGGCATGGCAGGCAACTGGATCAGTTTGACCTTCCCTTTCGACATGCCAACTAGTTTAGCGCAGATTTTGCGATTGGCAAGCTTGCCGCATCTGCTATGTTGCAGGCGGTTTGAGAGAGGAGAACATGGAACAGGCTGAGATAATGGCTATACTAAAAGAGTCCGGGGCTCTGCTCGACGGACATTTTGAACTTCGCTCAGGCTTGCACAGTCCGCGCTATTTCCAGTGCGCCAATGTCCTGCGCTATCCGCGACTTGCGGAAAAGCTCTGCTGCGCATTGGTTGGGAAGATGCGGAAGGCGTCCGCAGAACACCTTCGTGTGGAAGGTGTTATAGCGCCGGCAATGGGAGGCATCATTGTCGGCCACGAGATTGCGAGGGCGCTGAATGTGGTCTCCATTTTCGCTGAGAAGGACGCGGGAAAGCTCATTCTCAGGAGATTCTCGATCAAAAAAGGAGATTGCTACGTTGTCGCCGAAGATGTCATAACACGCGGCGGCAGAGTTCAGGAAACAATTGATATTGTGGAACAGCTCGGCGGCAAAGTTGCTGCAGTTGCCGTGCTGGTTGACCGCAGCGGAGGGAAAGTGAGTTTCAGCTATCCCACGTTCAGCCTGTTGACAATGGAGCCGGTGACTTACGAACCGGGCAAATGTCCGCTATGCAATCAAGGCTTGCCTCTTGTGCATCCCGGATCGTAGAGTATGGGGTAGGTTGTGCTTTGTCACCATCCGTGTTATCCGGCTTCGCATGGCTACGCCGGGACACGTCAGTGTAATCCGTGGTTGATTTTGTTGAATTGCGGCCACACGCCGCTTTAGTCGAGGAGTGAAGATATGCCTGTACCAAAAAGACGAACATCAAAGAGCAGGATTCGAACTCGCAGACATTCGCACATCCACAAGGTGGCGGCTGTGCAGAAATGTTCCAATTGCGGGGCGCCTCAGCAGTCGCACAGGGTCTGCCCGGCGTGCGGATACTACCGGGGCAAACAGGTAATTACCATCGAAGCGGAGTAAACAAACGATGAAAATAGCCGTTGACGCAATGGGCGGCGATCATGCGCCGAAGGAAACCGTACGGGGTTCTGTCGGAGCGGCATTGGGACTGAAGGATATCACCAAGATCATTCTGGTTGGTGATTCCGAGATCCTGAACCGCGAACTCAACCGCTGCAAGTTCAAACCCAGCAAGATAGAGATCTGTCATGCTTCGGAAGCCGTGGCGATGGGTGAAAGCCCGGCCCAGGCGATCCGGCGTAAGAAGGACTCCTCGATTAGTAAAGCTATGGACCTTGTCAAGAGCGGAGAGGCCGATGCCATGGTTTCTGCGGGGAACACAGGGGCCGTGCTTGTGGCCGCGATGCTGAAACTCAGGCCGCTGGAAGGGGTCGAGCGTCCGGCGATCGCTATGGTCATGCCGACGCAGCAGAGACCGGTTGTCCTGATAGATGTGGGCGCCAACACGGATTGCAGTGTCAAGCTGCTTGAGCAGTTTGCCATCATGGGTAGCGTATATTCAAAGGCGATATTGAAGCAGTCGAAGCCTGTTGTCGGCCTGCTGAGCATCGGCGGAGAGGAAGGCAAAGGCAACGAGATAACAAAGGAAGCATGTGCCGCTCTGGGCAAGATAGCCGGATTGAATTTCAAAGGCAATGTGGAGGGACACGACCTCTTCAGGGGCGAAACCGACGTTGTGGTGTGCGACGGTTTCGTCGGGAATGTTGTTTTGAAGACAAGCGAGAGCGTGGTTCATGCTGTCCAGTACTGGATGAGCAAGGAGTTCCACAAGAACCCGATGCGTCTCCTGGGCGCCACACTTCTCAAGGGTGCGCTGAAGGCGATGAAGCGCCGCATGGATCCGGAACTCTACGGCGGCGCTCCGCTGCTTGGCGTGAATGGGACATGCATTATTGCCCACGGCGCGTCCTCCGGCCGCGCGATTCTTAATGCCATACGCGTCGCCTGCGAATCGGCACAGAACCGCGTCGACCAGTTGATCATGAAAGAAATCGCAAAGACGCGCGCCATCTGATGAATCCGGCAGCAGACCATAAGACAACCGTGCGTATCACCGGCACGGGCTCGTATCTTCCCAAGAAGGTGTTGACCAACGCCGATCTCGAGAAGATGGTGGATACTTCCGACGAATGGATCCACCAGCGAACCGGAATCAGCGAGCGGCACATCGCCCGTGATGACGAGTCCACATCCGACATGGCCGTGGAAGCCGTCAGGAAAGCCCTGGCGAATGCCGGCGTTTCCCCGTTGGACGTGGACATGATAATTGTCGCGACAATCACGCCCGACATGGTTTTCCCGAATACCGCGTGCCTGGTCCAGGAGAAGATCGGCGCAAAGAACGCGTTCTGTTTTGATCTCGAGGCCGCGTGTTCAGGATTTCTATATGGCCTGGAGACTGCCAGGCAGTTCATTGCGGGCGGCGCAATCAAGACTGCTCTTGTCATAGGCGCTGAGAAGCTGAGTTGTGTTACGGACTGGGAGGACAGGGGAACCTGCGTGTTGTTCGGAGACGGAGCCGGGGCTGTCGTGGTGCAGGCCGCCACTGATGGGCGCGGCCTGATGGGGAGCGTAATGGGATCTGATGGCGCGCTTGCCAATCTCTTGAAGATACCGGCGGGAGGCAGCAGGCATCCGGCAACCAGGGAGACGATTGAACAACGCCTACACTACATGAAGATGGAGGGTCGCGAGGTCTTCAAGCATGCAGTACGCTGCATGTGCGACGCCGGCCTGAAGGCGCTGAAACGCGTCGGACTCTCAGTGAATGATGTTCACTGCGTGATACCGCACCAGGCGAACATGCGGATTATCCAGGCCATTGCAGAACGGCTGGGAGTCCCGATGGAGAAGTTCCACAACAATCTTGAGCGGGTCGGAAATATCTCGGCGGCGTCAGTGCCTGTGGCTCTGGACGAGGCAGTGAGCAAAGGCAGGCTGAAGAAGGGCGATATCGTGCTTTTTATCGCGTTTGGCGGCGGGTTTACGTGGGGAGCCATGGTGCTGGAGTGGGGGATATGATTACGAAATCAAGGGCTGTAGTTTTTGCGGGACAGGGCGCACAGGCCGTCGGAATGGGCAAAGACCTGGCGGAGCAATATCCCGAATGCAAAGCGCTTTTCGACAAGGCTGACGAAGTGCTGGGATATAAGCTTTCCAAGATCTGTTTTGAGGGACCCGTCGAAGAACTTACGAAGACGTCTCATTGTCAGCCTGCGATATTTGTTGTCAGTAAGGCTTGTATTCTCGCGCTTTTGCGCGAGGTCGGCGGTACGGGCCTGGAGTTCAAAGGGACCGCTGGTCTCAGTTTGGGCGAGTGGACTGCACTGCACATGGCGGAAGTGCTCACGTTCGAGGATACGGTTCGTGTTCTGGCGGCGAGAGGACGCTTCATGCAGGAGGCATGTGAGGAACGCGCCGGCGGAATGGTGAGCGTTATAGGCCTTCCGGTTGAGAAGCTCAGGGAAATCTGCACTGCCACCGGGGCTGAAATCGCGAACTTGAATTCAAAGGAGCAGACGGTGCTATCGGGCCCGAAAGAGGCAATAGCCGCTGCTTCCAAGATGGCCGGCGAGGCCGGTGCAAAGAAGACCGTGGCGCTGAACGTGGCCGGCGCATATCATTCCTCCTTGATGAGTTCGGCCGCGAAGAAACTCGAAGCCATGCTTGAGAGTGTTCAATTCAAGTCTCCTGCCATGCCTGTAATCGCAAACGTAACCGGGCTTCCGCACGGTTTACCACAGCCAGAGGAAGTGAAGAAAGCACTATCGTCTCGTACTGCTCAACTCTCGCACGGTTCACCAGAGGACGTGAAGAGGACGATGGTCAAGCAGGTGACGTCGCCCGTCCAGTGGCTTTCGTCCATCGAGTGGTTCAGAAATAGCGGAGTAACGGACTATATTGAGTTTGGGCCGGGCAGAGTGCTTTCCGGATTGATTTCGCGCATACACAAAGAAGCAACTCTGTCCAATGTGCAGGATGTCGCGAGCCTTAAGCAGACGGCTGAAGCCATTGGGAAAGACATGCAAGTCGGCTCCAGCTAGTGTAGTGTTTGAACCAGTTACATACTTGTGACATTGTATTGTTCTCTGATGTAGTGGCCGCTCTATGAGCGGCATGCGGCTCGTAGAGCCGCCGCTACACCAATTCATACACACAGCTAATTGTGAAACACTGCACTGGAAATAACGGAGCAAGGAAGGAGATAGGCCATGGGAATCCTGGACGGGAAGATTGCGGTGGTGACGGGGGCTGCCCGTGGAATCGGCAGAACCATAGCCGAAGAATTTGCCAGGGAAGGCGCCGACGTTGCTATCTGTGATCTGAAGGAGGAGTGGCTCTCCGAGACTGCCGAGGCTGTCACCAAGCTGGGACGCAGGGTAAAGTGCCTTGCGGCGGATGTGAGCAAGACTCCGGATGTTGAGAATGCTGTTGCCGAGATACTCAAGGAATTCGGAAGAATTGATGTAATGGTCAATAATGCGGGCATAACAAAAGATACCTTGCTGGTTCGCATGCACGATGAGGACTGGGATTCCGTTATCGCCGTCAACCTGAGAGGCGCTTTCCTTTTTACGCGGGCCGTGGGGAAGGTCATGATGAAACAGCGGGGCGGCGCAATTGTCAATATAGCCTCAATTATTGGCTTGATTGGCAATGCGGGACAATGTAACTATGCGGCCTCAAAAGCTGGCGTAATAGCGCTGACAAAATCGGCGGCAAAAGAATTGGCTTCCAGAAATGTGCGTGTCAATGCTGTGGCTCCGGGGTTTATCGAGACCAAAATGACTGAGGTCCTTTCCGGGGAGATCAAGGGCAAGATGCTGGAGTTGATTCCGATGAAACGTCTTGGGCAGCCGCTGGATGTCGCAAAAGCTGTGCTGTTTCTTGCCGGTGAGGCCTCTTCGTACATGACCGGTCAGGTACTGACGGTCAGCGGAGGCATGGTGATGTAGGAGCAGGGTATGGCCCTGGATGCGGGCTGACGAAAACAAAGGAGACTGAACATATGGCGCTTGAAGACAAAGTCAGGGATATCATAGTTGAGCAGTTGGGAGTCAATGCCACTCAGGTGACGCCCAGCGCGTCTTTTGTCGAGGATTTGGGTGCGGATTCTCTGGACCAGGTCGAACTGGTGATGGCGTTTGAAGAAAAGTTCGGCGCTGAAATACCGGATGAAGATGCCGAAAAACTCACAACGGTTGGCGCTGTCATTGAATACCTGAAGAGCAAGGGACTCAAAGAGTGAGTTGTGGTTAGGGAAGTCAAGGCCGAGGAGAGTGTGTAATGCCTCTCCTCGGACTTTTTTGTACATACGCCCGGAGAAAAACGGTTGTTTGTTGAAACAAATGAGAAGGATCGTAATAACAGGAATTGGTCTTGTCTCGCCGCTGGGGTGTGACCTGAAGAAGTTCTGGGACCGCATTAAGGCCGGTCATTCCGGAATACGTCGAATCACCAAGTTTGACGCCTCGAAGTTCACGGCCCAGATTGCCGGCGAAGTGGTCGAATTTGACGCGAACGCGTTCATTGCTCCAAAAGAGCAGCGTCGAATGGATCAGTATGCCCAATTTGCGGTGGCGGCCGCGAAAATGGCGCTGAACGATTCAGGCCTTGATTTGAATGCCGAAGATCACGACAGAATCGGGGTGATAGTCGGTTCTGGAATCGGGGGCTTGCAGACGCTCGAAATTCAGCATAGCGTGTTGCGGGACAAAGGCCCGTCCCGCTGTTCGCCTTTCATGATTCCGCAGATGATCTCCAATATGGCGGCGGGATTGATTGCCATAGAGCACAAACTCAAAGGTCCGAATTATGCTGTGGTATCGGCCTGCGCCTCGGCTTTGCATTCGATGGGCGACGCGTTTCGCGTCATTCAAAGAGGGGAAGCCGATGTAATGCTTGCTGGCGGGGCCGAAGCTTCGGTTGCCGAGCTTGGACTTGCAGGTTTTTGTGCGCTGCGGGCCCTGAGTGTGAGGAATGATGCGCCTGAGAAAGCAAGTCGTCCGTTCGACAAGGACAGGGACGGGTTCGTAATGGCCGACGGCGGCGCCATACTGGTACTGGAAGAACTGGAGCATGCGAAAAAGCGGAATGCCAATATTTATTGCGAGGTCGGAGGATTCGGCATGAGCTGCGACGCGTTCCACATGACCGCGCCTGACGAAGACGGCACAGGCGCCGCGAAGGCAATGAAGCTGGCCATGAAAGATGCCGGGCTTGGCACTGATGACATTGACTACATCAACGCGCATGGAACAAGCACTGAACTCAACGACAAGGTCGAGACCAAGGCAATAAAGATGGCTTTCGGCGAGGAACGGGCGCGAAAGATCATGATCAGCTCCACAAAATCCATGACAGGGCATCTGCTTGGGGCTGCGGGTGGAATTGAGTCTGCCGTTTGTGCCCTGGCGTTGAAAGAGGGAGTTGTCCCCCCAACGATAAACTATGAGACGCCGGATCCCGAGTGCGATCTCGACTACGTGCCGAATACGGCGCGGCAGGTTCCGATCGGGGCTTGTCTGAATAACTCGTTTGGCTTCGGTGGGCATAATGCCTGTATTCTGTTCAAGAAGTTCTAACAAAAAAGGAGGTCACCATGATTCTGAAGGTATTAAGAGTAGTCAGTGCGTCGGTGTTTGCGTGCGTATTGGCGGCGGGCCTGGGCGGATGTGCGATGCTTGACATCGGGACCAAAACTTCCGATGGCGATTTCAAGGCGCAATTGGGTGAGTACAAAGGCCTGAAGCATGCGGTGGGCTGTAAGGACTTTGAGAATCAGGCCGGATGGCACGGACAGTGGGAGCTGGGTCACAATCTCTCAATCATGCTCGAGTCGGCGCTTTTTGATACGGGCAGATTTGTGCTTGTGGAACGCGAAAAGCTGGGAAATATCATTGCCGAACAGGATTTGGCAACCAGCGGACGCACGGCAAAGGCGAGCAAAGTTGCGAAGACCGGCTTGCTTCGGCCCGCACGCTATCTCGCAACCGGAGCAATCACTGTTGCCGAGGAGAATCAGTCCGGCGGCTTTGGCGGAATCTCTCTTGCGCACGTCAACTTGGGCGGTTCAAAAGGAAGCGCTCAGATCACGATCATTGCCAAGCTGGTTGACACGACTACAGGCCAGATCGTCAACAAAAAGACGATCAAGGGCAAGGCCGGCAGGATTGGGTTCAACGTTGGTCTCAACGTCAAGGGCGTTGGAGCCGATTTCGGGGGCTTTGCAAAAACTCCGCTCGCCGAAGCAGGTCAGGATTGCATCAACCAAGCGGCCGTCTTCTTTGCAAAAGAGATAGAGAAGATACCTTTTGACGCTGCAGTTGTAAAATCATCGTGGGGCAAGGTGTATATCAACCGCGGTTCCAAGCACGGCATCGAAGTCGGCAAGACTTTTACCATGAGGGAAGAGGGCGAAGTGCTGACTGATCCGGACAGCGGCGCCATAATCGGCAATGAGCAGGGCAAGGAGTTGGGCAAGCTGAAGGTAACCTCGGTACAGGAAGAGGTCTCCGTATGCGAAGTCGTATCCGGTGAGAAGAGTCCGAAAGCCGGAACGAGAGTGGTAGGCGAATAGCCTGGTTTCACGCATCATTCCCCGGGGAATCTGCGCAGGCACTGCAAAGCGCTTCCGCAATGAAAAATGACAGCCAGTTTGACTTCGTTCGCAAGGCACGGGAAGTCATTGAGATCGAAGCAGAGAGCGTGCAGAAGGCGGGGAAGAATCTCGGGAAGGAGTTCTCCCAGGCCGTCGAGTTGATGCTCAAGTGTCTCCAGAAGGGCGGCAAGATTGTTGTCACCGGAATGGGCAAGAACCTGCACATTGCCCAGAAGATTTCCTCCACTCTGGCCAGCACAGGCTCAACAAGCGTTTGGCTGAATCCAGCCCAGGCCATGCACGGCGATCTCGGCATTCTCAGCGAAGGTGATGTTGTCCTTGCCCTGAGCTACTCCGGCGAGTCGGAAGAGCTGACTTCAATCCTTCCAATAGTAAAGAGGATGGGTGCCAGCGTTGTTGCGCTCACGGGCGAAGCAGGCAGTTCGCTCGCAAAATACAGCGATGTTGTCATCCCTGCCGCGGTGGAGCGGGAAGCATGTCCCTTCAACATGGCGCCGACGAGCAGCACGAGAGTTGCGCTGGCCATCGGTGATGCTTTGGCCATGGTGTTGCTCGAGGCAAGGGGATTCAAGAAGGAAGATTATGCTCAGCTTCATCCTGGTGGTGCAATAGGCCGCGCATTGCTGCTCCGTGTTTCGGACATAATGAGAACCGGCGACAGGCTCGCGAGTGTCAGGAACACTGCCAAAGTGAAAGACGCGGTTGTTGCCATGACCCAGGCCAGGTCTGGATCGGCGGGAGTGGTTGACGCCGCAAATCGTGTTCTTGGCATCTTCACTGACGGCGACTTGCGCAGGCAGATCTCAAAACATGCAGATCTTCTTGAACTGCCTGTTGAGCAGGTGATGACGAAGTCTCCTATCGCTGTGAAGGCCGATCAGTTGGCAATTGATGTGCTCAGGATCTACGAAGCCCACAACATTGACGATCTTCTTGTAGTTGACGACGATGGCCGCCTGGTCGGCGCTGTTGACATCCAGGATCTGCCTAAATTGAAAATCATGTGACGGGATCCGATACGGTGACCAGATTCGCACTTCTTGCTATGCTCCTGTTATGGCCTCTCCGCGTTCGCGCAGATGCGGAAGCTCAAAAGACTGGCGATTTGATGACTTGGGGTCAGGCGCTTGTTCTGGGTGTTGTTGAGGGCGTGACAGAATACCTTCCGGTGAGCAGTACCGGGCATCTCATTCTTACACAGCGCATAATGCATATTGGTGAAACCGCTGACCGGAAAGAAGCCGCCGATGCCTACGCCGTGTGTATTCAGCTCGGCGCAATCCTGGCTGTTGCCGGACTATATTTCAGACGAATCCGGCAGATGACGTCGGGCATATTTGGCGGCGATGTCGTCGGGAGAAGACTGCTGATCAATCTCTGTGTGGCTTTTGCGCCTGCCGCGATTATCGGCCTTCTGTGTGAGAAGAAAATCAAGGCCTATCTTTTCGGCGGGGATCACTGGGGCCTGTGGCCGATTGCTGCGGCGTGGATTGTTGGTGGTGTTTTGATCCTCGTGCTGGACCGCACTCTCTTGCGCAGTGGTGACAACGCCCAAAAGCTTACAATTGATGGCATGACGTGGCGTCTCGCAGTGGGTATCGGACTGGCGCAATGTTTCGCGATGTGGCCCGGAGTCAGCCGGAGTCTGGCAACGATCGCAGGCGGTGTGATTGTGGGATTAGGGATTGTCGACGCCGTTGAATTCAGTTTCCTGCTCGGCCTTGTCACGCTGACCGCGGCCACGCTGAAAGACGGTGTGGATTATGGGCGGATGATTGTTGACTGCTACGGCTACCTCACGCCGATTCTCGGCGTCATTGCGGCTGGTATTTCAGCCGCTATCGCAGTCCGCTGGATGGTCACTTACCTGCAGAAGCACTCCATGGACATCTTTGGTTACTACCGCATTGGACTAGGTGTTGCAGTAATCATAACCTTGCTTGTACGGTAACCGATTCGTCGGTATTTTGCAGGCAGATTAAACACACGTAGAGAAGGTGTCGGTTTCCGTGGAAAGGGCATGTCTGATTTTTCCGCTTGATAATGACTGCTGAATCCTTACTATCCACGCACATTCTTCGGGGGCGTAGCTCAATTGGTTAGAGTCCCAGATTGTCGATCTGGTTGTTGCGGGTTCGAGTCCCGTCGCTCCCGCCATATTGCCAGGGATCAACAGGATCAACACCATTAACGGGCACCCACCTTGTATGTCTATTCGTCCCGGGATGCCGCGACGGCGTGGCGGAGTTCTTTCTTTTCTCCGTGGAGTCGTTTTCCGTCGAGCATTCTGTTGCGCTGCCTCCGGGAGCGTCGCCGTTTTTGACGACGGATCTTCTCCTGTTCCTGTCTGCGTGCGCTCTTTTCGCCCAGCACAATC
>Ga0105152_10000589_pt1 | contig 11153 bp, 7 predicted proteins | sample LakBais05cmmetaG_FD_81534 | JGI IMG/M metagenome (GOLD analysis project Ga0105152, IMG submission 81534) | Lake sediment microbial communities from Lake Baikal, Russia to study Microbial Dark Matter (Phase II) - Lake Baikal sediment 0-5 cm | ecosystem: Environmental > Aquatic > Freshwater > Lake...
CTCGCGAATCCCGTCCCTCTTACCCCGTGAAATAGAGATAAGCGGCGACGATCAGGGCCAGGACGATGCCGGAGGTGATGATATCCGTCGCCGTCCAGCTGGCCCGCGATTCCTTCCGGTGCTCGGCCGTGACCGTGCCGTAGGTCAGCCCGCTGATCTTCTCGTAGGACGGCGGCTCGGTCAGGTAGCTGACGACGATCATGACGACGACGCTGACGAGGAAGATGATCAGGCTGTAGTACTGGAAGAAGATGTGGTTGACGATCCACAGGAACGAGCCCTCGGCATAGGAAAAGCCGCTCATGAGCTTGACCGGTGTGTCGACGGCCAGGCGGAATATTCCGAGCGAGAAACCCGTGCCGAGCGCGGCCAGGCAGCCTTTCGCGTTCAGCCGCTTCATGAAGACGCCGAAGAAGAAGACGACGAAGATGGGCGGGGCGAGGTAGGACTGGACGCCCTGGAGGTAATCGTAGAGGCCGCGGCCGCCGCGGATGACGGGGATCCAAAGCAGCCCGATGAGGACCATGACGCCCGTGGCCACGCGGCCGACCCAGACGAGCCGTTCTTGCGTCACCTTCGGCCTCAGCCGCGAATAGAAGTCCATGGTGAAGAGGGTCGACGCGGCATTGAAGGCGCCGGCGAGCGAGCTCATGAGCGCGGCCAGCAGGCCGGCCACGACCATGCCGCGGATGCCGACCGGCAGGACGGTGGCGACGAGCATGGGGAAGGCCTTCTGGGCGTTGGCCCGGATGAGTTCCGTACCCGTGCCGAAGAGCTCCTGCTGGAGGGTCTGGTTCTGGCCGCTCTTGGCCAGGGCGAAAGCGATCATGCCGGGGATGATGAAGATGAAGACGGGCAGCAGCTTGAAGAAGGCCGCGGCGATGGAGCCCCGGCGCGCCTGGCGCTGGTTCGGGGCGCCGAGCACGCGCTGGACGATGTACTGGTCTGTGCACCAGTACCACAGGCCGATGATGGGCGCGCAGAAGAGCATGCCGATCCAGGGATAGTTGTCGTTGAAGTACCAGGCCATCCGGCCGGCCTCCTTGATCGGGGCCCAGGTCCCTTCGACCCCCGCGGGGACGAGGGGCTTCCACAGGTTGAACATCTCTCCGCCGACGATCGCCCGGAGCTGGCCCCAGCCGCCGAGGGCCTTGAGGCCGTAGATCGTCACGAGGGCTGAGCCGATGATGAGGATGAACGTCTGCAGAGCTTCCGTGTAGGCGACGGCCTTGAGCCCGCCCATGACGGTGTAGAGCCCGGTGATGACGATGACCAGGATGGAGCCGATCCAGAAGCTGTCGAGGCCCATGAAGTTGATCTCGGGGAGGAGGACGCTGAAGACGACGCCGCCGGCGAAAATCCCGACGGCCATCTTGGTCAGGACGTAGGCCACGAGCGAGATCAGGGAGAGGACGGTCCGGGCCGCCGGGGAGAAGCGCCGTTCCAGGAACTCCGGCATGGTGAAGATCCTCGAGCGCATGTAGAACGGCACCATGACCCAGCCGAGGACGAGCAGGCACCAGGCGTGGAGCTCGTAGTGGGCCATGGCCACGCCGTCGGTCGCGCCGGAGCCGGCCAGGCCGACGAGGTGCTCGGCCCCGATGTTCGAGGCGAAGATGGAGGCCCCGACGATGAGCCAGCCCAGGTTGCGCCCGGCAAGGAAGTATTCGTCGGATGTCTTTTGCTTTTGACGCATGACCTTCCAGGCCAGGCCGAGGATGATGCAGAAGTAGACGAGGATGATGATCCAGTCGAGGGGTTTGAGTACGGTCATGGCGTCTCCTTAGGCGCGGGTTGCGCGGTCGGGTCCGATTTTACATCAGCTCGCCCGAGGCCGAAAGCGTTTTAAGGCTCGTTTAAGATATCTCCTAAAAGCGCGGCTCCGAGCTGCTCCGCCGCGCTTTTATCGGTCGCTCCTCAGAATCTGCTCCCCGCCGGTCATCGTCGGGCGCCAGGGTCACGGCCCAGGCGGGGTAGGGGACGGCGCTGCCTTTCACGGCGTGCCAGAGGATGCGGTTGAGCGTGTCCTCCGGGCAAGCGTCGACCCGCTTGAAATTCAGGCGCCCCGACTGGATGGCCTGGCGGCGGAGCAGGGCGTCGGCGATCTTATCCTCGGGCGGGTTCATCGTGTCGAGCGGGATGTTGCTGGGCACGGCGTCGAACGGCGTGAAATTCGGCGTTCCGGTGAAGCAGTCGAACATCGGAGTCGCAGTGGCGTCGAACTGGTTCATCGGCGGCAGGCCGAGGATCTGCTCGATCGTCCGGAGGAGGCTCGTCGTGTTGTACTGGGTGCTGACGACGGCGCCGCGCTTCGTGTACGGGCTCGCGCAGTAGGCCGTCGTCCGGTAGCCGCTGACGTGGTCCCAGCCGTTCTGGGGGTCGTCCTCGATGCCGAAGATCACGGTCTCCTTCCAGAAGGAGCTGTGGCTGAAGGCCTCGACGATGCGGCCGAAGGCCAGGTCGTTGTCGGCGACGCAGGCTTCCGGAGTTGGCGAACCTTCCGACGTCCCGCTGGTATGGTCGTCGGGCAGGCAGATGAGGATGAGCTGGGGCATCCGCCCCTCTTTCTCCCAGGTGGCGATCTGGTTGACGATATAGCGCGCCCGCCAGGCGTCCGGGACGGCCATGTTCCATCCGACCGTGTCGGTCGGGGAGAAGGGACGGACGGTCTCGATAGCCGGAACGCTCCCGATCTTCACTTCGCCGCGGCCATTGAGGTATTCGTCCCAGTAGTCCTTCCATTCGGGGTCGCCCTTCCGGGCCGGGTCCTTCCAGCCGCAGTTCTGCATCATGAACTCGCCGAAGTTCCAGAGCGAGACACCGTGCTTCAGGGCGTTGTCCCAGATGAAGCCGCTCGGCGCGTAGGCCAGGGCGTCGGCCTCGTCCGGCCCCATGCCGTCGGGATAGCTCCGCGGCCAGCCGGCGAAGGACTTTTCGAGGTAGTCGGTCCCGAAGGCCGTCGTCGACCACTGATGGCCGTCGGCGCTGAGGATGCCACTGCAATACGTGTTGTCGAGGAGGGCGAACTCGCGGACGAGCTTGTGCTGGTTGGGCGTCACCGTCTCGCCGAAGATGCACAGGGAGGGGTCGCTGTTGCCCTGGCCCACGTCGCCTAGGATCTGGTCGTAGGTCCGGTTCTCCTTGATGACGTAGACGACGTGCTTGAAGACGCTCGGCTCGCCGACTCGCTCCGGAATGGGACGGTGTGGCTGGTTGCGGCGCGGCTTGCTGAGGGCTTGGGCGATCCGCTCGCGGCGGTAGTTGGCGTAGACGACGTCGGTCATTTCCCACAGTTCCTTCTGTCGCGGCACGCGGACGATCGAGACCGAACCGCGGTACTGGTGGGAGTTGAACCCCGGGGCTCCCGTCGGCTTGTAGGGCGTGGTTTCGACGGCGTGGCCCTTGATGTTGGCGACGCAGATCGTGTTCCGGGAGGCGTCGAAGGCGAGCGCCCCCGGGTACCAGCCGACGGGGATGAGTCCCTTCAGCCGCGACTTCCGCTTGCGGGGGCTGAACTTGATCGCTCCGACGGCGTTCTGGGTGCCGTTGGCCACGTAGAGGGTTTTCCCGTCGGGGGAGAAGGCGAGGGCGTTGGGCGAGGCACCGAAGAGGTCGGCCGGGCTTTGCTTGGCCCAGATGGTCTCGACGACGGTATCGGTCGTCGTGTCGATGACGCTGAGGTTGTCGGACGCGGCGTTGGCGCAGACGACGTAGCGGTGGTCCGGGGAGAGGGCGAGAGCCGACGAGTGGAGCTGGGCTGGGATCTCGGCCGACGTCGTGCCGGCGGCGAGGTCGATGACGCTGACGGAGCCTTCGCTGGCGATATGCCTCACCGGGTCGACCCTGACCTCGGTGCCTCGTCCGGCCGGTCCGGTGAGGTCGCCCGGCTTCGGCCGGCGGCCACCCCAGTTGCTGACGTAGGCCTTGCCGCCGGCGAGGACGACATCGAAGGGGGCGACGCCCACGTCGAACGTCCGCAGGACCGCCCCGGTCGAGGTGTCGAGCTCGAGGAGGCGGTTGGAGAGGTTGCCGCAGACAAAGAGCCGCCCTCCGTCGCCCGAGAGGGCCAGTCCGGCTGGGATCTCCTCCGCCCGGCGCGGCGCGTCGGCCAGGGGGAGCGGGATCGTGTGCGAGGGCTCAACAGTTCCGTCCGCGGCGACCGTGAAGATCTTGACGCTGCCGTCGACGTTGCTCATGTAGATGCGGCCGCCGTCGGGGGCGAAGACGAGGCCGGTGTAGCTCAGCTGGCCCTCGTCGTCGGGATCGAGGATCATCGGGGACGCCGTCTGGGGATGCTGCTCCCCCTGCTCCTCGGCAGGGAGGACGACCCGCTGCCGGACCTCGCCGGAGGCCGCGTCGAGGATGATGAGCTCGGGTGTTTTTCCGGCGACGGCCAGGAGTTTCCCGTCGGGGGAGAGGGCCAGCGCCTGGGGCCGTAGGCCCGGGAGAGTGACTTGGATCCCGATCGGTGTCACAATCTGGTTGACGGGGGCAACCGTGCGGTTGCCCGGCTTCGCCCCTACGGTATCGACGTCCTGGAGAGCGGGACGCCCCGCCTTGCCCGCGGAGGCGGATAATAAGAGGAGGAAGACGGATGCCGCGGCCGTGGCGGCGCGGAGGGTGCGGTTGGCCATGAGGCGCTCCTATTTGATCAGGCGCTTTCTCATCATCCTGATGGAGATCGTGAAGACGACCGCCGCGAGGACGAGGAGGCCGGCGAAGCTCCAGCCCAGCCCGGCCGCGGGCTCGCCGGTGAAGACCGCCCGCGAGATCCTGACCGCGTGGGTCAGGGGCAGGAACTCGGCCAGGGTTTTCATCCAGCCGGGGAATCTCTCGAGGGGAAAAAAGACGCCGGAAAAGAACAGCATGGGCGTGACGACCAGCTCGGTGTAGTAGCTGAAAAAGTCGAAGCTCGGGGCGACCGAGGTCACGATCATGGCCAGCGAGCCGAAGAGGATGCCGATAAAAACCATGAATACGAGGAGAAGAAGGAACCGGAACGGAGAGGCGGGGGCGACGCCCATGGCCAGGGCCACGGCCATCATCAGCGTGCCGCTGACGAGGCCTCGGAACGACCCCCAGACGATGTCGCCGGCCACGGCCTCGTCGGCGGAGACGGGCGTCGCGATGAGCGAATCGTAGACTTTCTCGTGGACGATCTTGATGAACGTTCCGTAAAGGCATTCGAACGACGAGGACATCATGACGGCGGAGACGAGGACGCCCGGGACGAGGAAGTGGAGGTAGGGCTTGCCGCCGAAGGCGCCCATGTAGGCGCCCATCCCGACCCCGAACGTGATGAGGTAGAACAGGGGTTCGACGAGGCTGACGAGGAAGGTCGGGACGATGAACCTTTTATAGGAATAGAGGTTCCTCAGGAAGACGTAGGCGATCCGGTAGGACAGGCTCATTCGTGGAGGCTCCGGCCGGTGAGCTTGAGGAAGACGTCTTCGAGCGTCGCCGGCCTGTTCAGGGTATTGGGCAGGTCGAGCTCGATGAGCTTGCGCATGAGGGCGTGCCCATCCCGGCAGTAGAAATAGAGCGTGTCGCCGACGCGCTCGTGGACGCAGGGAAAGGCGGAGAGTTCGGCGAGGACCTTCCCGTCCTCCTCCGGCGGGATGCGGATCTCGACGACCTCCCGCCCGATCTCCTCCTCGACGAGCTTCGCCGGGATTCCCTCCTTGAGGATCTTCCCCTGGTACATGACGACGATCCGGTCGCAGAGCTGTTGGGCCTCTTCCATGTACTGCGTCGTCAGGACGAGGGTCGTCCCTTGGCTCTTGAGCTGGCGCAGCCGCTGCCAGATGAGGTGCCGCGCCTGGGGGTCGAGCCCCGTCGTCGGTTCGTCGGCGACGATGAGCCGCGGCCGGTTGATGAGGGCCCGGGCGATGAGCAGCCGCCGCTTCATGCCCGTCGACAGCTCCGAGATCTTGCTGCCCGCCTTGGCTTCGAGCTCGACGAAGCGGAGAAGCTCGGCGATCCGAGCCCGGGCCTCCCTGCGGCCGATGTCGAAGAAGCGGGCGAAGATGACGAGGTTTTCCTGGACGGTCAGATCGTTGTCGAGGTTGATCTCCTGGGGGATGACGCCGGTCATCATCTTCACGGCCCGGTTGTCTATCGAAGCGGGCAGGCCGCCGACCGTGAGCGTCCCCGAGGTGACGGGAGAGACGCAGTGGATCATCCGGACCGTGGTCGTTTTCCCGGCCCCGTTCGGGCCGAGGAAGCCGAAGCACTCGCCTTCTTGGATCTCGAAATCGATGCCGGCCACGGCGACGAGGTCGCCGTAATTTTTGGTCAGTCCGGAGGCCGTGACAAGGGGGATCACGCGTCCGCCTTTCCCATCTTTTCGAGCATTGTCTTGAACCGGGGGTGGCCGCGGAGAGAAACGAGGTCACCGTCGTGCTCATACCAGCCCTTCTGGAGGAGCCCGCCGGCAGCGGCGCGCTCCAGGCAATCGATGGCCTCCTCGACATCCCCGGCCAGGGAGTGGATGCAGCCGAGGTTGTAGAGGAGCATCGGGTCGTCGGGATCGATCTTGCGGGCCCGGCGGGCCCAGTCGAGGCCTTTGCCCTTCTCGCCCAGGGCGACCAGGCCGTTGGCGCCCATGTACAGGGCCCGGGCGTCGTCGGGGTGGAGGTCGATGCGGCGCTCGACGAGGGCGACGCCGCGCTCCCGGGCGGCCCGGGCGTCCTCGTGACGTCCGAGCTCGTCGTAGACGTTGGCGACGAGGAGGGGCGCGTAAAAGTCCTCAGGCCTGACCCGCATGGCTTCTTCGTAGAACGAGGCCGCCTTGGGCAGGTCGCCGCCGGCGAAGGCGTGGCGGGCGTAGAAATACCAGGCCTCGAACAGGTCGGGGTCGAGACGGATGGCCTTTTCGAAGGCGGCCCGCGCTTCCTCTTTATGATCCCCGAGGGACATGGCCATGGCGAAAGACGCTTGAGCCTGGGCGGATTCGGGCGCCAGGTCGATGGCCCTCCGGCCGGCGGCCTCCGCCTGCACGCGGACGGAGTCATTCCGTTCCGAGTAGAGATAGATGTAGGACCAGCAGTCCGCGAGGCCGGCTAGGGCCAGGGCGTATTCGGGGTCGAGCTCCGTGGCCCGGGAGAACAACTGGAGGGCGAATTCGATGTCGTGGCGTCCGTAGCGAAAGTAGAAGCTCCGTCCCCTCAGGTAGTAGTCGTAGGCCTGGACGTGGCTCGTGGGCACCTCGGCGAGCGCGCCCTTTTCCTGGGGGCTGAGCGTTACCTGGAGGGCGCGGACGACGTTGCGGGCGATCTCCTGCTGGATGGCGAAGACGTCGCGCAGTTCCCGGTCGTAAGATTCCGACCAGAGGTGGAAGCCGCGGGCGGCGTCGATGAGCTGGACGGTGATCCGCAGACGGTTCTCGGATTTCCGCACGCTGCCCTCGAGGACCGTTTCGACGCGGAGCTTGTTCCCGACCTCGCGGAGGTCGGCCGCGGTGTCCTTGAACTGGAACGAGCCCGTGCGGGAGGCGACCCGGAGACCCTGGACCCGGCACAGGGCGTTGATGATCTCCTCGGCGATCCCGTCGCAGAAATAGGCCTGGTCCTGCTCCCGGCTCATGTCGGCGAAGGGGAGGACGGCGATCGACGGAACGTCATTGTCCCGGGCATCCGCCCCGGCTTGTCGGAGGAGCTCGAGCTCGTCGCGGAGGTCGCGGGCTGAAGCCATGCGGTAGCGTGGCTCTTTCTCTAGGCAGTGGCGAAGGATGCGGTCGAGGTGACGGGGCAGGCGGGCGTTAAACTCGGCCGTCGAACGGGGCTCATCCTTGAGGACCGCGGCGATCGTCGCGGCATTGCTCTTGCCGCCGAACGGAAGCCGGCCCGTCGCCCATTCGAAGAGCACGACGCCGAGGGAGAAGAGGTCCGTCCGGTGGTCGAGCGGCTCGCCCCGCAGCTGCTCGGGCGACATGTAGGCGATCGTCCCGGCGAAATCCGCGTCGATGGTGGCTGTGCTGCTGTCGTCCTGGGCGAGCATCCGGTGAACAGGGGGCAGGATGCGGGCCAGGCCGAAGTCGAGGATCTTGAGCGTTCCCGCCGCGTCGATCATGATGTTCCCGGGCTTGAGATCGCGGTGGATGATGCCGCGGGCGTGGGCGGCGGCGACGGCGTCGGCCAGGGGCAGGGCGATTTCGAGGAAGCGGTCGAGCACAACCCCCCCGGGGGAGACGAGTTTCGACAGGGGCTGGCCGTCGACGAGCTCCATCGTGAAAAAAATAGTACCTTCCGCCTCGGCGACAGCGTAGATCGTGACGATGTTGGGGTGGCTGAGCGCGGCCACGGCCTTGGCCTCCCGTTCGAAAAACGCCTGACGCTCGGGATTGTCGGCGAACCCCTCCGGCAGGAACTTGATGGCCACGTCCCTGTCGAGCTTGAGGTCCCGGGCTTTCCAGACGACGCCCATGCCGCCCGCGCCGAGCTTTTCGACGAGGCGGTAGTTGCCGAGGACGAGGTCCTTTTTCGGGTTCATTGCGCTTTTTCTCCCTATGACACTACAAGAATCACCGAATGCGTGTCAACACTCGGCGTCGGTGGCCGCTCTCGCTTTTGCGGACTTTTGGGCTCAGGGCGTGCCACTCCGTCGGGTCGCCGAGGGGCCTCCGGAATCATCCTCGTTCGCTGCGGTGATTCTTAACGCCGGTCAGTGCGTCGGACTCGGCGCCAAAACAACTCGCTCGGCGTACGCTACGCCGAGCTCAAACACGTTTTGACGGTTTCCCCTGAAACTGCCCTCGTCCGGCTTCTGACCGACTAAATCACCGCTTATGCTCTCTCGGATGATCCCCTCGACCCCAATATTAGCGCCCTCCTCCGGGCATAGCCCCTAGGCCAACCTCCTTAACCGCTCGACCTGCCCTGCTTCCCGCGATGCCCAGGAGGCCGAGGGATGTCGTCGGAGGGAGCATAAAGCGGTGATTTAGCCGTCCCGGGCCGGATACGCGGACTCCTCCCATCGGATCCGGACCGGGGTCGGCGTTAAGAATCACCGCAGCGAACGAAGACGACTCCCGAGGGACCTCCCAGGCATCGCGACGCGCACAGTCGGAAGCGAAAGTGGGTTGAAGGATCGGCCGCCAAGGTGCTAAGATAGGTATGCCAGACTGATTTCAGGAGAGGAGAGCCATTATGAGCGACGCGACATATACATGCTTCGTGTGCGGCAAAGAGGTCAAGGTCGAGAAAGGGAAGCCCGCGCCCCTCTGCTGCAACAAAGTGATGGAGCCGTTGCCGTTCTGCACGACAGCCCCCAACCCCGAGATGGCCCGCAACAACGACGCCGACGAGCCGTGCGACGACGGAACGCAGGCCAAGAAAAAATAGCCCGCTCGCGGCTCAGCCTTTTTTGCCCTTGACCACGATCCGGTCGTAGACCGCGAGGCCGACGACGGAGGCGACGCCGATCACCACGATGATGAGCCACATGGTCACCGTGTCGACCGGCCGGCCCTCCTTGAGCGGCGTGTTGATGTAGCGCTCGAAGAGCCGGCCGCCGATCGGCCCGCCGACGATGCTGGCCAGGGCGATGGGCAGGCTCTGATAGCCCAGGTAGAGCCCTTCCTGCCCCTTGGGGGCGATGGCCCCGATGTACTCGTAGACGCGCGGCGAGGCCATCATTTCGCCCACGGCCATAGCCGCGATCGAGATGATCATGAAGATCCCGGCGATGGGCAGGCTCAGGCCGAGCACACCGGTTTTCTGCGTGGCGTCGGCGAAAAGGAGGGGCGGTAGGACGTTGACGAGCATGCCCAGGGTGACGACGATGGCCCCGAGCATGATCGTCTTGATTGGCAGCCACCGCTTGACGAGGCGCGTGATCACGAGCTGGAAGCAGACGATCATGATGGGGTTGGCCAGCGTGTAGAGCTCCATGGGGGCTTCGGGGTCGACGTAGCGCATAAACAGGGGCATGAGATTGTAGAGCTGGATGTAGAGGAACCAGAACATGCTCAGGACGAGGATGAGGAAGAGAAACCGGACGTTGCCGAGGACGACGAAAATGCCCAGCAGGGCCTGGCGCAGAGTCCGCTTCTGGGCCTTTTGGCCATCCTTGATGCCGTCGCTGACAAATTGCGGTTCCTTGTAGACAAGGAGCGTGATGACCAGGCCGACCAGGGCGAAGGCGGTCGCGGCGTAGGTGAAGATGGCCGGGATGCCCAGCCTCGTCCGGATGAAGTAGGAGAGACTACGGCCCGTGATCGACCCGATGTTGATGACCATGTAGAAGATGCCGAAGGCCAGGGTCGCCCGCGTCCCGGCCGTCTTCTGGACGGTGCCCGCGATGCAGGGCTTGACGATCGAGCCGCCGAGGCCGATGAGGACGATGCCCAGGACGACGGGCACGGTGAAGTCGACGGCCTTGGCCGCGCCGTTGCCGATGAGGCCGGGCCAGAGCCGCTGCAGGTTGCCCATGACGAAATAGCCGAGCGAGATGAGGACGAACGAAACCGAGAGAGAGCGCTTGAAGCCGAACTTGTCGGCCAGCGTCCCCGAGAGGATGGGCATGAAATAGATGATGCCCCAGAGGAGGGAGCCGTTGAGGAAGGTCGCGGCGCTGGGGGTCATCCCCAGGGACTCTTTCAGGTAAATGACCATAAAGGAGGCCATGGAATAATAGGCGGCCCGCTCGAAGAGCTCGATCGTGTTGGCCGTCCAGAACGTGGCCGGGAACTTCGGCTTGGCGGTCGGTTCGTCGGTCATGGTCGGTTTCCTCCCGCCGGTAAAATAAACCAGGCCCGCTGCCCGAATCAAGAAGTATTTTCCCCGCGGCCGCTGACGGGAGGGGGAAATTCTAGGCCCGCGGGCCGGAAGTCATCAGAATAATACCAGCGCCTTTTCCTCGACCCGCCTGATCAGCTCCTCGCAGCTTTTTCTGTCCGGCGCTTCCAAGACGACGATGAGGACTGACCGGGCCGGGACGGCCGCGGCGTAATCGCCTGTTTCGAGCTTCTCGAGCGTCCGCGGGCTCTTCCCATCGAACTTCTTCGAAAAGAAATCCTTGCCGAACTTCTCGTAGACGCGCCGGGCCTCCTCGTCCGAAGGATAGGCGACGACGAGGAGGAGGGCCACTCCCGGACCCATCCGGTAGCGGGCGAAGACGGCTTCCGTCTCCTTGCCGAGTCCCAGGACGGTCTC
>Ga0105152_10000590_pt1 | contig 11150 bp, 10 predicted proteins | sample LakBais05cmmetaG_FD_81534 | JGI IMG/M metagenome (GOLD analysis project Ga0105152, IMG submission 81534) | Lake sediment microbial communities from Lake Baikal, Russia to study Microbial Dark Matter (Phase II) - Lake Baikal sediment 0-5 cm | ecosystem: Environmental > Aquatic > Freshwater >...
GGTATGAGACTAAAATGATGCGCTCCTTGAGTATGCCGCTGGACGATGTGAGTGTTCACTTTTGAATTTCAAAGGAGTTCACTTTTCAGGTTCTTCTAACAGGGTGAAATATTTGGCACTATAATCAGCTAGGAGGTTCAACCATTGAGTCGATTTAACCACAAACCCGGTTTATTTTTAGAGGTAATTTTTATTCTGCTGACGGTTCTTGCATTAACCGGTTGCAAAACTAATCAAATAGCTTCTCCAACTCAACAGGTGAAAACGATCGCGCCTACACCTGTCTTCACCCCTGTACCTTCTCCAACTGTAGCAACGGTGTACGCTACGGCCACAGTTTGGAAGGAGGATCCCCAAGTCCCCATTCTGGTCTTCCATCGATTTATTGCACTCCGCATGGGTCCCTCCAATGCAACCAAGGTGGTATTGGAGGATTTTCATAACGAACTTCAAGGTTTGTATGATGCCGGCTACAGCTTGGTCTCGTTGCAGGACTGGATCGAAGGTGACCTGTCACTTCCAGCTGGAAGGAAAGCCCTTGCGATTACCATCGACGATGCTTTTTTCGGGGACCAAATTTCACTGGACAATCATGGGATTCCACTGGGCAACACGGGCCTGGGTATCCTTTGGCAATTTGCTCAACTCCATCCCAATTTTGGATTCAAGGCTTCCCTTTTTGCCAATTTCGGCGATAAGTATTATGGTGACCTACCAAATAAAGATTGGTTCATTTACGATAATCAATGGAAGCAGGAATTGGGAAATGTAATTGCCTGGTGCTTGAATCATAATGTTGGGGTGTACAACCACCTTTATATGCATCCCAGGCTGGATCTAACAAGACCCGGGGATGTCCATTCCGAGGTGGCAAAAAACGATGCAGCGATACGGAATTTTCTGACGAATTCCGGACATTCTGATTCGATCCAACTACTTCATAATATCATTGCGCTCCCATTTGGGATCTGGCCACCAAGCCAAGTAGGAGTGCAAAGCATCTTGAACTATATTGATCCGGATGGTAGACCCGTGGAAGCCATTTTTGAGGCTGGGAGTTACACCGACGCAGGATATCTGCAAAGTCCCTATTCGAAGGAATTCGATCCAATGCACATCCCGAGGATCAATGGCAGTGTTAAGGGAGTCAATTTTGTAATCCAACAGGCGGCGAATTTTCCTAAAGCCGAATCTTGCTTATTGGGACCGTTGGATCCAGCCAAAATCCAGGATTCAACGACTATTGAAAATGAGATCCAAAGGAAAATTGATAATCTCAATTGTCCCTATGGAGTCTATTCAGTAGCTGGCAGGCTCTACGAATCTACTGCTAGTGGTGTACAAGAAATCCTTTTAGCACCTGTTCCATAAATATAATCCCAAGAAACCCGAACCCCATATTTACGTAATATAAATAGCGTTCATCAAATCATCGTTCTTCACCTAAACGAATATGCCTTATTCCAAAGCAGATCGATACCCTCATTTTATTCAAACAGAAGTGACCCGTCTCACCCAGTATTTCGAATCCTTGTGGTGGGAGAGTAGCTCGGATTTTCCTCAATTCCCTCTTGGTTATTCAAAAGGCGACCATGACCGAAATAATCGGGCATTGGTGGATACGATTCGGGGGGTTGAATCTGCATTGAAGAAGCAAGCTGGGGCCTTGAATTTCGGTCAGGAACGGGTGAGAACTGATATTCTCGAGCTGGGTTCAAGTTTTGCAAAAAAGACGCTGGCGTTTGATGAGCGACATATCAACTTGATCCTCGATCGAGGTTTTGTAGAAGTGGTCCAATCCTTTGCCAGGCAGGCGCGGGAACTGGTGCCCAACATTTCTGATGAGGATATTTATCAAGCCAGCCGCAATGTATTGACCATGAATTTTATGCAGTTGCTATTACGAAAAAAGGTTCAATTAACCCCATCGATTTTTGCGTACAGCTTGCTCTATCCGCTTACCGATAACTACCTGGACGATCCATCCATTTTCGTGGAAGAAAAACAGTCCTACGGGATCCGATTCCGACAGCGGCTGATGGGGAAGAGCGAAAAGCCAGGGAAACCACAGGAGAATCCCATTTGGGAATGCATCGCATTGATCGAGGATGAGTATTCTCGTAAAAGCAATCCCTTGATTTATGCCGGCTTACTCGGAATCCACGATTCGCAACAACGCAGCCTCGCTTTACTGCACCACAACAGCGCCCCTTATGAGGTGGATGTTTTGGGCTTGACTTTTGAGAAGGGCGGAGCGGCGGTTCTGGCAGGTGACTACCTTGTGGCTGGCGATCTCAACCCGAAAGAACGTGAGTTCATGTTCGCCTATGGAGCATTCACTCAATTGATGGACGACCTTGAAGATACCCGAGAAGACCTTCAGGATGGTGTATTGACTCTATTCTCGCAGGTGGCAGGACATTGGGCGCTGGACTCGATTACCAATCGATTGTTCCATTTTGGTAGACGCGTTTTTCAACCTGTACAGGATTTTCGGGGGAAAGATGTTCAAACTCTCCAGGAGATGATTTGGAAATGCATAGATCCATTGCTGATCGATTTTGCCAGCCGTAACCCCGAATATTATTCCAATGGGTATCTCAAAAAATTGGAAAACCATTTTCCTTTCGGATATCGCGGTCTGGCAAAAAGCAGGAAGCAACTTGAGAAAAAACAATTCAATGCCATGGACCTGATAAAGGCTTTTACGAAAACCCAGTGATGCTTTAGGTGTATGATACTCATCGATGTGCAAAAGAATTCACCACGAACATAATTGGAATGAAATCTATGCCAGGCGGGGGAATGTATTCGTCGAGCCTTTGGACGAAGTAAAAAGATTTAGCGAGAAGATGAAGGAAACTGGACTGTTCCGCGTTCTCGACCTCGGTTGCGGCAATGGCAGGCATACAGTTTTCCTGGATAAGAAAGGTTTTGATGTATGGGGGTTGGATAACGCTCCAGAAGGTATCCGGTTGGCGCATGAATGGTTGAACCAGGAACATTTAGCAGCACCTCTTGTTCTGGCGGATGTGCATGCTCTCTTTCCTTTCAAGGACAATTCTTTTGATGGTTTGATCTCAACCCGCGTCATTCATCATGCTACCCAGGCCAAGGTGCATGGTGCTGTGCGCGAAATCATTCGGGTGGTGCGTAAAGGTGGAATGATCTTGATCACCGTCCCAGGAGATGCAAACCGAAAAAGCCATCATGCCTGGTTCGGACGCCATACTCTCATAAAATGGATTGAACCCCAAACCTATGTCCCCCTGGGAACGCATGAAAAGGGGATCCCGCATTATGTCTTCACTCCGGAAGAACTAATGGAGCTTTTCAGTGGTTTTGCAGAAGTAAAAATTGAGGCTGGGGAAAGAAAATCGATTATATTGACTGCCAGGAAATAAAGAAATTATTTATCTCTTAACGAAATAAGGGGGGTTCGGATTCCCAGCGAGGTGAAATTCCTCATTGTGTTTTACTTTTTCAAAAAACCCTAATCTTGAAATCCTCTTTTGAGTTGTTAATCTATAATACTTTCAGAGGATACCATCCATGACCAACTCCGATCAACCCAGGATTAAGACCAACCTTTCAGGGCGCTGGTTTGTCATTGCCATCTTCTTTGGCTTCATGCTTTTGCATCAGATCGATATGTTGCTCATCGGTCCACTCACCTCCAACATCATCGATACCTTCAAGATCACGTACACCCAGATGGGGTTGGTGACGACAGGCGCGCTTGTCGTTGGGACAGTTCTCTACCCTATTTGGGGCTGGCTTTATGACCGCTTCAGTCGCGCCAAGTTGCTTGCTTTGGCAGCATTCATTTGGGGTTCCACCACCTGGCTGGGAGCCATTGCACCCACGTATCCGCTCTTTGTAGCTGCGCGTGCCACTACCGGGATCGATGATTCCTCATACCCCGGTATTTATAGCCTTGTATCAGATTATTTTGCGCCCAGTACTCGCGGAAAAATCTATGGTCTCCTCGAAATATCCGCCCCACTCGGTTATCTCATTGGCATGGTCATGGCGATGTTCCTGGGTGGCGTCATTGGATGGCGGGCAGTGTTCTACATCACTGGTTCTCTGGGCCTGCTGGTTGCCGCCCTCATGTTCTTTTTCCTCAAGGAAGCTCCCCGAGGGCAGGCAGAACCCGAGATGCAAGGGATGGAAACCATTACCTTGAGGAAGTTTAGTTGGAAGGCCGCCTTTGACATGTTCAAGCGACCAACCCTGATCATGCTATTTATCCAGGGTTTTTTCGGTTCCTTCCCCTGGAACTGATCGCTTATTGGTTTTTCGTATACCTTGAAAAAGAACGGGGATATTCTTCAGATGCCATCCTGTTCACCATGGCTCCGGCAGTCATCATCATGGCGGCAGGATATCCGGCAGGTGGTGCACTCGGTGACTGGCTATTCAAAAAGAACAAACGCGGACGGATGTTTGTGAGTGCATTCGGTGTTATCGCGGGTGCCATCCTATTGCTTTTTACCATGAATATTGGTATGAAACAGAATCTCTTGTTCATGATCATGCTCTGTGCAACAGGGTTCTTTGTACCCTTCGCTTCCACCAATGTTGTTTCAACAGTTTTCGATATCACTCTTCCTGAAGTACGCAGCACTGCCAACGCCGTGGAGAAAGTGATCGAAGGAGCCGGTGCCATGTTGGCTCCCCTGATCACGGGAATTATCGCTGACCTCACTTCGTTGAAGAATGCCATCATCATCCTGTGTGTGGGAGCCTGGTTGATTTGCTTTGCTTTCTTTATCTCAGTGATTGTCCTTGTACCGCGGGACATTGACAAGATGCGGACCGTTATGTCGAAACGCGCAGAATTGGAAAAAGCCGGGCAGGCTTCCCAGTAAGGATTTCTGTTGAAAATGAGATGTGAGAGTTATCCTTTGGACAAAGCGCCGATGGCGAAACATTCTATGGACTGACCCAGAGTTCCAGGCTTTCCGTATACCATCCGCAAATGGGTGTCATCTCGTTCTGTAAATCCCGAATCCCATAATAGTTTGACCGCGGCTGTATTATTTTCCAGGACACTTAAATGCAGTATGTTTTCCCCTGAAAACATAGCTATTGCTTGCAGCATTCGCAACGGACTTTCTACAGCATCAGTGACAATCCAAGGACCCACTGCAACTCCACCCGAGAAATTCCGCCCTGTAATAAATCCAGCCAATTTTCCTTCTTTTTGATAAACCGCACAAGCTTTTGGCCAGTGTTGGAACCGTTGTTCCAGAAAATAGCTACGGTCTGCGCCGAAAGCAATTTTGTCCAGGTGAAACAAATCGCCAAGGTCTGCTTGGAGCATCGGACGAACTTGTGGATGAGGTTGGGCTATACAGGAACCATCAAATCGGAGAGTGGGGCAAATAGGTTGGAATCCATTCCGCTGGTAAAGGGGGATGGCCTTGGGTGCAGCATCCAGATAAATGCTCTCGGCTCCCTTGGTTTGCAGGTATTGAATTGCGTGCAAAAGCAGCTCGCGTCCAAATCCTTCTCCCCGGCAGGTTTCCTTAACAATGAGAGTGCCCAGGTAGGCAGGTTTTCCATACCCTGTGGCAATGATCATCCCTACGGGTTCGCCCGCCAATTCAGCCAGGAAGCAACCGTGCGGATCTTTCTCGCGGAAGATTTCAAACACTACCTTGTCCTGACTTACCCAACCAACGGATTTAGCCAGAGAGGTACAAAAATCAAGGTCTTCAACTTGGATTGTGCGGATTAGGGGCTTCATATTTTTTTATACATGAAATTGGTTCTATCCATGTATTATAGAGTAAGCAGTTAAAGGATTCTATGGAAGAAATTATATAATTCTTATCAAACTCACGGGGAGCGGATGTAATAATGGTGGATACTTTAAGCAAGTAGAATTCAAGGATGCCAAGTTGGAAATCATGATATCCACGAAAAGCTCAACCAAAGTTGCATTGGTATATCCATATTTCCAAACAAATTCCCCGAATAAACGTTTGTTTCCACCCCTTGGAATTGCCAGCTTGGCAAGCCAGCTTCATCAAGTTGGAATCGATGCTCATGTTTTTGACTGTACTTTTTCAAACTTAGAGTCATTGATCTCAGAATTGCAGAGTTTCAATCCATCCATCGTTGGAGTCTATTCTATGGCCTCCATGAGTAAAAATGCTTTCCAGGTTGCAGCAGGTGTGCGGGAAAATCTGCCTGCTTGTCTATTGATAGCCGGAGGCCCTCTCCCTACCCTTTACCCTGACCAATACTTGGGACCATTCGATGTAGTATTCAAGGGCGAAGCTGATCTTGCTTTACCCAAGTTTTGCATCGATGTTGACAAATTTGAATATCCTAGAAAAGAATTCACAAAATTAGATCTTTCCACATACGACGGGATTCAGGTCCACGCAAAAGATCACTTGATTGATATCCCGCCTGTCCATCATTCTGAAAAGACAATCCAAACATTCCCTGTTCCGTTTCGCAATGAATTCAATGACTCTGCCTACCAGGAATTTTGGACCTATAAAAATGGGACTCGAACAACTTCCCTGATTACAACTTTTGGATGTCCGTATAGCTGTGATTTTTGCTCCAAGCCCGTGTGGGGAAATGCTTTCCGGCGCCGTAATCTCGATATGGTTTTTAATGAAATCGTGGATGTGAGCAAAAGAGGATATGACACCCTTTGGATCGCAGATGACAATTTCACGCTTGATCCAGCTTTCCTTCAGGAATTTTGTCTGCGAATGAAAGGTCATGAATTGAAGTGGAGTTGTCTTTCGAGGGTTTCCGGCCTTAACCTTGAAACGACAAAAATGATGAAGGACGCTGGATGCCGCATGGTTTATTTGGGTCTGGAATCCGGATGCGAAGACACACTGCGCCTGATGAAGAAAAGAGCCTCTCTATGGGATGGGATCCGGGCAATCGAACTTTTCCGCAAGGCAGACATTGAGGTGGCTGGTTTCTTTATCGTAGGCTATCCAGGGGAAACCATCCCCTCAGTTGAAGACACTTTCAAGTTTGCCCTGACACAACCCTTCTCGGAAATTTCATTTAATGTTCCTTATCCTTTGCCTGGATCCGAGTTGTATGGGAAAGTGGAAGATATTGCTGCTGGGGAAGACTGGACGGAAGAAAATGAAGTCAAGTTCCTGTATCAAACGGAATTCGACCCCATATGGCTAAAATCGCGCATCCATCAGACTATGGATGAATTTGCCAGGATACAGAAAAGCTCTAATTCCCTCCTGTCATCCGATAAGGTCAAGACCTACGAATCAGACCTCGAATAGGGTCATTTCAAAGCTCGAAAAACCAAATCGGTGGATTTTTCAAAACCCGAAAACAACCAGGATTGCCCCCCAATCGTTTCTTGAGGAAGAGCTCCATCTTGCCTTTTAGAATCCCAAATTGCAACTTGAAGGGCGAAAATTCAGTTTCGAAAATCAAGGTGTGGGGGGAAAAAACATTCTCTTTCGGATGCCAGTTTCGGCGGATACTGGTCTTGACCCTCTCGAAAAGCGGAGTGCCTGGTAGAGGGTAGGGCAGGGTTAAACCAAGATAATCTACTGGCAGGGAAGTAGCGAAATGGATGGTTTCCAGGATGGTGTCAGTAGTATCCCCCGGATATCCGATGATGAAAAAAGCTCCGACTTCCATTCCGGCTTGATGGGCTGTTTCAACTGCATCGCGTGCTTGTTGAATGGTAATTTGCTTGTGCATTAAGTCGAGGATGTGCTGGTTCCCGGATTCAATCCCGAAGTAAATTCGAAAGCAGCCTGCTTTTTTAATGGCAAGAGCTGTGGTTTCATCCAGGGAATCCACCCGACCTAAACACTCCCATAGGAATTGTAACTTTCGCTTTTTGATTTCATTACATATTTGAAGCACTCTTTTCTTTCTTAATGTGAACACATCATCCGCAAACGAAATCCGGTCATATCCCAATCCAAGGACTTGTTCAATTTCATCAACGACGTTCTTCGCAGAACGTTCACGATAAGATCCGCCAAAGATCACGTTACTGCAGAATTCACATCGAAACGGACATCCGCGGGTGCTCATGATGGTGGATATGGCATAGCCCGATTTTTTTCGGGAATGCTCCTTGTATTCTTTGTTTGGGAATAAATCTCTCGCAGGGAAAGGAATATTATCCAGGTTTCTTTCGAAAGGTCTGGGCTTGGTGGTGACTGCAGGAGGTTCTGCGCCTAACTTATCAGATTTTATTTTGCGATATACGATTCCGGGAACAGTGCCTAAGTCAGACCCTTTTTTGTAGGCTTGGAGTAACTGGATGACAGTTTGTTCTCCTTCTCCACTAACAACGACATCAAACACTTCGAGGAACGGCAAGGGGTCACATGTCGGCAGGGGACCTCCGGCAACGAGGAGTTTTGTCTGCTGCCTGAGTTGTCGTGCAAATAGCATGGCGTCTTCTGACATCGTTACCATTCCGTAAATGCCTACGATCTCCGCTTTGGTTTCAACTGCCTGCTTGAGCGCCGTCCTTTTCGAAAGGAATGTACAGTCCAATAGTTGAACGTCGAAGCCTTCTCTCTTTAGACATGCGGCAATATAGGCAATTCCCAAGGGTGGAAATCGAAAAACCGATCGGTCGTGAGCTGGTATGAAAAAAGGATAGATCAGGAGAACTGAAGTCATTAGTCATCTCCGATCTTCAAGGTATATTTAAATTCTATACGCCGGGGAGAAAAAGTATATCCGAAGCCAGACCACGCCAACCTCGAATCGTCCATTTCCAATCCATGGAATAACCTTGCACTCAGAATTTGTTTGAGGGAAAAAGAAATTTTTCGTTTGGGATCGAAGAATGTTGCTTCGGGAGCTTTCACCTCATCCCAGCATCCGATTTCATTTTCCTGGATTTCTTTCCCGGAAGAATCCCGATAATTGCTGAAGTACCCAGCTCCCTGCTCATTCATGACCACGATTTCTGTAATTCGGTCATCTTTTACCCCGGACAAATCGATAGAAACTGCCATTCGTTTTTTTTGGAACAAGTAATGGACCGGGATCCGAAAAGACATTGCCGAAACCTGATATTCAGTCTTCCAATGAAAAGTGGAGCGGAGAAGTTTGGAGAGTCCCATGACCGATTTTCTCAGCCAGGGGAAGTGGCGGATGAAAGCGGATGCCAGAAGTTTACCCTGGTTAAGAAATCCGGATAAAGTTTTGCCATCCTTTACGCCTAAGGTCTTTTCTTCGAGGTTGAGCAAGTACAGCGCATCAACCTGGTATCCCTTATCTTGTCGAATTGCAGAAAGCTCCACCCCACCCGGGAAAATTGTGTGTAGACCGCATTTGATCACAGGCACCCCAAAACCCACAGCTTCTGCGGATAGATCCTCGCCATGATGAAATAATAAGAAACCTTTTTGCAAACGCGAAGTGGGAAAACGACCCTCTCTAATTACATGATCGCGAATGTTCAGATGGATTTCGTTATTAATTGGAATTGAGATTTCCATTGTGATCTTCAAGTCCCTTGCGGAGATAGAGCCATGGTCTTTTTGAGAACCTGCGGTTTGAAACAAACCCGGATCACCAAGCAAGCAAAAACCAGCCAACCGATGGATAGAGCAGCGAGAATGAATTTTCGAATGGAATAGGTGTCTACCGAAAAGTTTAGCAAGCTCGTCATCAGGGTAGGAGCAGAGAGGAATAGCAGCTGGAATATGGCTACGTTGAAAAAGCTGAAAACTAAAGGTAAGGCCCAGGCTAATGTAAGTTTTATTTGCGACATTTCCCGAATTGAAGTGAAAATGACTAACAAAGGAAGAATCAGATTAATATTTGGCTCTGATACCTAGGTGCGGGTGACGTAGAATAGGAGAACCATCCCAATGGAAATTCTAATCAGGTCGGTAAAATCCTTCACCCTTCTTCGAAGGAACCAGGTGGCTATTCCAAGAGCTGGCACCCATAGGAACCAAATCGGCCACCCAAAGAGAAAGGGGAAATTGGGGATATCGAGGGGCTGAAGAACAGTAATCCAAGATAACCCTCCGTTCATATTCAGGTGCGCATTCCAATGTTGAAGGATGATGGTTGGATTCCAGCCAAAGATGAAGTAAGGAGTGATGCACAGGATTAGGATTGTCAAAAGACTGATGAGGAGATAACGGATCATATTACCCCGGGAATTCATGAAGACAAAAAGGTAGACAACCGGTAATACGGGCAAAGCAATGGGTTTGAAAGAAATAGCCGTACCCAGCAGAATTGCCGAGAGTGCAAATTTTTTTGTATCCAACATCAACAAAGATGAGATTACCAACAGCGCCACTATGGAATCAATTTGTCCCCAGGCAGAGGTCGTCAATAAAAGAAAGGGATTGAAGAGAAGAAAAACCTGGGCAATTCGGATGGATTTTTGGTTGGCTTTCAAACGTTGGAGAATTTTTCCAACGAGAAAAACCAAGGTAATATTCGCTGCGATGATGGGGATTTTAATTGCCAGGTTATACACCAGCAAGTTGGGAAAGATTTTGAATGAAACCAGGTAAATCAATCCCAGAAGAATAGGCCAGGGGGGTGGATACCCAATTGAAGTTATATCTTGAAACACTGGGTTATTGAATATGAAAACCAGATTTTGTGGGACATACGGGTTTTGACCTGTTGCCACCAGATAACCAGTAGCCATAGAAATTCTCATGTCATAAACATGCCCGAGGAAAAAGCCCAGAACTACCTGTAGAATGATGCTGATTCCGATCCAAACCCAAGAAATACTTCGCTTTCTTATAGGTGGATTAGTATTAGTGTTTTGGGGGGATGAAGGGTTCACTTCAAGATTCCAATGGGAATGCAAGATCTAAATTATTCCCGGAATGAATCTTTTGGATAGCTTGGTATATTCCTGCCAAGATTTGCCGAATTTAGTTTGCAGCATAATTTCCTCGTCATGAACCCGGTAAAGGATCAAAGCCAGGACCCAAGGTAGAAAAAGCAGTCCGATCCAGGATTAAAATAATAAAGCGATCCCCAATCCAAGGCTAAGAATACCCGTGTAGCGGGGATGACGGATGAAGCGATAAGGGCGCCGGTGGTGATCAGTTTATGATCCTTTTGCAGGGTCACTTCGGCGCTGTACTGCTTGCCCAAGGCTAACCCCGACCAATATATGA
>Ga0105152_10000591_pt1 | contig 11143 bp, 9 predicted proteins | sample LakBais05cmmetaG_FD_81534 | JGI IMG/M metagenome (GOLD analysis project Ga0105152, IMG submission 81534) | Lake sediment microbial communities from Lake Baikal, Russia to study Microbial Dark Matter (Phase II) - Lake Baikal sediment 0-5 cm | ecosystem: Environmental > Aquatic > Freshwater > Lake...
CACATCAGCCAGGCAGGCTATTGCCAACCTGCGCCAAATCCAGGGTTCTTAACGTTCCGATCAAGCAGGGAGAAGAACTACAAGCTCTTTCTCACACGAACAGTGCCATCATGCAAACTACAGGGTACTGCGTAAATATTTGAACCAAAATTCCCGGAATTGCTCGCAATTCGATAATAGCGAGTTCAGATATTTATGCAAGAAGCAGTAAAATTGCTGTAAATCCCTGTATTTTGATCTTTCAATGTTCACGTATTTATGCAAGAAGCAGTAAAAATCCGCTTAGAAGGCGGGTTTTTTGTTTATAAGGGACGAAAATTTGAGAATTCCAAGGAATCATGACATTCGTCACTTGAATCCGCTCTTCAAACACACGATAATTTGATTGTTTATGATTGAATATGATTGATTTTGAGCGATTACAATGAACAATACCATTTCCAGCCTCGAACGTCAAAACCAGATTTTACAATTCGTCCTTCGAAGCCAGCGCATCAGTATTATGGAGGTCTGCGAGAATTTTTCAGTCAGCGCGGCCACTGCCCGGCGCGACCTGGAGACTCTTGCCAGCAAGGGCAAAGTCCAGCGCGTTCACGGCGGTGCCATCGCCCTGACCCAAGCTCCGCCCGAGCAGCCCATCCTCCAGCGTCAGGATGAACAGGCCCAGGAGAAACTCCGCATCGGACAGGCCGCCGCCGCCCTCGTCCATGATGGGGAAACGGTTTTCCTCGGCTCGGGCACCACCGTGCTCGAGGTGGCGCGTGCCCTGCAGACGCGTCCCAGCCTGACCGTCATCACCAACTCCCTGCCGGTGGTCAATGCCCTGGCCGGGGCGGAGGGGATCACGGTCATTTGCCTGGGAGGAATGCTGCGCGACAGCGAACTCTCCTTTATCGGTCACATTACTGAGCAGACCCTGGCCGAAGTCCGGGCAGACAAGGTGTTCATTGGGACGCGCGCTATCAGCCTGGAACACGGCCTCACGCACGAGTACCTGCCCGAAACTATGACCGACCGCGCCATCCTGAAAGCCGGGAAGGAGATCATCGTCGTCGCCGACCACACCAAATTCGGACGCGCAGCTGCTGTCCTGCTGGCCCCCCTCGACAGTGTCCACACCGTCGTTACGAATGGGCAGACGCCGCAGGATTTTGTCGATGCCGTGCAGGAAAAAGGCATCCGCCTCATTACCGCATAATTCGAAACACAGTAAACCATGCTACTCCAAAACTTTTACCCCCAATCCAAACTCGTCACCAAAACCACGCTGGTCGAAAAACAGCGCTTCCCGGTCTTTGACGCCCACAACCACCTCGGCGAAGATTTCGGCGGCGGGTGGGACAAACGCCCGCTGCCCGAACTGCTCGACTTGCTCGACCAGGCCGGGGTCTCCCGCTACGTGGACCTGGACGGCGGCTGGGGCGAGGGCCTGCTCAATGCCCACCTCGATCACTTCAAACAGCCCGCTCCAGAGCGTTTCCAGATCTTCGGCGGCGTAGACTGGAGTCAGTGGCCGGAGAAAGGGGATGCCTTCCCCGAATGGGCGGCGGGCAGGCTCAGGATCCAGAAAGAACGCGGTGCCGAGGGGCTGAAGATCTGGAAGGGCTTCGGCCTGCATGTCAAAGACCATACCAAAAAACTGGTAGATGTTGACGACTCGCGCCTCGATCCCATCTGGCAGGCGGCGGGTGACCTTGGCTTGCCGGTCATGATCCACGTGGCCGACCCGCTGGCCTTTTTTGACCCAATCGACGAAACCAACGAACGCTGGGAGGAACTCGGCAACCACCCCGACTGGGCTTTCACCAGCCCGCCCTTCCCGCCGTTCTTGCATATCGTTGAAGGTCTCGCATCACTCGTCGCTCGTCATCCGTCCACGGTTTTCATCGGCGCGCACGTCGGCTGTTACGCCGAGAACCTGGCCTGGGTGGGGGAGCTGCTCGACCGCTGTCCTAACTTCTACGTGGACATCTCGGCCCGCCTCGGCGAACTCGGCCGCCAGCCTTACACTGCCCGGCGTTTCTTCCTGCGCTATGCCGACCGCATTCTCTTCGGCTCGGACATGGGTCCCTACCCAGAAGCCTACCGCATCATCTACCGTTTCCTCGAAACTGATGACGAGTATTTCAACTACAATGCCGCCCCCATCCCCATGCAGGGCCGCTGGCATGTTCACGGGCTGTACCTGCCGGATGATGTGCTCGAAAAAGTCTACTTCCGCAACGCGGAACGCATCCTTCTGAATCACGGATAAAACATGGAAAAAGGACACTTTACCCGCCAAGAAATCCTCTCCCAACCGGAAGCCTGGACTGCCGCGCTCAAGGTGCTGGACGAAATCCGCCGGAGCATTCTGGACCTGGAACCCGGTCGCCGTTATGGACAGGTTCTCTTCACGGGTTGCGGGTCAACCTACTACCTCGCTCTGGCCGCCGCCGCCTTGACCCAGGACTTGACCGGCCTCCCGGCGCGCGCTTTCCCCGCCTCCGAACTCTGGCTTTACCCGCGCTCCTCCTATGTTGATGCGAAGACCCTGTTGGTAGCCGTCTCCCGCTCGGGCGAAACCACCGAGACCCTGCGCGCCTGTGAAGCATTTCTGTCTCAGGAGCGCGGCGACCTGTTGACGGTCTCCTGCTATGGCGATATACCGCTGGCGAAGATGGGCAGCATCAACATTGTTCTGCCATCCGGACAGGAGCAGTCGGTGGCCCAGACGCGCGCCTTCTCAACGCTTTATCTTGGCACTATAGCGTTGGCCTGCCTGTGGGCGGGTCGTGAAGACCTGTTTGCCAGCCTGTCGAATCTACCCGAAGCCGGGAGGAGGCTGCTGAAAAACTACACCTCCCTCGCCGCCGAGTTGGGCCGCGATACTACGATTGATCGCTTCTACTGGCTCGGCTCTGGTCCAAGACACGGGCTGGCCTGCGAACTGAGCCTAAAGATGAAAGAGATGAGTCTCAGCCATGGCGAGCCGTTCCACTTTATGGAGTTCCGGCATGGGCCGAAATCTATGGTCACACCCTCATCGCTGGTCGTTGGCCTGCGGTCATCAGTAAATGAGAAACATGAATCGGCGGTGCTGGCAGACGTGAATGCCCTCGGCGGTCGTGTCCTCGATATGGCGGAAGCAGGCTCCACGGCCTCGCCCCGAGGCGCAGACCGAGGGGTCCGGTTTGAATCGGGCCTGGATGAAGCCATCCGCAATGTGCTGTACCTGCCCATTGGGCAAATGATCGCCTTTGAGCGGTCCATTTCCAAAAATCTAAATCCCGACCGGCCTAACAATCTCGATACAGTGGTGAAACTGTAAGGAGGTGAAGAGAGAAAGATTGAGCATGATTTTTTACATCTCTATTCAGGATATAGCCTGCAACCCTAAATTTCTAAAAGGAGAAGATAAGATGAAACACAAGATTTTTGCCTTGATCGTTATACTAGCCTTCATGCTGACCGCCTGCGGTGGCGGAGCGACTGGTGGCAAGACTGTCCTGCGCATGTGGGTGCACACCAACAACGCCTTCATCGCTGGCTACGAGCCCCTCATCGCCGCCTACGAAGCCGGGCACCCCAATGTGGATATCCAGCTCGAGAACTTTGACTACGAGCTCTATCTGCAGACCCTGCAGACCGCCATGCCCGCCAAGGAAGAAGCCGACATCCTGCAGTTGTTCGGCACCTGGACCTCACAGTACTACGAACGCCTGGCGCCGGTTCCCGCCAAAGTCATGACGATTGAACAGGCCCAGCAGACCTTCTACGCCGCGCCCATCGGCGGCTATATCGTCGACGGTGTGCTTTACGGCATGCCGCAGGAATTTAACATGGAATATGGCGGCGTGCTGGTGAATAAGACCAAGTTTGAGGCTGCCGGTCTAACCTACCCGCCTGAGTGGCAGAGCATGGATGATGTTGTAGCCACCGCCATCTTCCTGGCCCAGAAGGATAACGCCGGGATGATGTCCACGGCCGGCTTCCACTTCACCGCCGCTGACCCGACCGCCTTCTCGTTCCTGGCCGGCATCAAGCAGCGCGGTGGGGACTACTGGAACGAAGATCATACTGGCTTCACCTTCAACACTCCAGAAGCGCACGCTCAGTTGCAATGGATGCTGGACGTCGTCAACGCCGGCGTGGTGGACCCGGTGGTGTTTAACGACAGCACCAACTTCGTCATCGATGCCTTCTTCCAGGGCAAGGTGGGCATCGGCTATATCGGCACCTGGGCCATCGCCGAGGGCCAGAATAACTTCCCAGATTTCGCCGATGAGTGGGACTACTTCTACCTGCCGCCCGTCCAAGGTGACCCGGTCTTCGTGGCCGACTCCGGCTGGGGTCTGACAGTTTCGCCCAACAGCAAACACCAGGATATCGCCTGGGACTTCGTCAAGTTCGTCACTACTGTCCCCGAGAACGCCGCGCAGTGGAACATCGCCAGCGGTACTATCCCGGCCATGCCAGCAGTTGCTGAGTCTGCCGAGATTGCCTCCGCCATGCCCTGGGTCCCGAAGGCGCTCGCCATGCTGCCCTATGGCGAGTACCTGGGCAACATGCCCGATCGCGACCTGGTGGTCTATGAGATCATCTACCCGCACATTCTGAACGTCCTGCAGGGCGTGGAGACGGTCGACCAGGCATTGCAAGCCATCGACACCGAAGCCAATTCCACCTTTAAGTAACCTTTCTTTCGGGGCGTGCTTGGCACGCCCCTATGCCATCATTCAAATCATCATTCATCTTTTCGAATAAAGGTGGTACCGTATGGACCCAGCTGGTAAGGCGCAAAGAAAATCAAAAGGAGGGCTGGCAATCGTCAAGCGGCGCTTCGTAGCTGGCGTGACTGTGCCCCTCCTTCTCTACGAATCCCTGGGCATCTTTGTGCTCGGCTGGGCGTTCGTGCTGATATTTTTCGATTATAGTTCGGGGCGCCTCGGCGGCCCGATCCTCGGCCTGGGTGGGAGCAATCCGTTCATCGGGCTGGGCAACTTCGTCGAGATGATCACGGGCACTTCGGTGGAGGCGAATTTGTTCCGCGTCAGCCTGCGCAACACACTCATCTTCGCCGTGGCCATCCTGCCACTCAACCTGGCCATCACCCTGCCCCTGGCCTGGCTGCTCGAATCAATCGGCATCCGCTTCAAGTCTCTCTACCGCACCATCTATTTTCTGCCGGTGCTGACCTCCTCGGTAGGCGTAGCCCTGATCTGGATGAGCATGTACGATCCCCAGGCCGGCTGGATCAATGCCATCATCCGTTTCTTCGGCGGTACGCCGGTCTCCTGGCTCTCCGACCCGCGCGCTGGCTTCGCCGGCGTCTCAGTGGCCATGTGGGCGGTCATCCTGGCCTACCTCTGGCAGGACTATGGTTACAACATGGTCATCTTCATCGCTGCCTTTCAAGGCATCCCCCAGGAACTTAAGGATGCCGCCCTGATCGACGGCGCCAGTCCCTGGCATGTTTTCCTCAAGATCACCATCCCGCTCATCCGCCCGACGATGCTGTTCGTGTGCGTGATGACCATGCTCTCCTCCTTCCAAGTCTTCGATATTATCCAGGTGATGACCAACGGCGACCCGGGCAACCAAACCCAGGTGCTGATGCTGGACATCTACAAGAACGCTTTCCGTTACCAGAACCTGGGCTGGGCGGCGGCAGAGTCCTTCGTTCTGTTCCTGATCGTCATGGGCGTGACCATCTTCCAAATGCGCGTGTTGCGCACCGACTGGGAGTACTAAAATGGCTGCCAATTCCCTTCCTGTCACTGCTGCCCGTACTCGCAAACCGGTCCACTGGGGCAAGCTCTTCAGCCGCTTCCTGCTCTACTTCGCCCTAACCCTGGGCTTGTCGTTCACCCTGCTGCCGTTCCTGATGATGATCCTCAGCTCCTTCAAGACCAACGTGGAGGTCCTGCGCGTCCCGCCCACCTTCTGGCCGGAAACCTTCACCCTGGAGAATTACGTTAAGATCTTCAATGACCCCAAACTTCCCCTGCTGCGCTTCTACGGCAACAGCGCATTCGTAGCCGTCTTCAATGTTGTTTCCACACTGTTTACCAGCTCCCTGATAGGCTACATGTTCGCCAAGTTCGAGTTCCCCGGCAAGAAGATCCTCTTCGGCTGGTTCCTGACCATGATGATGATCCCCGGGCAGATCACCATGATCCCTAGCTACCTGATCCTTGCCAAATTGCACCTGATCAACTCGCTGTGGGGGCTGGTCATCTTCAGCGCGGTGGACGCCTTTGGCATCTTCATGCTGCGCCAGTTCTGCGAGACACTGCCCAACGAACTGCTCGACGCCGCCCGCATCGACGGGGCTTCGGAATGGCAGATCTACCTGCGCATCGTCCTGCCGCAACTTGGTGCGCCGCTGGCCACCCTGGGCATCCTGGGCTTCATGCAAACCTGGAATGCCTACCTATGGCCGATGATCGTCCTGCAAAAGATCGAAGTGCGCACCTTGCCCATCATCCTGACCTGGTTCAACTCGACCCACACCGGCCAGGGTGCCCTGGTCATGGCTGCCACCGTAATGATCATCATGCCCATCCTGTTCGTCTTCCTGTTCTTCCAGCGTTGGATCGTTCAGGGCTTTACCATGACCGGGTTCAAATAGGAGATCCGCATGGCACAAAGTTTTAGAGGGATCGCCATCCTTCTGCTCCTGTCCATCCTGCTCACAGGGTGTGGGGCTTCGCACTTCGTGGAGCCGGACTGGCTGGCCGTGGATGACTTCCTGTACCAGCTCCAGCGTGCCGACCTGGACCGCATCGGCGAGACTGCCTTCGACCTGGCGGTGGTCACCCTGGCAACGGCTGGCAGTTCACCCGCTGTTATTCCGGCCCTCAAGAACAGCCTCGGCGGGCCGAAGATTATCCTGTGTTATATGAGCATCGGCCAATCCGAGACCTATCGCTGGTACTGGCAGCCTGAGTGGGAGACGAACCCGCCTGCCTGGCTGGATGTACCCGACGGGGTCTGGGCCGGGGATCACTGGGTGCATTACTGGGACCCGGACTGGCAGCGCATCATCTACGGGACCCCCGAGTCGTACCTCGACCAGATCCTCGCCCTCGGCTTCGACGGGGTCTACCTGGACCGGGTGGACGCCTACTGGTATTACCAGGATCAGGGCCGCGAGACTGCTGCACGTGAGATGGTGGACTTCATCCTGGACTTCACCGAATATGCCCGCAAGAAGCATACCGGCTTCGGCGTCTTCCCGCAGAATGCCGAAGAGCTGGGCGTGATGTTCCCCGACTTCATGGAAGCCATGACCGGCATCGGTGTAGAAGATCTGTATTACGGCTACCCGCGCGACCACGAGCCCAGCCCGCTCGAATGGACGGCTGAGCGCGAGGCCCTCCTCGGCCAGTGGGTCGCGGCCGGGAAGCTCGTCCTGACCATCGACTACACTGCCCGCCCCGAGCAGATCGCCGACGCCTACTTCCGCTCGCACGCCCGCGGCTACGTCCCCTACGTGACCGACCGTTCGCTCGGGCGCCTGCGCATCAACCCCGGCTTCGAGCCGGACAAGGATCCGAGCGAGTGGGTTTTCTCCACCCCAACACCGTAAAATGAAACCCTCCGCAGCCAACCTCTCCCCACTTTCCCGCCTGGACGCAGCCTTGGCCTCCCTGCTCGGGCTGGCCAGCCTGACGCTCTACTTTCGTACCCTGGCGCCGGGACTGCTCTACGGTGACAGCGGCGAGTTCCAGACGGTGGTCTACAGCCTGGGTATGACCCATCCCACCGGCTACCCGGTCTACGTCCTGTTCGGGCGGCTGTTCACCTTGCTCCCGCTCGGGGACCCAGCCTGGCGGGTCAACCTGTTCAGTGCCGCCCTCGGCGCCCTGACCGTGGCCTGCGTCTACCTGATCGTCCGCCTGCTCTCCGGCTGGCGGTTGACCGCCGTAGTCGCCGCCCTGACCCTTGCGGTCACCCCATTGTTCTGGTACTTCTCGGTTATCACCGAACTCTACATCCCGGCTTGCGCCTGCCTGAGCGGGGTGCTCCTGTTCCTGCTGCTCTGGCGTCAGACCGGGAAATGGCCCTGGCTGGCCGCCTCCGCCCTGCTGGGTGGGTTGAGTCTGGGCGTGCATTCCTCTGTCGCCCTGGCCGCCCCCGGCGTGCTGGTGTATCTGTTGATAACGACTCTCACCCCCCGCCCTCTCCCTAAAAGGGAGAGGCAACGGACCTGGGCCGCTGCATTCGGCGGGGCCCTGCTGGGCGTTGCGCTGGCCCTGGCTGCCTTCCTGACCCTGGATGCCGCCAACCCGGACGCCGGTTACTACCACGCCACCGTCCAGCCCGCCCTCAGCCTCTGGGGCATGAGCGAAACAGACTTCGACTCGCCCTTCGAGCGGCTGCAGTTCCTGTACGCGGCCAAACAGTTCAATTATGCCATGTTCAGCGACCCGGCGGAGACCATGCCGTTCATCTCTGGCATCTACCGCGATGTACTGGGCATGGTCTTTGCTCCGCTCTCCCTGGGCCTGATGGCGATCGGCCTGATCGGGCTGTTCTTCCCCCGCTGGCGCGAGGGATTGTTGCTGCTGCTCGGTTGGGGCGTGCAGATGGTCTTCATCACCAACTATGACATCTTCGATGTGGTTGTCTTCTTCGTTCCCACCTACATCTTCCTGGCAATATGTATCGGGACCGGGCTGGGGGCGCTGATGCAAGCCCTTGCATGGGGCGTAAAGCGCCTCGGGCGGGAGAAGGGAGCCGTCCCGGCCACCGCGCTGCTGGGGGTCGTCATCCTCGGGTTGACGGTCCAGTTCTGGGGCGGGATGGCCGCCGAAGCCTGGGAGTCGAAAGCCGTAGTGTTCATGCGCGGCACCGAGTTCGAAGAGTATCCCTATCCGCTCGACAACCCGGGTGCCGTTCATGCCGAGGCGCAGGCGATGGTGAATGCCGTGGAGGACGATGCCATCGTTTTCCTGGGCTGGGATCTACTCTTCCCCTGCTACTACGTCGCCCACATCGAACAGGGTCGCACCGGCCTGGACTTCCACGAGGCCTACCCACAGGAAGGCATCTATGAGATCAGCGAGAGTACGGCCGACTACATCGAGGCGAATCTGGCAGCGCGCCCGGTTTACTTCCTCGAACGTCCCAACGGACCGTTGATGGACCGCTTCGAGCTCCGGCTTAGCAACCGGGGCGATATCTCGCTGTTCCAGGTGGTCGGTATGCGGCCATAAGGGGTAGAATCAACCCCGAGAGCATAAAGATCAGTCGTTCATCCAATTTCCGAGTTTTCTGTGGTTAAATACTTCAAAGAGAGGACCCTCCCATGACCAAAATCACTTTCATTGGCGCCGGCAGTCTCGGTTTCACAGCCGATCTCGTGCGCGACATCCTGACCTTCCCACTACTGGAAGATGCCCACATCGCCTTGATGGACATCAACGCCGAGCGGCTGGACTTTGCCCACAAGACCGTGCTGAAGCTCGTCGAGGCCGGGAAATACCCCGCCAAAGTGACCGCCACTCTTGACCGGGTCGAGGCGCTCAAGGGCGCGGACGTGGTGCTCACCACCATCCTGTCGGGCAGCACCGAAGTCTGGCGGCACGACATCGAGATCCCCAAGAAATACGGCGTGGATATCAACGTTGGCGATACGCGCGGCCCGAGTGGCATCTTCCGCTTCCTGCGCACCCTGCCGCCGATGATGGACATCGTGCGTGACATGGAGAAATACTGCCCGAACGCCGTCCTGCTCAACTACACCAACCCGATGGCCATGCTGTGCGGCGCCCTCCAGCGCCAGACAGCCATCCCGGTCACGGGACTCTGCCACTCGGTCCAGGGGACGTCCATGATGCTGGCGGTCTGGATTGGAGCGCTGTATCCCGAGGTCAATTACTTGTGCGCAGGCATCAACCACCAGGCCTGGTATCTCAAATACGAAGTCAACGGCCAGGACGCCTATCCGCAAATCTACAAGGCCATCACCGAAAACCCCGACATCTACAACGAGGAAAAGGTCCGCAACGAGATGTACCTGGCGCTTGGTTATTACGTGACCGAGTCCAGCGGGCATAACTCCGAGTACAACTGGTGGTTTCGCAAGCGCCCCGACCTGATCGAAAAATACTGCACGCATGGCACCGGCTGGAACCCCGGCGAATACGCCTACATCCTGAAGGAATACCAGAACACCGAGCAGACCTGGAAGGACGGTGTGCGCCTCGAGCTGGCCAGGGAAGTCACCAGCAGCGACCTGGCGCGCGGCCTGGAATACGCCGCCTACATCATCAATGCCTTGAAAGGCGGTGAGCCCTTCAAGTTCAACGGCAATGTACCGAACACGAAACTCATCACCAACCTGTCCGAAGGCGCCTGTGTCGAAGTCCCGGTTTACGTGGACAAGGCCGGTTTCCACCCGCTCCACGTCGGCGCGCTGCCGCCCGAGTGTGCCCTGCTGACCCAACTCTCGAGCGGCATCGAAGAGATGGCAATCACCGCCGCCCTCACCGGCGACCCGACCATGGTTTTCCGCGCCATCTGCCACGACCCACTGACGGCCGCCGTGCTCTCGCTGACAGAGATACGGCAGATGACGAACGAACTATTTGCTCAGCACAAGGATTACCTGTTGCAGTTCAAACATTTCACAGTCTGAAACCCATCTGTGTTTCCCGGCTATACTACATTTCACGGCGGAACTGGAAGCGGGTACCTAACTCTTTCATGATCGAGTATGGAGCAAAATTGGCAGCCTCATTGCAAATAGAATTTGTTCGAGCTTCTCAGGTCTCCCCGGATAACCAGAAGATCATTGACCAGCTAGACCACTTGGCTTTTGAGGGAGATGGTCCTGAAGAAAACACGAATGAATGGGCATCCTCAGATTGGATGATTTTAGGCCGTGTGGATGGAGAAATTGTCACACAGCTGGGCTTGCTGAAACGAGAAATCCGCGTGGGAGTTGTGCCGGTATTTGTGGGTGGCGTTGGTGGCGTGGCAACTCATCCTGCCTGGCAGCGGCGCAGTTTGAGTTCAGCGTTGATGCGCGCGGCTGCGAAGTTCATGCAGACTGAATTAAATGTCCCGTTTGGCCTGTTGGTCTGTGCGAATGAAACCCAGACGTTTTATGCGCGTCTTGGATGGAAAACGGTGGCGGCAGAATTATGGTTTA
>Ga0105152_10000592_pt1 | contig 11132 bp, 9 predicted proteins | sample LakBais05cmmetaG_FD_81534 | JGI IMG/M metagenome (GOLD analysis project Ga0105152, IMG submission 81534) | Lake sediment microbial communities from Lake Baikal, Russia to study Microbial Dark Matter (Phase II) - Lake Baikal sediment 0-5 cm | ecosystem: Environmental > Aquatic > Freshwater > Lake...
CATCGCCTCGGCATCCCCCGGATCGTCCCCGATTCGGTCCTCGATCGGCCCCTGAAGAACAACGAAACCCTGGCCGTCGACAATAAGGTTCTCATCCCTAAGGGATTTCCTCTGTCCCAGCCTTATTGGCTAGAGCCTTCCTCTCCAAACGGTCCGTTTTCGGCCGGCGATCGCCATCTCATGGGCCAGGCCGAAAATCCGCCTTCCCTGAGCGTCGCCCTCGTCCTGAGTATCGAAGGACGTCTTCTTGAATATTCCATCCCCGTTCTCTTTCGCTGGACGGATCAGGTCCAAGGCGAGCTTTACCGGCCTTTCGAGGTCCGGCCGCGGGTGACGATCCAGATCGAAGACGGCGTCAAGATATTTCCCGGCCAGGGCCCCCAGCCGGTGAAGATTAGGTTGAAGAGCCATTCAAAGAACGTCGCCGGGACCATCCGCCTCAAAGGGACGGACGGGTGGCGGGTCGCGCCGGCCAACCTTCCTTTTTCCCTCCCCGGCAAATATGAAGAGGGAGAGGTCTCGTTCGAGATCTCTCCGCCGAAAAACGCCCAGGAATCCGTCCTCACAGCCGAAGCGGACCTCGGCGGAGAGATCATGGGACGGGCGATGGTTGAGATCTCCTATCCCCACATTCATCGCCAGGTCTATTTCCCGGAGAGCCGGTTCAAGGTCGTCAAACTCGACGTCCGAACCAAAGGGAAGAAGCTCGGTTATATCATGGGCGCGGGGGACGACGTCGCCGACGGCCTTCGCCATCTCGGGGTTGAGGTGACGATGCTGACCGACGAAATGCTCGAAACATCGGATCTATCCTCGTTCGATACCATCGTCGTGGGCGTCCGGGCCTACAACACGCGCGATCGGCTAAAGAACGCGAAGCGGCGGCTCCTCGACTACGTCGAACGCGGCGGCACCTTGGTCGTCCAATACAACGTCGCCTCCGGCGCGCTCGCCGACCGGATCGGGCCCTATCCTCTGACGATCGGCCGCGACCGGGTGACCGTGGAAAGCGCCCCCGTGATGTTCCCGGTCCCCGACCATCCGCTCTTGACCTTCCCCAATAAGATCACGTCCAGGGACTTCGAGGGGTGGGTCCAGGAGAGAGGCCTGTATTTCGTTTCGTCTTGGGACGAGAAGTATGACGCGATTCTCTCCTCGCATGATCCCGGCGAGCCGGATCAAAAAGGCGGCCTCCTCTACGCGCGATACGGGAAAGGCGTTTTTATCTATACGGCGTACGCCTGGTTTCGGCAGCTGCCGGCGGGTGTGCCTGGGGCGTTCCGGATTTTTGCCAATCTCATTTCGGCGGGGAAGCGCTGAGGCGTGTTCATCCCGACGAGGCGGCTCCCGCATCTTCCGCGCCTGGTGGACGATTATTTTCACGACTACGGCAAAGTGCAGGAGTTCTTTGACGGCGATTTTCGAGACGCCGCCGCCTACGAGCGCCAAACCGAACGGACGCTGGCTCGCCGCATTCCCCGGGAGGAGTTGGCCGTGATCCTACGGGAGCAAAACCAAAGCTACGGATGCGGCCCGCGGACCCTGGGGCATATCGAGGCCATGGAGCGGGAGCAGGCCTGCGCCGTCGTCACCGGACAGCAAGCGGGGCTTTTTTCCGGGCCGCTCTATACGATCTATAAGGCCTTGACCGCGATCAAGCTCGCCGAGCGCCTGAGCCGGAGCGGCCCTGGAAAGTACGTCCCGGTGTTTTGGCTGGCCTCGGACGATCACGATTTGGCCGAGATCGATCACATCGTCCTTTTGGACAAAGACAACCGGCTCGAAGAGGTCCGCTGCGGGATGCCTTCCAGTGAGCTCAAAATCCCCGCTTCCGCTCTCGTCTTGCCGCCGGAGATCGCGGATTGTCTTCGTCGACTCGGGGATCTCACCCAAGAATCCGAATTTAAGGCGGACATCATCGCCGCTTTGAGCGAAGCCTATCGGCCCGGCCGCGGCTGGGTCGAGGCGTTCGCTCGATGGATGACCCGGCTGTTTCAATCGCACGGCTTGATCTTCATCGACGCCTCCCATCCCCGCCTGAAGGAGTTGGGCGGAGAGGTTTTTTGTCGCGAGATCTCCGAAGAGTCCGCGGCGACTCCGCCGGCCCTCGCCGCTTCGCGGAGACTGCGCGACGCCGGATACGAAGGCCAGGTTCATTTGCATGAGGGGATCCTGAATATTTTCTACGCCGAGCGGCAGCGGCGGTCCATCCAGTGGGACGGCCAGGCCTTCGAGATCAAAGAGCCGCGGGAGACGCGTTCGAAAGAAGACCTCCTCGCCCTGGCGAAAGAAAAGCCGTTTCTCTTCAGCCCCAATGTCCTTCTCCGGCCCATCTATCAGGACGCGCTCCTGCCGACCGTCGCCTATGTCGGCGGGCCGGGGGAGATCGCCTATTTCGCCCAGATGAAAGGCGTTTATGAAAAATTCGGCCTGCCGATGCCGGTGATCTACCCGCGCAAAAGCCTGACCATCGTCGAAAGGAAGATCGACCGCGTTCTGGCGAAATACCATCTGGACATCCCCGATCTTTGGGGCGGCGCGGACGGGATCATCCGAAGCCTCGGCGAAAGCGGAGTTCCCGAACCCTTGGGCCGGGCCTTGAGCCTTGCCGCCTCTCATTTGGAGCAGGACTTTGAACCGATCATCCGGGACGTCGCCGCCTTCGAACCGACCTTGAAGGAGTCCGCCCAACTCTCCCGGGGGAAGATGGTTCAGCAATTGCGATTCCTGGAAAAGAAAATCGTCCAGGCGGCGAAGAAACAGAACGACATCGCGGTCGGGCAGATCCGCAAAGCGGGCGACCATCTTTATCCTAACGGGCATCTCCAGGAGCGGGTCTTCAACATCGTGCCTTATCTCCTGAAATACGGCCCGGCCTTCGTGGACAAGCTGGACGAGGCGATCGACCTCGACGCGCATGATCATCAGATTCTGACGATGTGATAGGATTCTTTCCTTAGAGGAGGCCGCCATGACCCTGGATGCGTTAGCTTTCGGAGCGCACGCCGACGACGTGGAATTGTCCTGCGGCGGGACGCTGATCAAGCTGGCCGGGATGGGGTATAAAACCGGAGTCGTCGCCCTGACCCGGGGCGAGACGGGCACTCGGGGCAGCGCCGAAATCCGGGCCCGGGAGTTCGCCAAAGCGGCCGAAGTGATGGGCCTGGCGGTCCACAAAATGCTCGACATTCCCGACGGGCAAGTCGAGGTCACTTGGGAGAATAAGCTCAAAATTATCGCCGAGATCCGCGCCTATAAACCCCGAATCGTCTTCGCCCCCCATGGGATCGATCGCCACCCGGATCATGAAAACGCGTCCCAGCTCGTGCGCGCCTCGGTATATCTCGCCGGGCTGAAAAAAGTTGAGACGGTAGCGGAGGCGTTCCGGCCCGTGAAGGTCGTGTTCTGCCAGAGCCGTTTCGAGTTCGCTCCGTCGTTCATCGTCGATATTACCGACGCCCACCCGCAAAAAATGAACGCCATCCGGGCCTATGCCTCTCAATTCCATCGCCCGGATCAGCCCGAATCCACTCCCGCGTCCGGGGAAACGCTCATCGGTCGGCCCGAATTCCTGGAGCTCATCGAGGCCCGGGACAGGAGATATGGCGCCCAGATCGGGGCGAAATACGGGGAGGCTTTTCTCGTCCGGGAAGCCCTGAAAGTGGACGACCCGGTCGCGTTCTTCGGTCCGGAATATCTGTGGACGATCCCGTGAGGCGGCCATGAAGATCGGCATCGTCTGCTATCCGACCCACGGCGGGAGCGGGGTTGTGGCTTCGGAATTGGCGATCGGGCTGGCCCAAAAAGGCCACGAGCTCCATATCGTCAGCTATGCCCCGCCGTTCCGCCTGCGCGCCTTCCATCAGAACATCTTCCTTCATGAAGTGGACGTGGCCCTGTATCCGCTGTTCAAGTACCCTCCCTACGAGCTGGGGCTGGCCACCAAGCTGGTGGAACTCGCCGAAACATGCGATTTGGACATCATTCACGCTCATTACGCTGTCCCCCATGCGGCCAGCGCTTATTTGGCGAAGCAGATTTTCAACTCCCGGCGGCTTAAAACGGTCACGACCCTCCACGGCACGGACATCACCCTGGTCGGGGCCGAGCCGTCCTTCCGCCGGGTCGTCAAATTCGCCATCGAGCAATCGGACGGGGTGACGGCGGTCTCGCATTATCTCAAGCAGCGGACGATCGAGGAATTCGACATCAAGCGCGAAATCCGGGTCATCCATAATTTCATCGAGCTCGACCGGCCGGATCGGAACCGCGACGCCTGTTCGAGGCTCGCCTTCGCTCCGGAGGGGGAGAAGATCCTGATGCACGCCTCCAACTTCCGCCCGGTCAAAAGGGTCGGAGACGTCGTCCGGATTTACGCCCGGGTCCGGGAACGGATCCCGGCCAAGCTCCTCTTGATCGGCGATGGCCCCGAGCGGCCGCATATCCAGCAGTTAGTGAAGGAGATGGGCCTCGCCTCCGACGTCCATTTTCTCGGGGAACAGGACCAGTTGGAGCCCCTCTTTTTCTGCACCGACTTGTTTCTTTTGCCCAGCGAGCAGGAGAGCTTCGGCTTGACGGCCCTCGAAGCGATGAATTGCGGCGTCCCCGTCATCGCTTCCGATGACGGCGGATTGCCCGAGGTCATCGTCCATGGAGAGACGGGATATCTCTTGCCGGTCGGCGATATCGAGGGCATGGCCGCGAAAGCCGTCGAACTTCTGAGCGATCCGGACCGGCATTCACTCTTCCGAACGCAAGCCCGGCGGCGCGCCGAACAGCACTTCGACGCCGCCTGTATCATCCCCCAATACGAGGCCTTCTACGAGGGATTGTTGAAGACTTAGCCCATGCGACCTGTCGACTGGATCGTCCTGAGCTTATTTCTCTCGTTCGTGGCCGCCTACGGCTTTTGGAAAACCCGGGGCCAAAAGAACATCCAGGGCTTCTTTCTGGCGAACAAATCCACGCCGTGGTACGCCATCACCATTTCGATCATGGCGACCCAGGCCAGCGCCATCACTTTTCTGTCCACCCCGGGGCAGGCCTACGTGGACGGGATGCGGTTCGTTCAGTTTTATTTCGGTCTGCCCATCGCCATGGTCATCCCTTCGATCACGGCTGTTCCCATTTACCACCGGCTCAAGGTCTACACCGCCTACGAGTATTTGGAACAGCGCTTCGACTTGAAAAACCGGGTTTTGGGGAGCGTCCTCTTCCTCATCCAACGCGGGCTCGCGGCCGGGTTCACGATCCTCGCCCCGGCCCTGATCATTTCGGTCATTCTCGGCTGGGATTTCCGGCTGACGATCTTCATGACCGGCGGTCTGGTCATCCTCTACACGGCCTCCGGGGGCACGGAGGCGGTCAGCAAGACGCATCTTCTGCAGATGATGATCATCACCGCGGGGATGGGGGCGGCGTTTTATATGATTTTCCAGCGCCTCCCGGCCGACATCTCTTTTTCGAATGCCGTCCATGTGGCCGGAAAGCTCGGGAAGCTGAACGTCATCAATTTCGCCTTCGACTGGAAGGACCGGTACAATTTCTGGTCGGGCCTCATCGGGGGGGCCTTCGTCGCCCTGTCGTATTTCGGAACGGACCAGTCGCAGGTCCAGCGCTATCTGACCGGACGGTCGATCGCCGAAAGCCGCAAGGGGCTTCTGGCCAACGGCATCCTCAAGGTCCCGATGCAGTTCGTCATCCTATTCATCGGGGCCATGATCTTCGTATTTTATCAGTTCGTGACGCCGCCCCTGTTTTTCAACCCGGTCGAGACCGCGGCCGTAAAAAGCAGCGCTTATGGGGACGCTTACTCGGCCCTCGAATCCGACTACGCCCGGCTGAGCGGGGAGAAGCAGGGGCAGCTTCGGAAGATGCTCTCTTCGATCGAGGCTGAAAAAGATGCGGACGTGGAGGGCGCTCTCCAAGAGCTCCGCCGGACGAGGGAATCGGAGCTCGGCCTCCGGAAGGAGGCCATCCAGCTCATCAAGAAAAGAAATCCCCTGGCCGAGACCAACGACACCAATTACATCTTCCTGAGCTTCGTGACCAAGTATTTGCCGGTGGGGTTGGTGGGGCTGATTCTGGCGGCCATCCTCTCGGCCTCGATGTCGGCCTCGTCCGCGGAGCTCAACGCCCTGGCTTCGGTCACGGTGATCGATATCTACAAGCGGATTTTCCGGAAAAACGCTTCGGAGCGGCACTATCTCCGCGCCTCGAAAACGGCCACGATCTTTTGGGGTTTCTACGCCATCGGCTTCGCCCAGTTCGCCAACCATCTCGGCTCCTTGATCGAAGCCGTCAATATTCTGGGGTCTTTGTTTTACGGGACGATCCTCGGGATTTTCCTCATCGCCTTCTATTTCAAGAAGATCGGCGGCAACGCCACGTTCATCGCGGCCCTTGTCGCCGAGGTCGTCGTCCTGGCCTGTTTCTTTTTCACCGAGATCCCTTATCTCTGGTTCAACGTCATCGGCGCCGTGTTTCTCGTCGTCCTGGCCCACATCCTGAATCCCCTCTGGCCGGCGAAAGCGAAGCGGATCTAACCCGGATGCCGATTCTAACCTAAAAATCTAACACCCGATCTGGGCCAGGATCCGGGGAAATATGAGGAAGTTGCCCTTCTCGTTTATTCTGGGGATTCCGTATGGAGCAGCGAGCGGAACATTCGGCCGCTCTTCTAGAAATAATCGTAGATCCTGATTTTCAGGATTATCTTCAAGAGGGAGTTAGTGAGGGCGATCACTTCTCCGACCGCCCACGCCGGCAACAGGACCCGGTACTGGAATCCCCGCAGCTTGTTATAAGGCTGGTCCTTCCCCTTGATAACGAGAATCAGAAAAACGACGATGAAACCAAACATGCCGAGAGTCGCCGCTGCCATGTGACTAAGAAAAAGCACGCTTCCCCAGGGGATGCGATGAACGCCGGGGAGCATGGTTGTCGGCGTCAGCTTGAAGGAGGCCAGAAGGGCCGTGGCGATGTCGAGTACGACGGCCACCCCCAAATACCAGAGAAAAGGCTCTTTCCGGCGGTAGAAACGCCGGCTCGCCACCACGTAAAAATATAAAGTGGCGATGGCCATTACCAGGTTGATTGAGACCGCCATGCTTGCACCGGGATGATAATAAGGGAGGTCTCCTTGCCTGTCAAGGAATCCCAATCCCGCGGAACGGTCCTCGGGCAGCGCGCGAAAACTGAGGCTCAGCGCGGGCGGCGGGCGCTGAATTTGAACCGGCCGTCCCCGAGCTCGACGCGCGCCTCCTCGAATCCGGCCGCCTGCAGCCGGGCCGGCAACCCGGCCGGGTCGACGAGCCGCATGGTATCCCCCAAATGAAACCTGACCATGCGCCGGCTCCACAGGCTGTCCGTCCCGGCGAACACTCCGCCCGGGGCGAGAACCCGGAAAACCTCACGGAACAGCCGGTCCTGGAGCGAGGCCGAGGCCATGTGATGGAGCATGGTGAACGAGACGGCGCCGGTGAACGAGCCGTCTTCGAAGGGCATCTCGGCGCCATCGCCGTGCAGAACGGTCACATTCGACCGCTCCATGCGTTTGCGCAGCGATTCCGCGAGCTTGGAGTCGATCTCGAGGCACGTCATCTTCTCATACCGCCGCCGCAAGACATCTGTCGTCAAGCCCGGTCCGGGCCGACCTCCAGGATGTTGCGCCCTAAGTCGATTCCTTCGAGAGCCCAGGGCACGATTTCGCTCTCGACGATCTTTCTCCAGCGTTTGGAGCGGCAATACCAGCGGTGCAGAATGTTCAAGTGCCAACCTTCATGAAAGCCTACATGACGTCCACGTCCGGCTACGCATGGAGCCGGGCCAACAGGCTGCGGACCAGCGCCTCCCGCACCTTGAGGCTCTCCTTGTAGTCGTGGCCCTGCGTGTGGTGGATTTCGGAGCGGATGTCCTCGAGTTCTTTCTCCAATAAGCCCGCCAGCAGCTCGCTCTCGGCTTGACTCAGGTCGATGTGCATGCTCCCCCTCCCGTTTCCGGACTGTCTTAACTATAAACCCGCGGACCACCGATTTCAAATCGAAAGATCGGCGTTCGTATTGACCGCCCCCCCCTCAGGTGCTATCCTCTAATCAACCCGCCGACAGGGGAAAGGGGGTCCCGAGCGTCCCCCCGAACGAACGAATGTCGTGTTGCTGCGACTAAATCATTGAATCCTATTGCGAAGGAGGAGACTCATGGCCATCCGGAAACATGCCGTCCTTATCCTGGCCGTTCTTCTGGTTTCGAGCGCCCTCGCCGCGGCTGAGGTCAAGCTGACGGCGCTGACCCTCCAGGCGGGAAAGCCCGTCGATATCAATTTCTCCCGGACCAGCCGGGCACCCTCCCGGGCCGCCATGCAGGGGTCGCTCCTCTACGATAATGGGAAAACTGCGGTCAAGCTGGACTTCCAGAAAATGGAGCCGGCCATCCTCTTCGCCGGCGACATCTCGGCCTTCGTTCTCTGGGCCGTGACCCTCGACGGTTCCGCCGAGAACCTGGGCGAGGTCATCGCCGACAAGAAGAACGCTTCCGGCTCCCTGCAAGGCTATACCGGCAAGAAGGTCTTCGCCCTGATGGTGACGGCGGAGCCGTTCGCTACCGTCACCCGGCCGACCGAGCTCGTCCTCTTCGTTTCGGGCGAGGTCGGGGGAATGAACATCCAAAACACGCCCTTTACCTTTACTAACTTTTCGACGGACTACAAGCCCGCCCTCGATACGATCTCCGGCATCCAGTACAATGACCCCACGCCGGCGGCCGTCAAACAGGCCAAAAAGGCCATCGAGCTCGCTAAAAAGCTCGACGCTGCCGCGGTGAATCCGAAGGCCATGGACGGAGCAACGGTGGCCTTCGGCAAGGCCATGGCTGCTGCGGGCAATAAGAAGGTCATGGCCGACCAGGCCCGAGTCGCCGCCCAACTGGCCGCCCAGGCCATCAAGGACACCATCCGGGTCAACGAAGCCAAGGCCGCCGCCGAAGCCGAAGCCAAGCGGCTGGCGGAAAAGGCCACCCTCGTGGAGCGCGCCACCACGGCCGAGGGTGAATCCCAGCGGAGCGCCCAGGAGCTCAAGGAAGTCCAGATCCAACGGGAAGCCCTGGCTAGCGAAACCAAGAATCTGGCCCTGCTCACGGTAAAGCTCACCGGGGAGAAGGATGCGATCGCCGCCGAGCGCGACACCGTCAAGGCCGACCGGGACGCGGTCAAGGCCGACCGGGACGCGGTCAAGGCTGATCGGGACGCGGTCAAGGCCGACCGGGACGCGGTCAAGGCCGAGCGCGACGCCGTCAAAGCCGACAGGGACAAGGTCTCCGCCGACCGTGAGGCCATAAAGAAAGAGCGCGACGACCTGGCCGGGATGCTCAAGGGCGCCCTGTCCTCGGTCGCGGATACCACCGAAACGGCCCGCGGCGTTATCGTCAGCCTCTCCGGCATCCTCTTCGACGTCGGCAAGGCGACGCTCAAGCCGGCCTCCCAACTCTCTGTGGCCAAGCTGGCCGGGATCCTCATGGTCTTCCCGAACATGAACCTGAGCATCGAAGGCTACACCGATTCCACGGGCTCGAGCGACCTCAACATGAGGCTGTCCGCGGACCGGGCCCGCTCGGTCTACGAATTCCTCATGGGCCAGGGCATATCCAATAGCCGGATGAGGTACCAGGGCTTCGGTCTGGACAACCCGGTCGCGCCCAACGACACGGAGACCAACCGGGCCAAGAACCGGCGGGTCGAGGTCGTCCTGACCCAGGCGGTCAAGGCTCCGTAAAAAACCCAAGAAAAAGCGCCTTTTCCAGAACTTTTGTCCCTACTTCTGCGTCTCTATAGTCGTAAGCCGACGTCCGAGGTGTATCATGAAAAAGTGGATTTTCCGGGGCATTTCCCTTGTTCTCCTCCTCACGTTCTTTTATTTCCTATTCGCCTGCGGCAAGAAAAAAGAGGAGACGAAGCTCGTCTCCGCCACCCGGGGCGACATCCGGGAAAAGGCCCTGGCCGTGGGCACGATCGAACCGGAGAAGGAGATCAAGGTCAAATCGATCATCCCCGGGATCGTCGCCGAGGTCCTGTTCAAGGTCGGCGACGCCGTGAAATTGGGAGCGCCCTTATTCAAGATCTCGCCCAACCCGACCCCCCTCGAATACGTCGAGGCCCGCCGCAGTATGGAGCTGGCCGAGGTGACCATGCAGAAGCTCAAGAACGACTGGACGCGCCAGCTCGAGCTCTATAAAGGGAACCTCATCTCCCGGTCCGAAATGGACGCCGCCGAGGGCTCCTACAGGGAAACCGAACTGAGGTTCAGGACCGCCGCGGAGCGCCTCGAGCTCCTGGAAAAGGGACGGATCCGCATGTCCAACAGGGATATCGATTCCCTGCTCAGGTCTCCGATCACGGGCATCGTCCTGTCCCAGAGCGTTTTTCAGGGGGATCCCGTGGTGCCCCTGACCAACTTCCAGCCCGGAACCGAACTCTGCTCGCTCGCCGACATGGCCAGCCTGCTCTTCAAGGGGACGGTCGACGAGATCGACGTCGGCAAGATCGTCGAGGGGATGGAGACCGAGATCCAGATCGGCGCCCTCCCAGACACCAAGATCCCCGGCCGTGTCGACCGGATCTTCCCCAAAGCCAAGAAAGAGGGGAACGCCACCCTCTTCGACATCTGGATCGTCATCAAGGAAACGGCCGGGGTGACCCTGAGGGCCGGCTTCTCCGCGACGGCCGGCATCCAGATCCGCGAGCGGAAGCAGGTCGTCCTCATCCCCGAGCGCCTGGTCGTCTTCGAAGACGGGAAGAGGTTCGTCGAGGTCCCCGACAGCGAAATCAAGGGCGAACAAAAGACCCGCAAGGTCGAGATCCAGACCGGCCTCTCCGACGGCCTGAACATCGAGGTCCTCTCCGGCCTCAAGGAGGGGGACAAGGTCGTCGAAAAGCCTCCCCGCGAGATCAAGTGATCGGCATCTTCTTACGCAACCTCACCCGGGACCTCGTCCGCCAGCCGCTCCGGACCGCCCTGACCCTGTCCGGGGTCGTCTGGGGCACGTTCTCGGTCGTCCTGCTCCTCTCTTTCGGCGATTCCGTCTCCAAGGCCCAGATGAAGCGCTTTCACGGCATGGGGCAGGGCATCGTCCTCGTCTTC
>Ga0105152_10000593_pt1 | contig 11132 bp, 7 predicted proteins | sample LakBais05cmmetaG_FD_81534 | JGI IMG/M metagenome (GOLD analysis project Ga0105152, IMG submission 81534) | Lake sediment microbial communities from Lake Baikal, Russia to study Microbial Dark Matter (Phase II) - Lake Baikal sediment 0-5 cm | ecosystem: Environmental > Aquatic > Freshwater > Lake...
CCAACACCCCCCAGCCCCCTTCCAACGAACTGCCATCCAGCGCCCGCCTGAACGCCGTCCTGACCGGCTCGGGCGCTGTGGACCGTAACCTGCTCATCTTCAACGACCTGATGATCGGCACCAGTACTGACCCCGTGAACGACAGTGCCTTTGCCCTGCCGGAAGCGGCCGCCGCGCCAGCCGTCGTTTTTGAAGGGCGCCTGGAATTATCCGAAGGTGGGCAGAATGGCGGCTTTGAGTTGATCCAGGACGACCTGAATTACAGTGCCGACCCCAGGCATCTGCACCTTCCAAATTTCATCCTTGAGTTCGTTCAGGATGGCAGTTATTTGATCCCTGTGACACAGGGGCTGGTCATCACCGGGCACTCGTTCTGGAACTATATCGTCGGCCCAGGACGCATCTGGCAGGAGAACGATGACAACGGCTACGCGCGGGCTTCCTTCCCGTTTGCCCTGGTGGAACGTAACCAGAACTGTACCCACAACGGAGTGATGACTTTCCTGTTCAACGGCACGAGCATATCCCGGGTGCGCTACCAGATCACCCAGGAGACCTGCCTGTACTTCAAGTTCGACTTGTGGGGACAATTGACAGCAGCCTACACGCCTAAAGCCATTCTAAATGCCGCCGCAATCAAAGCTGAGCATGCCGCTGAAGTAGCCAACCGCCTGCCGACCAAACCAATCTCTACCCTAGCGACCGATTATCCCGACTCGGGGGTCAACATCGCTAGATTTGGCAGCGGCATTACCCCCAAACACATGACTGCCTACGGACTGGTCATAAACGGGATAAACTATGTCTCCGGCTGCCGGACCCGGTACGGAGAGTATGCTTTCTGCGAGAGTATGCTGTTGCCATCATATTCGACCGCCAAATCCGCCTTCGCCAGCCTGGCCCTGATGCATATAGGACAGAAATACGGTGTGGGTGTTTACAACCTGCTGATCAAGGATTATGTACCGGAAGCTGCAGTGCCTACCGGCGGCTGGTCGGCGGTCACCTTCGAGAATACGCTCGACATGGCAACCGGCAACTACGACCAATCCGGTTTCGAGGTGGACGAGGCTGGCCCGGTCATGGATTCCTTCCTGGATGAGGCGGAAACCTTCGCCGACAAGATCAAGTTCGCCTTCCGCTTCCCCAACCAGAAAGCACCCGGACGGGTGTGGGTCTACCACACGTCTGATACGTTCATCCTTACCCGGGCGATGAACAACTACCTGGTTGGGCAGGAAGGCAGCCAGGCCGATATTTTCAACCTGGTGCGTGATGAGGTTTATATTCCCCTGCAGCTGAGTGCCGGGGCTCTGACCAGCCTGCGCACCGACAACAGCCCGACCGGCGCTCCTTTGGGTGGTTATGGGTTGTTTTGGACCCAGGACGATATCGCCAAGGTTGCCCTGCTCCTGAATGATCAGAACGGCATGATCAACGGCGCACAGGTTTTAGAGCCTGGCATGCTGGCCGCCGCCATGCAGAGAAACACCGAAGAGCGCGGGTTGAACACCACCGGAGTGCCGGTCTTCAAATATAAAGCCGCCTTCTGGGCAAAACAATGGACACCCTCGGAAGCACGCCAGTATTCCTGCTCATTCTGGACTCCTTTCATGTCCGGATATGGCGGGATCACCGTGGTGCTGATGCCCAATGGGTCCATCTACTACTATTTCAGCGACAACAACGAGTTCTCCTGGTATGATGCGGTGAACGAGTCAAACAAGCTCAGCCCCATGTGCCCCTAACTACCCCGAATTTGGCAGGGTGGTCGAGAAAAACAAGATTTTCTGGCATTCAAGAATCCGCCTCCAAGGCGGATTCTTGAATGCCCCCAAGCGGACTCGAACTGCTGTTTGGGCCTTGAGAGGGCTCCTTCCTGGGCCACAAGACGATGGGGGCTTTGGCGCCATCACAGGCATAGACAAAGTTCTCCATCCACCAGGATGGCTGGGATCAGATTCTCAGGCTGCGCCGGTCGAATTCCTGCCGCCTAAACGGATCGAAGATGCCAGTGGCACCCGTTGCGTGTGGATGCATCTTCCATCTCAAGGTGAGGCTAGAGATATTGAAAATCGCCGGGATTTCCGGCGATTTTTTCAGGGCCCCCAATTCGGTTACATATCATCGACCGGAGAGAAAAAAAAAAACGAGACGGTCTTCACCTGTCCCACTGTATGCACACAAAGGTTGTCAGTAAAAGAGAGCCTGGCATCAGGCAGTGGGTATAGAGGCGGTATCGGTAATGGTCAAAGTAGCGAGAATTCCGCTCTGGTTATCATGAATGTGACTATTGCCGGCAATGGTGCATCTCAGGTGGGCGGGGGGCTTAATTATCGCTCCGGGAATGTAAATATCTCGAATACCATCTTAGCGAATAAAAGCAGGGAAACCTGCACTAGTGGTCAGATAGGCAATTGCACGAGCATTTACAATCTTTCGACAGTTCCTGTCTAAGTGACCCTAATCATGTCGGTGAATGTTCCTGGTGTGCAGGTAGACATAGCTGCGTGCCGTAGGAATCGCTTACCATAGCGTTAGCCCTCGTATGAGCGAGGGCTAACGCTTTTACTAGAATTAGCGATGCAATTGTCCCCTTACCATTTCAAACAGACTGCGGACTTCCGGGACACGCAGCAGGATCAAAATCAGCCCATAGACTGCGCCTCCGATCGCCACACCGCCCAGGGCGGTCAGCGCGGCGTGCGCGGACCCGGCAGCCCGCATCCAAAAAACGAGCGCGGCGAGCATGCCCAGGGTCCCGAGCATCGATGCTCCGAAGCCTTTGGCGATGTCTGGTCCATGGATCCCGTTCAGCCGTTTACGCATGATCAAGAACAGGGTGGTTACTTCCAGCGCAGTGGACACGGAAACGGCCAGCGCCAGCCCGCCGTGCGGCATCCAGCCGATGCGCTGGAAGAGCGAGGCGAAGACCAGACTCAGGCCGATACTCAAGGTCATCGCGGCTGCCCCGACCAGCACCGGGGTTTTCGTGTCGTGCGTGGCATAGTAAGCCCGCACCAGCACTTCCAGGACGGAGTGGAAAACCAACCCGACCGCGTACCAGGTCAGCGCCCAGGCCACCAGTTTTGTCGTCCCGGCGGTGAATTCACCGCGCTGGTAGAGAAAGGTGACGAGCGGCACGCTCAGAAGAATGAGACCCGCGGTCGCCGGGACGGAGAGCAGGATCACTCCGCGCAAGGCGGAAGCGAGCGTCTTGCGGAGTTCATCCAGTTTCCCTTGAGCATATTGTGCTGAGAAAGTTGGCATCACGGCGGTTGCCACCGACTGGGCAATGGCGGCCTGCGCCATGATCATCAGGGAAAACCCGCTTGTCAGGCTAAAAACGGAGCCGCCTGCCATGTGGGAGGCCAGCAGCGTGTTGACCCACAGCATCAACTGCACCACTGCCGCACCGAACATGCGCGGCCCCATCAGGCGGAAGACTTCACCGACGGAGGGATTGTGCAAGCCGAAGGTGGGGATATATCGTCCTTTTAGCCTTAACAGAGAGGGGATCTGGATAAGCAGATTGACTACTGAACCGAGCACAACCCCCCAGGCCAATCCGTAGATGCCCATGCTGGGAGCCAGTACCAGGACGCCGAAGATCTGTCCCAATTGGTACATTGCCGGAGCCAGAGCGGGCATCAGAAATTTCTGATGGGAATTCAGGACGCCGACGGCCAGTCCGCTCAGACCGAAGAAGACGATCGAGATGGTTTGGATGCGCAATAAGCTTACGGTTAGGGCTTGTTTATCCGGGGAGAAACCTGCCCCGAGGAGGTATTGAACAATCGGCTCGGCAAAAAGCGCCGCCAGCCCGGCCAGCAGGCTCGTGAGTACCAGGATCAGGTTGGCGGTGGCGGAGGCCAGTTTCCAGGCCGAGCCGCGGTCTTCTTTAACCAGGAACTTGACAAAGATAGGGATGAACGACGAGACCAGGATGCCGCCCGCCATGATCGTCACCAGCGTTTCCGACGGGCGGTTGGCAGCGTAGAAGGCATCCAGTTCCACACCGGCGCTGAAAGAACCTGCAATCAGGATTTTAGCGGCCAGACCGGTCAACTGGCTGATGACGTAGGCCAGCATCACGGTCCCGGCGGCGCGGGCGATGCTGTGCTGGGGCTTGGTTTCGGTCTCGCTCATGAGTCGGGATTATACTCCACGGCATCATTCCCCAAACCAGAAATCCTGCCCGATGCAATACGGGCGCTCGGGCCATGCTTCTTCGTCCACCCAGTAGCGGACGGAGAACAGCCCGATAGAAAAACTGAAATCCGCGGCGGGCAGCCAGCCAATGGATGCGCCGTTCAGTCGCAGACCGGCACAGGCGTGGCTCATTGGTCGGAGGCCGAACGACCCGTCCAGCGCGCCCAGGCTTTTCAGCAGAAATGGCTGGAGTTGGGTGGAGGCTGCACAGGCCAGCACCAGGATCAGGGTCAAGAGGGGACGCCGGAGACGATTCTGTATGATCCAAATATACCACCAACAAAATTGGAACTTATGTGCTATCTTATGGCAGGAAGCAGTATAATCATGCCAATCCAATGGTTACAAGGAATCTCAGAATGAAGACTCAAAATAATGCGCGTAGCCAGTACATTATCATTCTTCTGGTATTGACGCTGGTCCTAACTTCTTGCATTCCCTCGACCCCTGACCTGCCCACGCCGATCCCCGTCACGCCTGAATCCGGACCCGCGACCGGCTGGCTCGAAATCTACTTCACCAACCCGGCCGCGCCCCACGCCGGGAACTACGAGGGCGGCCCGGACGAAACCTTGGCTGCTGCCATAGAACAGGCGCGTCTTTCCGTGGATATGGCCGTCTACAGTCTCAACCTGTGGAGCATCCGCGACGCCCTCATCCACGCTTATCAACGCGGGGTGGTGGTGCGTATGGTGATGGAAAGCGACAACATGGACAACCAGGAAGTCCAGCAGATTCTGGATGCCGGGATTCCCGTCATCGGTGACCAGCGCGAAGGCCTGATGCACGACAAGTTCGTCGTGTTAGACCGCTCGGAGGTCTGGACCGGCTCGATGAATTACACCACCAACGGGGCTTATGAGGACAACAACAATCTCATCTGCATCCGCTCGACACAGTTTGCAGAAGATTACACCACCGAGTTCAATGAAATGTTCGAAGAAAACCTTTTTGGCCCGGATGACAGCGCGGCGACCCCCAACCCCAGTTTGACGATTGACGGCACGCCAGTAGAAATCACCTTCTCGCCGGATGACGGCGTAGCGGCGCAACTCCTGGCCCTCCTTCAGGGCGCACAGGAAAGTATTTATTTCATGGCCTATTCTTTTACGGCCAACGAATTCGGTGACGCCATCCGCCAGCGCGCGGCGGACGGTCTGACCGTGGCCGGGGTGATGGACGACGGCCAGATTAATTCCAATCAGGGCACAGAGTACGATCCATTCAAGCAAGCTGGACTGGATGTGCGGCGTGATGGCAATGCCGGGCAGATGCACCACAAAGTTATCATTATTGACCGCTCTATCGTCATCACCGGCTCCTATAACTTCTCCGCCAGTGCCGAGGAAAATAACGACGAGAACGTGGTCATCATCCACAATGCGGAGGTAGCCGCGCAATATTTGGCCGAGTTTCAGCGCATCTATGACCAGGGGCAGCCCTGATTGGTACAGGCGACGAAACATCGCCCATATTTCGTTGCTCTGAAAATACCGTTGCCATTTTTCGTCAGTTAGAGTAAAGTATCCACCAGAACCGGAGGTTGCCCATGAGCGACAAATTCTATCTTGGCCGTCTTTATAACTCCACACAGGCTAAAGCCACCGACCAGCCCTTGCAGTATGACCCTGCCGACCTGACCACGCACGCGGTGGTCACCGGCATGACCGGCTCCGGCAAGACCGGCCTGTGCATTGCCCTGATGGAGGAAGCCGCCCTGCAAGGGATTCCCGCCATCCTGATCGACCCGAAAGGCGACCTGACCAACCTCCTGCTGCACTTCCCCGACCTGGCTCCGCAGGACTTCCAGCCCTGGCTCGACCCCGAACTGGCCCGCCGCGCCGGGAAATCCCTCGAGCAGGCCTCCACCGACGCCGCCCTGGCCTGGCGTAACGGACTGGCTGAGTGGGGCGTCACCCATGAGCGCATGATGGCGCTCAAGAACGCCGCCGGGTTTGCCATCTACACCCCCGGCTCGGACGCGGGTATCCCGGTCAGTGTGTTGTCGTCGCTGGCCGCGCCCGGCCTGGACTGGGCAAGCAACCGTGAGGTCCTGACCGAGCGCATTTCCAGCACAGTGACAGCCATCCTGGGGCTGGTCGGTTTCGATGATATTGACCCGATCCGTTCGCGCGAACACATCCTACTCTCCAACATCTTCCAGTCTGCCTGGAGCCAGAACAAATCCCTGGATCTGACCGAACTCATTCTGCAAATCCAGACTCCGCCTTTCGACAAACTCGGCGCTTTTCCGGTGGACACTTTCTTCCCGGCCAAGGACCGCATGGAGTTGGCTCTGCAAATCAACAATATCCTGGCCGCCCCGACCTTCGAACTATGGTGTATCGGCCAGCCGCTGGATATTGCCGCCCTGTTGCGCGCCCCGGATGGCCGCCCGCGCCACAGCGTTTTCTACCTTGCCCATCTTTCGGACGCCGAGCGCATGTTCTTTGTTACATTGCTGCTATCGGCGGTGGAGACCTGGATGCGCACCCAATCCGGCGCGACCAGCCTGCGCGCCCTGCTCTACATGGACGAAATTTACGGCTACCTGCCGCCCACGCGCAACCCCTCATCCAAACAGCCGCTCCTGCGCATGCTCAAACAGGCGCGCGCCTTTGGCCTGGGCCTGCTGCTTGCCACGCAGAACCCGGTGGACGTGGACTACAAAGCCCTCTCCAATGCCGGGACGTGGTTCATCGGAAAACTCCAGACCGAACAGGACAAACAGCGTTTGCTGGATGGCCTGGAAAGCGCTGCCTCCGGTGCCCTTGAGCGTGGCACGATCGACAAGCTGATCTCCGGCCTGGGCAAGCGCGTGTTCATCATGCAGAACGTCCATGAGAAACTGCCAGTAGTTTTCCAGACGCGCTGGACGATGAATTTCCTGGCCGGCCCGCTGACGCGCACTCAGATCCCGGCGCTGAATAAACTGGTTGGGGTGGGGTACCAGTCGCCAGTCTCCGGTATCCAGTCATCAGTAAGCGGTGTTCAGCCGGCCGTCTCCACGCCGGAACAGCCTGCCGTTCCCGAAGGCTTTGACCCCATCCCGGTGGCAACGCCTGTTCCTGTTGAAGCGACCCCCTCGTCAATAGTCCGCGGTCCATCGTCTGCCGGAGGCAGCTTGACCCGTCCCTCTGCACCCGCCGGGATTGCCGAATTTTTCCTCCCACTGAATTTGTCTTTCACCAAAGCCGTTGCCGCTTCGGGCGAATCTCTTCCGGCTGATTCTGCCCCGGCAGGCCTGCTCTATTGCCCGGCGCTGATCGCCTGCGCGCAAGTGCGCTTTCTGGACCGGAAATATAACCTGGACACCGAGCAGGTCAAGTCGGCGCTGGTGGCGAATCCCGACAAACGCGGCGTCATCCGCTGGGACGATTTCGTTGCCATTGTGCCAGATGCCGCCGCCATGGATCCGGCTCCCGACCCGCAGGCGCGCTTCGCCAGCCTGGACGCGCCGCTCTCGGATGCGAAGTTAATCGCCGTTCTCCAGCGTGATTTCGCCGATTGGGTCTATCGCACCAGCAAGATCACTGTGCGCTCCAACCAGGCCCTCGGGCTGTATGCCACACCGGATGTCTCGCAGGCCGAGTTCATGAAGGCCTGCGCCGACGCCGCCCGTGAGGCCCGCGATGCGGAAATGGCAAAAGCCACCACCGCCCTTGACCGGCAGATCAAGACTCTCAAAGACAAAATTGCCCGCGAAGGACGCGAACTCAAAATGGACGAGGACGAGGTCAGCCAGCGCAAGGGCGAGGAACTGGCAACCCATGCCGAGAACGTGCTGGGTCTTTTCGGCGGACGACGTTCCACGCGCCGCCTGTCCAGTTCGCTATCCAAGCATCGCATGACCGAGCAGGCCAAAGATGATGTGCAGGAATCCGTCGACGCGCTGAAACAATACGACCAGGAACTTGCGCAGCTCGAAGCCGCCCGCCAGCAGGCCCTGGACTCGGCCGGCGGGCAATGGGGTGACGTGGTCAATAGCATTATCGAGATTCCTGTTCTGCCCAAGAAGACGGATATTTACGTCAACCTGTTCGGTGTGGCCTGGCTGCCGTATTATCAGGTAAAGTCCGGCGACCAGATGGTTGAAATCCCGGCGTTCCAGTAGGGGCGGACACCGTCCGCCCTGTAGCTGAAAGGGTAGATATGCTCTGGCTGGTTTTGTCGGTTCTGCTCTGGGGCTTGCTCCACTCGCTGCTCGCTTCGCTCAAGGTCAAAGAATTGGCGCGGCAGGTTTTCGGTCTGGGCGTGAACCGTTTTTACCGGCTGGCGTATAATGTTTTCGCCGGGGTAAGTTTCCTGCCGGTGCTGGCGGTTATGTTTCTCGTCTCTGATCGCAGCCTGTACATCGTCCCGTTGCCCTGGTCGTTATTCCTGGTTGCGGGGGAATTGCTGGCCGTCGCCGCACTGGTTGTGGGGTTCCTCCAGACGGACGCCTGGGAATTCCTCGGCCTTCGTCAACTTGGAGAGAGCGACAGGCCCTCCAAACTGACCACCTCCGGCCTAAAGCACTACGTCCGGCATCCGCTCTATTCAGCCGGGCTGGCGTTCATCTGGTTGATGCCGCTGATGACCGTCAACGTTCTGGCGATCAACATGGCCCTGACGGTCTATGTTATCATCGGTGCATACTTAGAAGAGCGCAAACTGCGGCGTGAGTTCGGGCAGGATTATGCCGATTACATGGCTGCCACGCCCATGTTCATCCCGTTCCTGAAAGGGAACAAATCGCGCCGCGAATCGTCTTGATACAAGGTTCCTTTCGCACGGTGTATAATCATTGGCAATGTCGTTTGTCTCCGTTCCCCGTCCCCAGCGTTCCCCCGCCTCACTTCAAATTCTGGTAGCCCTGATTGGCGGCCTGCTTCTATTCTTACTGGCTATTGGCCTGATTACAGGCGGTTACCAACTGCTTTTTGCCGGCCGGGTTTTCCCCGGAATCACGATGGCAGGTGTGGATCTTACCAGTCTGACGCCGGAGCAGGCTACAGCCGCTCTCAGCCAGCGTCTTACTTATCCGACCAGCGGTCAGGTCGTTTTCCGCGACGGGGACCGGTTATGGGTGGCGACGCCGGCCGAGCTGGGGATGGTTCTCGATGCCGGGACCAGTATCCAGCGTGCTTACAACGTTGGACGCCAGGGCGGATTGTTCACTGACCTGGCCGGTCAGCTCAATGCTTGGCAGGGCGGGCTGGACCTGAAACCTGTCATCGTGTTCGACGAGCGGGTGGCCCACGCTTATCTCCAGAATATTGCCGCCCAGATCGACAAAACAGTGATAGAGACCGATCTGCACCTGAACGGGACGGAAGTCGTCTACACACAGGGCCAGACCGGGCGATTGTTAAATGTGGATGCCACACTTGCCAACCTTTTGACACAAATCTCGGCCTTCCGGGATGGGGTAGTGCAACTGGTCATCGAGCAACAGTCCCCGGTGGGGCTGGATGCCTCGGCGCAAGCCGAGACTCTCCGCCAGATTTTGAGCGCCCCCCTGACGCTATATGTTCCCGATGCCCAACCTGGTGATCCCGGCCCGCGGACGATTGAGCCGCCTCTCCTGGCAGGCATGTTGACGATTGGAGGCGTGCAAACCGATGCGGCCTGGCAATACCAGGTTTTGGTGAATGCCCAGGTGCTGGAACAGTTCCTGGGGGAGATTGCCCCGCTGGTGACCCGCAGCCCGCAGAACGCCCGCTTTTATTTTGACGACTATACGCGCGAATTGGTGCTGGTCCAATCGGCGCGGGTGGGACGCACACTGGATATCGCTGCTACGATTTATGCTGTTCAGACCGGTCTGCTGGCGGGTGAGCACAACATTGCGCTTGCACTGAATACCGCGTTGCCAGAAGTGGGTAATGATGCCACAGCGCAGTCGCTGGGGATCACCGAATTGGTTTCGGATGGCTATTACAACACCACCTATTTCCGCGGTTCCGATGCAGCCCGGTTGCAGAATATTGAGACTTCCGCCCAACAGTTTTACGGTTTGCTGATTCCGCCTAACACCACCTTTTCGATGGCTGACGTGCTGGGTGATATTTCACTAGATAACGGTTACGCTGAAGCGCTTATCATCTACAATGGGCGTACCATCACCGGTGTGGGCGGCGGAGTCTGCCAGGTCAGCACCACCTTGTTCCGGACGGTATTTTTTGCCGGTTACCCGATTGTCGAACGCCACGCCCATGCTTTTCGTGTCTTCTACTATGAGCAGCGCCCGGACAGCGGAACCGATAACGCCTTGGCGGGTCTGGATGCCACCGTTTACTTCCCGTTGGTGGACCTGAAATTTACCAATGATCGGCCCACCTGGCTGTTGATGGAGACGTACTTCAACCGGGATGAAATGAGCCTGACATGGAAATTCTATTCGACGAACGATGGCCGGACGGTGCAGTGGCAGAATCTCGGCTTACGTAACATCGTCCCTGCGCCGGAACCACTCTTTGAGGAAAACGCGGACCTCCCGGCAGGTACCTGTAAACAGGTGGACTATTCCGCCGAGGGCGCGGATATTACCGTGACGCGGGCGGTCTATAACGCCTCCGGGCAGACGATGTTCAACAACACCTTCCAAACCAACTATGAACCATGGCAGGCGGTCTATCAATACGGCCCAGGCACGGAAAACCCGCAGGCTCTGGTAGACCAGGGTTTGTGCCATTAGGCGTGGTAAAATAGCCGTCTGTTGCTCCTGGAATTGGAGAATAAAATGATAACCAAAGATTTACTCGAAATCCTGCGCTGCCCGGCTTGTGTCCGGGAAAAAGATGGTCTGCTCAAAATATATGAGGATTCATGGTTGGTCTGTCAGGATTGCGGGCGTAAGTACCCGATCGTGGAAGACATTCCGGTGATGCTCATCGAAGAAGGAGATAAGTGGGTCAAAGTGGCCGAGAAAGACTTGC
>Ga0105152_10000594_pt1 | contig 11112 bp, 4 predicted proteins | sample LakBais05cmmetaG_FD_81534 | JGI IMG/M metagenome (GOLD analysis project Ga0105152, IMG submission 81534) | Lake sediment microbial communities from Lake Baikal, Russia to study Microbial Dark Matter (Phase II) - Lake Baikal sediment 0-5 cm | ecosystem: Environmental > Aquatic > Freshwater > Lake...
GAAAGTAAAACCTGACGTAAATAGCAAAAGGATCTACAAATCTGATAAAAAGAATGGATAAAGCCTTCTTTATGTAAAAAAACTAGATAGTTTTGGGACAGCCTCGATCTGCGTTCCCTACCCAAGGCAGATCTCTTGCAATGAATTTATTTTCCATCTTCGTTTTGGTCATTGATTATTGGAATTTGGTGCTTGGGATTTGGAATTTTATATTTTATTCTTCAACTTTGAACATCGAAATTCGAATTCTTTATCCTATGATTTTTCATGCTATTGCGGTATAATTGGCGCTGGCAAATCCAACATGAAAAAGCACAGGTTCCTATTCACCGGCGGCGGCACCGGCGGCCACGTCTATCCCAATATCGCCATCTATGAAGCCCTGAAGGAAAAGTATCCAGACGCTGAATTCCTTTATGTCGGCACCAAAAAAGGCAGTGAAGCCGCCATCATCCCCGCCCTTTCCCAGCCCATGGAATTTGTCCATGTCCCGGCCCGCGGCCTGCCGCAGCGCATCAAAAGTCCGAAAACACCTTTCGCCCTGGCCGCCATTTTCCTGGGCGTGCTCAAAAGCTTTTTCATCCTGCGCAAATTCCAGCCCGACATCATTATCGGCAGCGGCGGCTACGCGGCCGCCCCGGTGCTGCTGGCCGCCGCCCTGCTCAAGAAAAACGTTTTCATCCACGAACAGAACGCGGTCCCCGGCCGGCTCAACCTTTTCGTCGCCCGCTTTGCCACCAAGATCGGCATCGCCTTTCCTTCGACCGCCTCTTTTTTTGAAGGCCCCAAGGTTATTGAGACGGGTTATCCGCTGCGCCGGTCGATCCGCTGCGGAGGCGAAGAAAACAGCCGCGAAAAATTCAATATCCCCCCCAACAGCCACGTCCTGTTCATCTGCAGCGGCAGCATGGGGGCGCGCACCATCAACCGCGCGGTCGTGGAGATCATCCCGCGACTGTTGACCCTGCCCAACCTGTTCGTCATCATGTCCACCGGCAAGGCCTACGGCAAGGATTACAAGGCCTACGACGACACGGTGAAGATCCTGGAGCAGAAAGGTTATGCGCCCGAGATCGAAGGCCGGCTGCTGGTCAGGGAATACTTCGACCACATCGCCGAGATCTATGCCATGTCCGACCTGGTGGTCTCACGGGCCGGCGCCGGCGCCATCCAGGAGATCACGGCCATGGGCCTGCCGGCCGTCCTGGTCCCCAAGATCAACCTGCCGGCCGATCACCAGATCCTGAACGCCCGTGAGATCGAAAAAATAGGCGGCGCCCGGGTCCTTTACGAGGAGGTCGGCGGCCGGGGGAAAAAAGGTGAGATCTTTCTCGCGCCTGATGCTTTTTACAACGCCATCGAGGAAATCATCGGCGCGCCTGACCAACTGGCCGCGATGCGCAAAAACCTGCTTGCCGTGGACAGGCCGGACAGCACCGCGATCATCCTAAATGCTGTTGAAGACATCATCGAAAAAGACCACGGTCAGGAAAGGGAGATCCATGTTTTTTACCTACAGGCTGTGGAAGAGGAAAAAAACCTTGAGCTGCCGTTTGCCCACACCAGCGTGGGCAACACTTCCTTCAGCGACGTCATTCTGGAAAACATCGACGAAGCGGTGCGCTTCGATATCAGGTTTCTGAACAACGAAGAACAGTCCGTCATGATCCGGCGCCGGAAAGGGCGCGTCCAGCTGAATGACCGGGAGATGGCCAGCTGGATCCCCCTGAATCCCGAAGACCGCGTCAGCGTCGACGGCCGCACGTATATTTTTAAAAGTTACCTGGAAAAAACCAGGGGAAACAGCCATGACGACATGGCCGGCGCCGTCAAAAACGGCTCCCCATCCGTCGCCATGGCCTCCCGCCTGCTCATTTTCGGCCGTGAGATCACCGCCGCCGCCATTTTCGGGGCCGGCAAAGCCATGGACGTCTTCTCCATCGCCCGGACCGTTGCCGGTTTCTTGTCCCGCCTGCTGGGCAGCGGCGCCATGGAAAAGGCCTTCATGCCGATCTTTTCACGCCTGTTCCAGCGCGGCCCCCGCAAAAAGGCCTGGGAAGCGACATCACCCCTGGTCATTTGCACAATGCTGCTTTCCCTGCTGTTCACCGCGGTCGGCATGCTTTTGGCTCCGGCCATCATCGGTTTTTTATTTCCCGGCCTTGCCGCCCATGGCTGGAGCAGCGAAGCCGCACGCATGACCCGCATCCTGTTTCCCAGCTTGTTCTTGGGCACACTGGCTGCCATCCTGGCCGGATATTTACGGGCTTTCCGCAGATCCGCCAGCGTTGAGCTTGCGGCCTTGCTGTTTGCCGCCGGCACCATTCTCGGCATTTTCCTGTTCCGGTCCGGTAGCGGCTCATTTTCCCTGGCCTACGGCGTCCTGTTCGGCTGTTTGCTGCAAAACCTTTTCCTGCTGCCTTTCCTGCTGAAAACCATCAGCCGGCCAGCGCTGGAGTTCTCCTACCAGCCGTCCCTTAAAATCAACAGCGCCGCTGGCCGCAAGTACGCCACCCAGCTCGCCCCGGTCGGCCTGGGCGAGGTTTTGACCCGCAGCCCGGCGCTGGTTGACAAGTTCCTGGCTTCTTCCCTGCGCGTCGGCTCGCTTTCCTACCTCTATTTTGCCATGGAGATCTTCCGCCTGCCATTTGCTTTGATCGCCAGAACCATCAACCGCGCGGTCTTAAGGGATTTTTCCGAATCCACCGCCCTGGTGGACAAAGACAAGACAAAAAAGCTCTTCATCGACGGTATCCGCATCAACATGTTCCTGCTGGCCCCCGTCTCCATCCTGATGGTCACACTGGCCAACCCCATCGTGTCCCTGCTGTTGGAAAGGCTCAACTTCAGCGCCCAGGCGGTGTCCAGCACGGCCCTGGCCTTGCAATTCTACTCCATCGGCCTGATCGGCTGGGGCATTCACACCCTGACCACGCGTATCTTCGCCGCGCGCCTGGAAAACCGGACCTCGATGTTCCTCGACTTTTTCCTGTTGGCCTTCCACGTGCCGCTGGTCATCCTCCTTTCGCGCACGCCTTTGCAATTTGCCGGCATCGCCCTGGCCACCTCCATTTCCTATCTCACTTTCGCCCTGGTCCGTATCGCGGTCCTCAAGCGCAAACTGAGGCGCGACGGTGTCACGGTCGCTTACGGGGAAATCATCAACGCCGCCGGCAAGACCCTGAGCGCCTGCCTGCTGATGGTCGTCGCCATCATTGAGGCCAAATTCGTCTTCAACCGCATCCAGTTCAACTCGCGGACCATCGAAAGCATCATTTTCTGCGTGTCGCTGACCTTCATAGGCACGGCCATTTACTTTCTTTCGTCGCTGATCTTTAAAAACACCGGCATTCTGATCTTTAAAAAAAGGGGCAGCGGCAGCCGGCCGGGAGTTCCCGTCTCCCTGCTTTCGCCTTTCCGGTTCATGGATACCGTGACCGCCAATCCCGAATTTTACAAGGCGGAATACCGCTACAAGATCAACCTGTACCTCTCCAACCCCAACTGGGAGATCAAAAATATCGGCATCAAGCTGATCGGCCTGTTCAAGGACAAAAGCAAGAGCGCCTACCTGGTCGACATGCTGGCCGCGGGCCAGGGCAACGGCTTCATGCGCCGCAACGCCCTGATCGCTCTCAGGGCGATCAACCCCTGGAACGAAGAGATAAAAACGCTGCTCCTGCACCTGCTCAAAGACGGCTATTTCGAGGTGCGCGCGACAGCCCTGGATTACTTGGGACACAATATCAGCGAAAGCGAATACACCGAATTGCAGAAGACCATCCAGCGCCGGCTTGACCGCGGCAGCAACGATGAAAAGATCGCCTGTTTGCGGCTCATGGCCCGCAAGGGGGATTTAAGCGACCTGCCGCAGCTGCAGCGCCTGTACCTGGACAGCAATTCCCTGATCCGCGAAGAGGTGTTGGAACTGCTTTACTCTTTTTACCGCCGCAACCTGCTGAAGCCAGCGGAGATCAAGAATCAGGTCCAGCAGGTGCTGGTCACCTCCGACCACCTGACCCCGGAGTTCAGGATCAAGTCCATTATCAACCGCATTTACCGGGAGATCGATCACCCATGATAATCTGGATCAGCGAATTCTTTACCAACCTGCCGGGCCAGAGGCTGATGACCTACATCACCTTCCGGGCCCTGATGGCCGTGCTCACCTCTTTTGTCATCGGCATTTTGCTGGGGCGCCGCGTGATCCGCGCCATCTACCAGCTGAATTTCCGCGACCGGGCCAGGGATTTCGGAGACATGTCGCCCCGCAACAAGGACGGCACCCCGACCATGGGCGGGCTGATCATCTTCTTTTCGCTGCTGATCTCGGTCCTGCTCTGGGGCAGCTGGAAAAAGCCGAACAATTTTTTCCTGGGCACGATCATCTTCACCGCCTTCTGGTTCACGGCCCTGGGCTTTTTCGACGATTACCTGAAAAACATCCGCGGCCACAGCGACCTGGGCATGAACCGCGGCCTGAAACTGTTTTTACAGGCCCTGTTCGGCCTGATCCTGGCTTTGCTGCTGCTCTCCTCCGACGCTTCGCCTTTTGCTCCGGAGATCGCCGGCAAGCTGTTCGTCCCTTTCCTGAAAAACCCCGTGCTCGACCTCGGCTTTTTTTATTACCCGTTCATCATCCTGGTCATCATCGCCATCGCCAATTCCATCAATTTCGCCGACGGGCTGGACGGCCTGGCCACGGTCCCGGCCGGCCTGCTGCTGGCGGTCTACGCCGTTTTCGCCTATATCATCGGCAACTTCCGGGCGGCGAAATACCTGTGGTTCCCCTTCATCAACGGTTCGGGCGAACTGGTGGTGGTGCTGGCCGCCCTGATCGGCGCCCTGGCCGCTTTCCTGTGGTTCAATGCCTACCCGGCCGAAATTTTCATGGGCGACACCGGCTCGCTGCTGATCGGCGGCGTCACCGCCACCTCGGCCGTGCTGCTTAAGCACGAACTGCTTTTCCTGATCGCCGGCGGCGTTTTTGTCATCGAGTTTCTCTCAGTTTTCATTCAGGACTACATCGGCATCAAGCTGCTCAAGCGCCGCATCTTTTACCGCGCCCCCATCCACCATACCTATCAGTTCCTGGGCATCGCCGAACCCAAGATCGTCATCCGCTTCTGGATCCTGGCGGTGTTCTTCACCCTGGTCAGCCTGATCAGCATCAAGCTGCGCTGAAAAAATAACCACGGAGTCCATCATGTTCGCCAAAAAAATTGTTGCAGCTAAAAAAAGCCAAAACCGCCAGGACTGGCATTCCTTAAGCGCCGAAGACATCTCGCGCCAGCTGGCCACGCCGATTGAAACCGGGCTGGATGCAGCCGAGGCCGCCCGACGCCTGGAACTGTACGGCCCCAACCAGATCGCAGCCGCCCCCCGGCCCACCTTCCTGCAGCTCCTTCTCGCCCAGTTCAACAACTTCATCATCCTGCTGCTGATCGGGGCCGCGGCCATATCGGGAGTGTTCGGCGAATGGATCGACGCGGCAGCCATCCTGGCCATCGTCGTTTTGAACGCCACCCTGGGGGTGATCCAGGAACGGCGCGCCGAGGAAGCCCTGGCCGCTTTGAAGAAACTAGCAGCCCCGGAAGCGCAGGTGCTGCGCGACGGCTCGCGCCGGACCATCACGGGTCCGGAGATCGTTCCCGGCGACATCGTTTTCATTGAGGCGGGAAACTTTGTCCCGGCCGACCTGCGCCTGGTGGAAGCAGTGAACCTGCGTTTGGAAGAGGCCGCCCTGACCGGCGAATCGGTGCCTGTTCAAAAAGACGCCGGCATCCGCCTGGAAGCCAAAGTGCCGCTGGGAGATCGCAAGAACACGGCTTTCATGGGCACCCTGGTCAATTCGGGCCGCGGCCAGGGTATCGTGGTCTCCACCGGCATGCATACCCAGATCGGCCTGATCGCCGAGATGCTGCAGAACGTGGAGAAAGAGACCACGCCGCTGCAGAAGCGCCTGGACGGCCTGGGCAGGATCCTGGGCGGGGCCGCCCTGGCGGTCTGCGCCCTGGTGTTCGTCCTCGGCTGGATGCGCGGCCATCCGCCCCTGGAAATGTTCATGCTGGCCGTGGGCCTGGCCATCGCCGCCGTGCCCGAAGGCTTGCCGGCGGTGGTCACCATCAGCCTGGCGCTGGGCATGCGGGAAATGGTTAAGCGCCACGCCCTGATCCGCCGCCTGTCGTCGGTGGAAACGCTCGGTTCGACCACCGTCATCTGCACGGACAAGACCGGCACGTTGACCCAGAACAAGATGACCGTCACCCGCCTGTGGGCCGACGGCAATTCGCTTGCTCTCAGCAGTTCCGGCAGCACCCTGGACGGCGAGTTTCTGAACAACGGCAAACAGGTCGCGCCGGCCGATTACCCGGCCGTGCTGACCGCCCTGTGGATCGGCGCCCTGAACAACGACGCCCACCTGGAGATCTCCGGGGAAAGCAACGGCGAAGGCCGCACTTTCCGCATGGTGGGCGACCCGACCGAGGGGGCCCTGCTGGTGGCGGCGGCCAAGGCCGGAGCCCTGCCCCGCCCGCTCAACCAGGCTTATCCGCGCGTGGGCGAAATTCCCTTCGACGCGGTGCGCAAAAACATGATCACCGTGCATGACATACACGCTCCCCGGCCCGAGGACATTTCCCCTTTCTATGAGCCGAAAGACGGCAAAGGCTTCGTGATCGCGGTCAAGGGCGCTCCCGACCTGGTGTTGAACCTGTGCACGCGCTACCAGCGCCTGGACGACAGCCACGCCCCGCTGGACGACGCCCGGCGCCGCCTGATACTGGAGGCCAACGAGGCCATGACCCGCGACGCCCTGCGCGTGCTCGGCCTGGCCTACAGGGTCGAGCCCGGGCTCCCCGACGTCAACGACATTAAAGCGATCCAGAAAGACCTGGTCTTCGTCGGCCTGGCGGGGATGATCGACCCGCCGCGCCTGGAAGTGGCGCCCGCCCTGGCCCAGGCCACCCAGGCCGGCATCCGCACCATCATGATCACCGGGGATTTCCCCAACACCGCCAGGGCCATCGCCGAATCGGTCGGCCTGCTGCGGCCCGGGCACCAGGTTTTGACCGGCGGGGAAGTCGACGCCATGAGCGACGCCGAACTCCAAAAAGACGTGGAAACAACCGACGTCTTCGCCCGCATCTCCCCGGAAAACAAATTGCGCATCGTCAACGCCCTGCGCGCCAACCAGGAAGTGGTGGCCATGACCGGCGACGGCGTCAACGACGCCCCCTCGATCAAGGCCGCCGACATCGGTGTGGCCATGGGCATCACCGGCACGGACGTGGCCAAGGAGAGCGCCGACATGGTGCTCACCGACGACAACTACGCCAGCATCGTCTCGGCCGTGGAACAGGGGCGCATCATCTACGACAACATCCGCAAGTTCGTTTTCTTCCTCCTGTCCTCGAACGTGGCCGAGATCATGATCATCTTCCTGGCCATGCTGGCCGGCCTGCCCACGCCGCTGACCGTCATCCAGCTGCTCTGGCTGAACCTGATGACCGACGGTGCCCCCGCCCTGGCCCTGGCCATGGAAAAAGGGGACCCCGACATCATGGGCCGCCAGCCGCGCCCGCCGCACGAGCCGGTGATCAACGCCAACATGCGCCTGGGCATCCTCATCCAGACCGTCGCCCAGACGGCAGCCGTGCTGACGGCCTTCACTCTTGGGCTGCTTTGGCACCTGCGCGGCGGCGACGTCATCCCGGCCGGGGCCAACCCGCTGGCCTTCCTGCTGCAATACGACTGGCGCGGCCTGGACGTGCAGAGCGCCGAGACCATGGCCTTTATTACCCTTTCCCTGTGCGAACTGTTCCGCGCCTACACCGTGCGCTCGGAACGGATATCGGTCTTCAAGCTCGGGGTCTTTTCCAACCGCTACATGCAGTACGCGGTCGGTCTTTCTCTCACCCTGCTCTTCCTGGTGGTCAGCGTGCCGTTCCTGCAGCCGGTGTTCAACACCCACTTTCCCAGCGCTAGGGAGTGGATGATGGTACTGGGACTCGCACTTGTGCCTGCCGTAGCAGAGGAATTGACCAAGCTGTATCTGAGGCACAGAGATCGAAAATAAGGTTCGACGTTCGAAGTTCGATGTTCGAGGTTAAAGAAAAGGAAAAGGCAATTGTAGGGGCGGATCCGCCGGCGTTTCGCCTGGCGGATGGCCGCCCTTCTTAAATCCCAAATCCCAAGCACCAAATCACAAACAAGCACCAAGTTCCAATGACCCAATGACCAAAACGAAGAAAGATAAAAGATTTATGCTAAGAGCTCTGCCCGGGGTAGGGAACGCAGATCTGCGTTCCCTACAGAAAAAAATCTCTAATGTCTTTGTTTAGGACATTGGAATTTGGAACTTGGAATTTATTTGGAATTTGGAATTTGTGATTTGGAATTGTATTTTTTTAACTTTTGCCTTTCGCCTTTTGCCTTTTGCCTTTATTTTATCTTCAACGTCGAACTTTTCTTCCTTGTCACGCGTCACGCGTTACGTGTCACAAAAGTTGTATATGCTTGCTTTGCGGTCTAAACTGCGTTACAATCATCTCTCATGAGAAACATATTCAAACGAAAACCAAAAGTGAAAAAGAAACGCACGGTATCGGTCGGCCGCGAATACTTCGAGCTGATCGTCGAGACCCTGATATATGTTTTTTTCGTCAACACCTTCCTGCTGCAGTCGTTCGTCATCCCTACTGCCTCCATGGAAAAAACACTGCTCATCGGCGACCACCTGCTGGTCAACAAGGTGGCGTATTCCAATTCGATCAGCCCGGTCGGCAGCCTGCTGCTGCCCCAGGTAAAGATCCAGCGCGGCATGATCGTCACCTTCAAGGCGCCGCCCGACATGGAAAAGGAATATGTCAAGCGCGTGATCGGCATGCCCGGCGACCGGCTGCGCATCAGCGACAAAAAGGTCTTCATCAACGGCCGGCCGCTGGCCGAGGGCTACACGGTTTTCAAGAGCGTAGACTACGGCGCCGAATTTCCGCCGCGGAGCCATTACGACTGGTATTTCCAGTTCCCCTTCAACCTGCGCCAGACGCAGAGAAACCCGGACGGCAGCCTGGATTACGTCGTGCCGCAGGGCCATTATTTCTGCATGGGCGACAACCGTGACAATTCCTTCGATTCGCGCTTCTGGGGCCCGGTGCCGTTCGAATACATCGTGGGCAAGCCCTGGCGCATCTACTGGTCCTACCAATCCAATTCCGATGAATACCTGACCCCGGGGTTCATTTACAAGGTCAAGGACCTGGCCCTGACCGTGGTGCGCTTTTTCACCCGCACCCGCTGGGACAGGACTATTAAGGCTATCAAATAAGCTCAGTGACAAGTAACAAGTGACCAGTGACAAGGAAGAAAAGTTCGACGTTCGAAGTTCGATGTTCGACGTTGAAGATAAAATAAAGGCAAAAGGCAAAAGGCGAAAGGCAAAAGTTAAAAAAACACAATTCCAAATCACAAATTCCAAATTCCAAGTAAATTCCAAGTTCCAAATTCCAATGAACCAAACGAAGAGAAGAAACTTGAAAGGGCTTTTGTTTTGGACATTGGATCATTGGTGCTTGGTGCTTGTTTGTGATTTGGTGCTTGGAACTTGGATTTTTCTTTATCCTCGTTACTCGTTACTCGTCACTCGTCACTGATATGAAACTTGATTTCGCTTTCCGCGGCAAATGGCTGGTCCGCTATGAGCCCGGGGAATTCAGCTATCCCGAGATCCTGACCTTGCTTCACCACTTGCAGACCCGGCTGGAACAGCAGGGGCTGAACTATAAATTTCTGAACGTCAATTTCAGCCGGGATATTCGCCGCAGCCGCTTTTTCCTGGTCAGTGACCATCTCTTCATCAAGCATAACGGCGGCGATGGGCAGCTCGCAGAAACCGATCCCGGGGCTTTTGCCGTCCAAACTCACCTTGAGCCCTTGAGCAAGCCCATCCGCTCGATCGACCTGCTTTTCCCGCGTTTGCAAAGCGACCCGCGCTGGAAAACCATGGGCCTGCCCGCGGCCCAGCTCTTCCTGGCCGCCAGCCTGCGGGCCAACGGCTTTCAGGTTGCTCCCCTGCCGCTGGTCATGCCGGCCGCAACGCCTGCCGCTGAAGCGAGCACAGCCGACATGCTGGGTTTTACCCTGTTCGAGGACCTGATCTTGCCCATGCGCGACTATTTGTCCGGGTTAAAACCGCTTTATCACGGTTTTTTGGCCGCGGGCGGGCCGCTGCTCACCCTGGGGCCCCTGGCCGCCCTGTATCACCTGCCGCAGATCAACCTGGCGATACGCGGCGAGGCCGAACTGGCCCTGCCGGAGATCCTTAACGCCCTGAACCAGGGCGACGTTGAGGCGCTGTTCCGCCAGGCGGGCGTTTTCTGGCAGCAGCCCGGCTTGATTGTCATCTCGACTTTCGACCGCATCAACCGCCCGGAAACATTCAAGCACTTGCAAATGGATCTCTCCTTTTTAAAGCCCGCGCACCTGGCCCAGGGGCTGGAGATTAACTTTTCACGCGGCTGCAGCCGCGGCTGCGTGTTTTGCTGCCGCGTGCAGGGGACGAAAATCCGGAAACTGCCCCTGGAAAAAGCCGAAGAACTTTTAAAAAAGTATGGAGAAAAAATCGTGGAATTTTCGCTCCATGGCGATCCGGTCCGCGGCGTGAACATCAATGACGACGACATCCTGCAGGACCCGGCTTACGCGGCCGCGGTTTTCGCCCTGGTCAAAAAATACGGCTTCCGCATCCACGGCATCCAGACCTCGCCGGCGTCGCTGGTCCAAAGCGGCGAACATGTGAACGCCGGAGTTTTGGATCTCGCTGCCGACAATGAACTTTACATGGACCACCGGCCGCTGCTCTGGCTGGGCACAGATGTTTTTCTCAGCGCGCGGGCCAGACGGTTGGGCAAGCGCCTGCCCTCCCCGGAGGGCTTTTGCAATTTGCTGAAAGAACTCGAAAAGCACGGCCTACGCCATTTTCATTACTGGATCAGCAGCGACGGCGACTCGACCTGGGCGGAATTCGTCGAAGAACTGGCCCTGATCTTTACATATCACCGGGATTTCCCCAATTTCGCTTTGCTGGCCCACGCGCCGTTCACAGTCCCCTAC
>Ga0105152_10000596_pt1 | contig 11088 bp, 10 predicted proteins | sample LakBais05cmmetaG_FD_81534 | JGI IMG/M metagenome (GOLD analysis project Ga0105152, IMG submission 81534) | Lake sediment microbial communities from Lake Baikal, Russia to study Microbial Dark Matter (Phase II) - Lake Baikal sediment 0-5 cm | ecosystem: Environmental > Aquatic > Freshwater >...
ACAATTTAAAGGGTAGGAAATGAATCAGCCGCATACCATTCATTTTAGCAGTGGGTATAAATTTAACTGGTTTTGGTCTAATTATGCCAAGGTCTACCCACTGTTGCTGGCTGATCGTTAAAAAATAAATTCAACCAGATGAGGCCGTGGGTAGATTGAAATTCTACCCGCGGCCTTTTTATTTTGAGGCCGTGGAGAAATCCTTCTCACGGCCTTTTTTATTCCAAACAAAGGAGGCAAAGAACCATGATAGGGAAAAGGATTCGCATGGAACGTATCATGGACCGAAGTTCTGGCAAGACGGTGATCATACCGATGGACCACGGAGTGACTATTGGACCAATAGTTGGGTTGATCAATATGCAAGAGACCATTAATGCTGTGGCTATAGGAGGAGCGAATGCCATCGTTATCCACAAGGGATTGGTTGAGGCTGGCCACAGGAGGAGTGGAAAGGATATTGGCCTGATCATTCACCTTTCCGCGAGTACCCGGATGGCGCCTGATCCAAACTCCAAGACCATAGTATGCATTGTGGAGGAAGCAATCAAGTTAGGGGCCGATGCTATCTCTATACACGTGAACCTTGGAGCTGAGGATGAGAAATCCATGCTAAAAGACCTCGGTAATGTAGCCAAGGAGGCTATGGAATGGGGAATGCCGCTTTTAGCAATGATGTACACGAGGGGTCCCAAGGCGGAGAATGAATATGATGTGAAGCTGGTGAAACATGCCGCTCGAGTGGGAGCTGAACTGGGGGCAGATATTGTTAAGGTTGTCTATACGGGTTCTCCAGAAAGCTTCAGGGAGGTGGTGGAGGGATGTTTTGTTCCCGTTGTCATTGCAGGTGGGGAGAAGATGGGAAACGATGAGGATATTCTCGAAATGGTCAGGGGAGCGATGGCAGCAGGGGGAGCAGGAGTCTCCATTGGCAGAAACGTTTTCCAGCACAAGGAGCCGGGAAAGATCGTACAGACCATTTGCAAGATCGTCCACAATGGCAGTGCGGTTGAAGAAAACCCCGCACCACTACACCTTATCAAAGGTGCAGGGTAGATATTTTGATGCCTCCCACATCCCTGTTCTGCCCGCCCCGCTTCGCCCCGGCCTTGCTCCGCAAAGCGGGGCAGGCGGAGCGAGGCCGGGGAAGAAAAGGGCTTTACGGGGTGCGGGGTAAAGGTGAAGAAATTGGAGGTGAAGGTATGAAAAAGATTTGGGTGAAGGCCATACCCTGGAAGAAGGAGATTGCCCTGGCCGCTGTGGAATGCGGGGCTGATGCCCTCTGGATTCCTCCTGGAATGGGACAAGAGGTAAGGAAGATGGGCATTATTCCTACCGTGTCTGAGGATGGCGATCTCCTACTGGGCCGCGATGTTGTGGTAAAAGAGATTCGGGAGAAGAAGGATGAAGAGGAAATCCTCTCCTTAAGCCTGTCGAAAAAGGTCATTGTGAGAGGCGGGGATTGGATGATCATCCCGCTGGAGAACTTGCTGAGCCGAACGAATAATCTCTTTGTCGAGATCAATGACCTAAAAGAAGGTCAGACGGTGCTGGGCATTCTTGAGAAGGGGGTTGATGGCGTTGTGGTTGACAACCCCGATCCAAATGCCGTACGGCATATGATCCATGCCCTCAAGGGAAGAAACGAAAAGATCGGGCTCCTCCGGGCCAAGATTAAGCGGATCGAGCCACTCGGCATGGGAGACCGGGTCTGTGTAGATACCTGTTCTTCAATGACATTGGGCGAAGGGATGTTGGTAGGTAATAGCAGCCAAGCCCTTTTTCTTGTTCACTCCGAGAGTGTTGAGAATCCTTTTGTGAATACCAGGCCTTTCCGGGTGAATGCCGGGCCTGTACATGCTTATATTCGCATGGCTAACGGGCAGACTAAATATCTCTCGGAGGTGAAATCTGGCGATCAGGTGCTTGTCGTCAATTTTGAAGGAACAAATTATCCGGCCGTAGTGGGAAGGGCCAAGGTGGAGAGGCGTCCATTGGTTCTGGTAGAGGCTGAGGAAAACGGCCAAACCCTTTCAAACATCCTACAGAATGCAGAAACGATCAGGCTCACGCAGCCTTGCGGGAAAGCGGTTTCGCTGGTCGATCTGAAAGAGGGGAGTGAGATCCTGGTCTACCGGGAGAGATCAGCAAGACATTTTGGGGTCCAAATTGATGAAACAATCTTTGAACGGTAGATGCCTGGATTTTTCATTCGGTGTTTAAATGGGTTTGGAGATGAAGAAAATATAGGAGAGATGGAGATGATCGATGCCCAGACAGAACTCTATGGGATCATTGGGAAGCCAGTCCGGCACAGCTTAAGCCCGGTCATCCATAATGGGGCCTTCCGAAGGATGGGATTGAATGCTGTCTATCTGGCATTCGAAGTAAATAACCTTGAAGAAGCGATGAGTGGCATTAGAGAGTTGGGACTACGGGGGGTGAGCGTAACCCTCCCATTTAAGACCCAGATCCTCCCTTACCTTGATAACATTGGAGATGTGGCATGGAAGATCAGAGCAGTGAATACAATTGTGAATGAAGGGGGAAGGATGATCGGCCATAACACCGATTTGAATGGGGCCTTAGAAGCGCTGGAGGAAAAGGTTGATTTGAAAGATAAAAGAGTGATTCTCCTTGGGGCTGGAGGTGCGGCTCGAGCCATTGGTTTTGGTCTAAAAGAGAAAGAGTGCCAGGTGATCATTTTCAACCGATCACAGAATAGGGCCAAGGTCTTAGCTAAGGAACTGGGATGTGACCATCATCCTCTTTCATGCTTTGAAGAGATGGATGGGGATATTCTGGTCAATGCCACTTCTGTCGGTATGTATCCATTGGATGCGGAGAGTCCTATCCCGAAAGAGATATTGAAGGAAGGAATGGTAGTAATGGACATTGTCTACCGGCCTCTCAAGACGAAACTTCTTCAGGAGGCTGAGGAGCGGGGATGCTTGACCATCGATGGCTTGGAGATGCTCGCCCGTCAGGGAGCAGCTCAACTCGAGATTTGGACAGGGAGGAGACCCGAGATCAAGGAGATCAAAGAGGATCTCTGCGAGGCATTGGAGATGAAGACCGGTCGATGGAGAAGGGAGTCATGATTGAGATCAAACCGCTTCATCATTGTGACGCCGTAGTCACGCTTCCAGGGTCAAAGAGCTTCACCCACAGGGCCCTCATCGTCTCAGCTCTGGCCGATGGGGAGTCTGTTTTAATCAATGCCCTCCGAAGCGAAGACACGGAGTACACCGCCCGGGCACTGCAAAAACTCGGGATACCGATCTTTTGGGAGGGAGATCATGTTCGAGTCCTGGGAAAGGGAGGAAAGCTTAAAGAGGCGAAGGAAAGAATCGATGTGGGTAATTCAGGGACCTCTATGAGATTTCTCACAGCCCTGGCTGCTCTTAAAAAGGGAATCACTCTGCTGGACGGGAGCGAAAGGATGAGAAAGCGTCCAATGGCAGACCTATTAGAAGGTTTGAGGGCATTAGGGGCCCAAGCCGATTCCAAAGATGGAAATGGCTACCCACCAGTGATCATAGAGTCCCAAGGCCTAAGGGGAGGCATGGCAAAGATCAAGGGTGGGGAGAGCAGTCAGTTCCTATCAGCCCTCCTGATGGTTGCCCCCTATGCTTTGGGAGATGTGTGTGTGGAGGTAATGGGTAATTTATCTTCAAAGCCTTATGCAGACATCACCCGACATGTGATGTCTGCCTTTGGGGCAGAGGTACAGAGCAAGGAGTATCTTTCTTTTTTTATAAAGGCAGGACAGCATTATCTTCCTCAAACATATCATATCGAAGGGGATGCCTCCAATGCCTCGTATTTCTTTTCAGCGGCAGCGGTCACTCAAGGGAAGGTGAGGGTTGAAAACTTCTGCTCAACTTCCATCCAGGGCGATGCAGGTTTTCTCAACATCCTTGAAAATATGGGATGCGAAGTCATCCGGGGAGATGGCTGGGCAGAGGTCTGTGGAAAGGAACTTCAGGGAATAGAGATTGATATGAACACAATGCCTGATCTTGTTCCAACCCTGGCCGTCACTGCGGCCTTTGCTCGGGGGAGAACGATCATTCGGAATATTGGCCATCTCCGCCTCAAGGAGTCAGATCGTATCAGGGCCTTAGCAGGAGAACTGGTTAAGATGGGCATCCAGGTGGAAGAGGGTGAAGACTATCTGAAAATTGAGGGAGGAGAAGCCCGGGGGGCGGAAATTGAAACCCATGATGATCACCGTTTGGCCATGAGCTTTGCCATCGCCGGGCTGGTTGTTTCCGGAGTAAAGATTAAAGGAGAACAGTGTGTGGATAAATCCTTCCCGGGGTATTGGGAGAAGCTTCAGAGACTTTATAATCCCCCCTCTTCCCCCCTTTAGTAAAGGGGGGAAGAGGGGATTTGGAAAGAAGTAGTTTATGAACATCGTCTTAATTGGTTACCGGTGTGTCGGGAAAAGCACGGTAGGTAGTAGGTTGGCTGCTTGCTTGCAGATGGGGTTTGTGGACACAGATGATCTGATTGAAGAACATCAGGGGACTCATATCGGAGAAATTGTGAAGTTCCATGGATGGGACTATTTCAGGGCTATTGAGAGAAAAGTCATTTCAGAAATTTCAAACCATGACGATTTGATCATTGCTGCTGGCGGAGGAGCGATCCTTGAACCCGAGAACGTCAAGGCTCTAAGGAGAAATGGTTTTATCATCTGGCTCAAAGCCGATGTTCAGGTTCTTCTTAAGCGAATGGCAAAAGACAGTCGGACGGCCACAGGTAGACCAAGCCTCACAGGAAAGGGAGCCTTGGAGGAGATAAAGGATGTCCTGGCCCACCGAGAGGGCTTCTATAAGAGGGCCTCGGAAGTCCAAGTAGATACATCTGTATTGGACTTGGATGGGGTGGTGAATAACGTTATTTCTATTTTGGAAGAAAGGAGGGTTTAGTTTGGGAGGAAATTCCTTTGGAACACTCTTTAGGGTCACCACCTGGGGAGAATCCCACGGTGAAGCTCTGGGAGTGGTGATCGATGGCTGTCCGCCAAAAATGGATCTTTCTGGGGAAGACATCCAGAGAGAGATGGATAGAAGACGGCCGGGTCAAGGGATGGGAACGAGTCCCAGAAAAGAGAGAGACCGGGTGAAGATCCTCTCTGGCGTTTTTGAAGGTAAGACCACAGGGACGCCTATTAGCATCATCCTGTGGAATGAGGATATCAACTCGACTCCTTACAATGAAATGAAGGATATTTACAGACCAGGCCAGGCTGATTTCACCTATCAGACCAAATATGGCATCAGGGATTTCCGTGGCGGAGGAAGAGCTTCAGCTCGGGAGACGGTTGGGAGGGTTGCTGCAGGAGCCATTGCTAAAAAGATCTTAAGGCAAGAGAATATAAAAATTCTTGCTCATACCATTGAGCTCGGAGGGATTCGGGTCGCAAGGATTGACGGTGAAGAGATCGATAGAAATTTTTTGCGATGCCCGGATCGAGATGCGGCGATAGCTATGGAGAAGAAGATTGAAGAGGTCAAACGTCAAGGGGATACCCTGGGGGGTATTGTGGAGATAGTAGTCCAGGGTTGTCCTGCAGGACTGGGAGAGCCGGTTTTCGATAAACTGGAGGCCGATCTGGCCAAAGCCCTGATGAGCATCGGTGCAGTGCGAGGAGTGGAGATAGGAGCTGGATTTGGAGTGGCCAGGATGTTTGGATCCCAATGCAATGATCCGTTAGGGTCAGAAGGGTTTGAGAAGAATGATGCCGGAGGAATTTTGGGAGGGATATCCAATGGAGCGGATATCGTGCTGCGAGTGGCCGTGAAACCCATTCCTTCGATCAGCTTGGAGCAAAGCACAGTCGATCAAGCGATGCGACCTGTTTCATTGCGAATCAAAGGCCGACACGATGTCTCCGCCATCCCCCGGATCAATTCGGTCTGTGAGGCCATGGTGGCCATCGTTCTGGCTGATCATCTGCTCAGGCAGAGAGTGTTAACAGGCTATAGCACTTTAGCTCTTTGCAAAAAGTCCGTCTAATCCCCCTTTATCCCCCTTTATCAAAAGGGGGAAACTTTTCTCCTCCCTTTGAAAAAGGGAGGTGGGGAGGGATTTGGTACACCAGGAGGTTAGCAAGTCAGCAGTGATGGACAAAGAAGAAAAGATTCAATCTCTTCGGCAAAAGATAGAGGCGGTGGATGATGAGATCCTCCGGCTTTTGAATCATCGGGCTCAAATCGTCCAGGAAGTGGGCAAAGTCAAATCGGAAATTAAGATGGACTACTACAGCCCGCGACGGGAAGAGGAGATTCTTCAGCGCATGGGAGCACAGAGTCCAGGTCCCTTTCCCCGGTGGGCGATCCCATCTGTTTTTCGTGAGATCATCTCAGCCTGCCGTGCCTTGGAGGCGGAGCTAACCGTGGCCTTTTTCGGTCCTCCCGCAACGTTTTCACACATGGCATGCATCCAACACTTCGGGAGCTCCATTCGAATGCTGCCGGAAAATACCATCCAGGATGTTTTTGAGGCCGTGGAGAGAGAGAAGGCAGACTATGGTGTGGTGCCCATAGAGAATTCTACAGAAGGTCCGGTGAGCCAGACCTCAGACATGTTTATCAAATCGGAGGTAAAGATCTGCGGGGAAATTATGACCAAGATATCTCATGACCTTCTCTCCCAGAGCGGGAGCGCTGGAGATATCCAGAAGATCTATTCCCATCCTCAGGCCCTAGGCCAATGCCGAGAGTGGCTAAGGAAGCACTTTCCTCATGTTCAACTTGAGGAGGCAGGGAGCACGGCTAAGGCTGCCCAATTGGCCATTGAGGATCCAAAAGCAGCAGCCATCGCCAGTTCCCTTGCTGCCCATCTCTATGGTTTGAAAGCGGTCGCATCTCAGATTGAAGATAACCTTAACAACTATACGCGCTTCTTAGTCCTTGGGCGGCAAGGCGCGGAGAAGACAGGGAGGGATAAGACCTCGATCCTTTTCTCAATCTCTCATGCCCCGGGAACGCTATTTCGGGTCCTTCAGATCTTTTATGAAAAAGGGATCAATCTGACCAAGATCGAATCCAGACCCACCAAGGGAAAACCCTGGGAATACGTTTTCTTCATCGATTTTGAAGGACATACCACCGATTTCCACATCGCTGAAGCCTTGGATAAAGTGAAGGAACATGTTTTTTTTGTGAAGCTCTTGGGCTCCTATCCCAGGAGTTCATAGTAGTGCTGATTGGATAGGTGAGGAGTAGGGAAGTGTGGATGAAGAAATCAACACAGGAAACTTCATCGATGGCGAACGGCTCAGGTAAGTCGGCGAAAAGGCGTTGGTGGTGGTGTGTTCATATAGGAGAAGAGTGCCCATTGCTGAGCGCCAGCGTCTGGATTTAAACAGACGCTTTCATACCAGGGCCGTGGGCAGTCTTCGTGACTCCACGGCCTTTTTATTTCTATAGTTGTCTAAAAACCAGGAGGTTAGAAAAATGATCGTTCCATCTTTATCCGATTTTAAACAATTGGCTACCCGGGGCAATCTCATTCCCATATTCGAGGAAGTCCATTTCGACTGGGAGACTCCCCTCTCCGCCTTCCGGAAGATCGACGACGGAAAGTTTTCTTTCCTTCTCGAAAGCGCAGAGGGAAGTGAGAAATGGGGACGCTACAGCTTCTTGGGATCGGGCCCTTCACACCTTTTCCGGACCAAAGGTGAGGAATTTGAAATCCTTAAGAATGGGGAGATTCTCAGAAAGGGACGGGAAAAGGATCCACTCCGGGCTCTGGAAGATTTCCTGGAGATGTACCATCCTGTTCTCCACAATGCCCTTCCACGATTTTCCGGGGGAGCTGTTGGTTATGTCAATTATGACCTGGTCAGGTCTTTTGAAAGGATTCCAGACCTTCTTCCGCAGGATCTCAACCTTTATGACTGTTATTTCATGATCGCCGATACCCTGCTCGTCTTTGACAACGTCAAGCAGAAGCTGAAGGTGATCTCTAATGTATTCTTAGACGGCCAACGTCCTCTCAAAGAAGCTTATGAAGAAGCTCAAGAAAGAATCAAAAGGATTGTTGTCCAGCTTCACCGTCTAACCTTTCCTTTTCCCCCGGAAGGATCTCTCTCTCCATCTCCTCTGTGCTCAAACTTCAGCAGAGAAGATTTTATAAAAGCGGTTGAAAGGGCAAAAGAGTACATTCAAAGGGGCGACGTCATTCAAGTCGTCCTCTCCCAGCGGTTTTCCTCTGATCTTCATTGTGAACCTTTTGATATCTATCGTGCCTTGCGAAGCATCAATCCCTCTCCCTATCTCTTTTACTTGAAGATCGAGGATACCGTGATTCTTGGGGCTTCACCCGAGGTGATGGTCCGTTTGGAAGGGAGACAGATTGAACTCCGGCCCCTCGCCGGCACTCGACCGAGGGGAAAAACGCCAGAAGAAGATCTGGAGATGGAGAAGGATTTATTAGCTGATGAGAAGGAGAGGGCTGAACACATCATGCTCGTTGACCTTGGCCGAAATGATTTGGGTCGTGTCTCTGAGATCGGCTCGGTGGAGGTCACGGCATTGATGGATGTGGAACGCTATTCCCATGTCATGCATATCGTCTCCAACATCCGGGGTTCTCTGGCCCCAGGAAAGAACGCTTTCGATGTCTTCCGGGCAACCTTTCCCGCAGGGACTGTCTCCGGTGCTCCCAAGATACGTGCGATGGAGATCATCGAAGAGCTGGAGCCCATCCGGCGTGGGCCTTATGCCGGAGCAGTGGGCTATTTCAGCTTTTCTGGGAACATGGACACCTGCATCACAATTCGTTCTATTCTCATCAAGGACAGTAAGTCCTATGTCCAGGCCGGTGCAGGGATTGTGGCTGACTCCGAACCCGAGAAAGAATATGAAGAGACGCTGAACAAGGCCCAGGCCATTTTTCGGGCCATTCAACTTGCTGAGGAGGGATTGAGATGATTCTGCTGATCGACAATTATGATTCTTTCACATACAACCTCGTGCAGTATCTTGGTGAACTAGAAGCAAAATGTGAAGTTTATCGAAACGATCAGATCGACCTATCGGCCATCGAAGGAAAAAGTCCGAGCCGACTGGTGATTTCCCCAGGACCTTGCACTCCAAAAGAGGCGGGGATCTCAGAGAAAGCTATTCTAAGGATGGCCGGAAGGATTCCAATCCTCGGGGTATGCCTGGGCCATCAATGTATTGGGTCCGCATTCGGAGGAAGGATTATCAGGGCCAAACGTCTGATGCACGGGAAGCACTCTCCTATCTATCATGATGGGAAGACAATTTACAAAGGCCTTCCCAACCCTTTCCAGGCGATTCGTTACCACTCTCTCCTCATTGAGAGGGAAAGTTTACCAGACTGCTTGGAGATCACTGCGGAGACTGAGGAAAAGGAAATTATGGGTGTAAGGCACAAAAGGTTTGCCATAGAAGGGGTCCAATTCCACCCTGAATCGATTATGACCCAGGGAGGAAAAATCTTACTAAAAAATTTCTTAGAAATCCCTCATGACGGACTCGTCACCTACAAAGAATGAGAATTTGTAACACTTTAGCCCTTTGAAATGAATTGGGATAGGACACCGGTCAGAGATGCTTTTAAAACTTTAGAATGCGGTCTTCTATATTTTATGCCATTGAATGGAGGAAGTTAACCGAGGCTGCGATATCTTTGGAGCCACATGATTGACTCGATAAAAGGTTTCCGCTCTAAAGTTCTACAGCACCTCCGACCGGTGTCCTATGGGACGATTTTAGAATGGGCTAACGAAAATTTAGCGAGTTACGGGCACGAAACACGGACACGGTCACGTTATTTTTAAATTATGGAGGAGAATGGTCATGCTTAAAAGATTTATTGCCAAAGTTGTAGATCGAACAGACCTGAGCGAAGCAGAATCTGGAGAGGCCATGGCCTTCATCATGGAAGGAGAGGTACCTCCCACGCAGATTGCCTCATTCATTACAGCCTTACGGATGAAGGGCGAGACAATCAAGGAGATTACTGGATTCGCCCGGGCTATGCGGGCCAAGGCCGTGCGAATCAGGGCAAGAGATGGAGAATGTGTTGTGGACACTTGCGGGACCGGTGGAGACGGAAAGGGGACTTTTAACATTTCCACTGCTGTGGCTTTCGTGGCTGCTGGCGGTGGGTGTACCGTTGCCAAACATCACAACCGCTCAGTATCCAGCCAATGCGGAAGCGCAGATGTCCTGGAAGCTTTAGGGTTGGACTATGCCCTCCCCCCGGAAAGGGCGGAAGCATCCCTGCAGAAGTTCGGGTTGGCCTTCCTGTTTGCCCCAACCTTCCATCCGGCGACAAGACATGCCCTGATCCCACGCAGAGAAATCGGAATTCGCACGGTCTTCAACCTCCTCGGCCCGCTCACTAACCCTGCTGGAGCTACAATCCATCTTGCAGGTCTCTACCGGGAAGACCTGTTGCGACCAGTGGCCGAAGTGCTGAGAAATCTGGGAAGCAAGTCAGCCTTCGTCGTGCACAGTGAAGACCACTGTGATGAGATCAGCATCATCGGAAAAACGACCGTTTGCCAGCTTAAGGAAGGATTTATCGAAACTTACCAGATCGAACCTGAGATGGTGGGTTTAAAGAGAGCTAACCTGAAAGAGATCCAGGGGGGGCCACCTGAGAAAAATGCTGATATTCTTCTTCAGGTCTTGCGAGGAAAACCTGGTCCTCCAAGGGATGTCGTCCTTTTGAATGCGGCGGCTGTCTTTGTGGCAGCAGAAAAGGTTTCAAATCTACGAGATGGAATTGAAATGGCCAGGGAATCCATTGACTCGGGCAGGGCAATGAAAAAACTTGAAGAGCTTATTCGTTTTTCAAAATGCGAGGAGTAACCCTGACAGTTGCGTTAACCAGACCCGCCGGGAACACTTCCAAAGCCTTGTAATGCGGGTTTTTGGAATTGAATGGGTTATAGAGGATCTCACCAAAAGTGAAGTCCAGCAAAGTTGGTGGAACGAGGTATTTCGCATCAAAAGGTTCCGCTACAAGGCTTTTTCAGTGTCCCCACCGGGTCTGGTTTGGGGGCTTTTTGCAACGTTAAGGTTAGGTCATCGAATG
>Ga0105152_10000597_pt1 | contig 11087 bp, 15 predicted proteins | sample LakBais05cmmetaG_FD_81534 | JGI IMG/M metagenome (GOLD analysis project Ga0105152, IMG submission 81534) | Lake sediment microbial communities from Lake Baikal, Russia to study Microbial Dark Matter (Phase II) - Lake Baikal sediment 0-5 cm | ecosystem: Environmental > Aquatic > Freshwater >...
GTATCCTATGGGCCTGCATGATGGCCATTATGTCCTTCTTGGTCTCGTGCTTGAAGCCGTGGGAGCTCCCCACAGGCGTGGTCGTCGTCCAGGCGCCCCAAGGGGTGGAGCCGCTCCTCTGGACGCCCGTGTTCATGTAGGCCTCGTTATCGTACATGACGTAGATCGCGTCAGTGCGCCTCTCCGCCGCGCCTGACAACGCCTGGAGACCGATGTCCACGGTTCCTCCGTCTCCTGCGAAGCCAACGACCGTAACGTCATTGACCCCTTTGACGTCCAGTGCGGCCCTCAGACCTGATATCGCGGCCCCCGTCGCCTCGAACGCGGTGTAGAGCAGAGGGACCTTGAGACAGTTGCTCGGCCAGTACCCTGGCATCACGGCCCAGCAACAAGCTGGGATCGAGATGATTGTCCTTTCTCCCAAGCCCTTGAGAAGATAACGCATGACCAGATTGGCGCCGCATCCAGGGCATCCGGTGCTTCCAGGATATGTGAACTCGTCTTCGGGGATGGTAGTCTTTCCCATCAACGCCACCTCCTGGGCAAGCCGGCAACGTCGACCCACTCGACCTCGTCCTCAGCGCCCCTCTTCGCGATGACCTGTATGTCCTCGAAGATCCTCGAGAGGATCTTCGGAGTGATGTCTCTCCCGCCCAGGCCCGCAATGTAGTTCTTCATCACTGGTCGCTTCTGGCAGGAATATGCGGAAGCTTTGACCTCCGTGAACATGGCTCCGGCAGCTCCGAATGTGTAGCTCCTGTCGAGGACGGCGATTCCTTCGAGCTTGTTTGCCAATGACCTGATCTCGTCGTGAGGGAACGGCCGGAAGGCGCGGATCCTGGCCAGGCCGACTCGCTGGCCGTTCGCCCTCAGGGCGTCCACTACGTCCTTCGCGGTGGCAGCGACAGAGCCTGCGGTCACGAGGACCGTCTCGGCGTCCTCGCATCTGTAGCGCTCGAGAAGTCCGCCGTGCTCCCTGCCGAAGACGTGCTTGAACTCCTGCTCTACCCTGAGTATCCTGTCGTGAGCCTCCTTCATTGCGAGCATGGCCTTGTACCTGAATTCCATGTATTGGTCTGGCTTGACGAGCGAGCCGAATCCACGCGCCTTCCCTACCTCGATCTTGAGATCTGGGGAGTAGGATGGCAGGAAGGAGTCGACCAGCTGCTGTTCTGGGACATCGACCGGCTCGGATGTGTGCGACAGGATGAATGCATCCTCGATTATCATTGCGGGGAGCATCACACCAGTGCTCTCGCAGATCTTGTACGCCATTATGATGGTGTCCAGAACTTCCTGATTGCTCTGGCAGAAGAACTGAAGCCAGCCTGTGTCTCTCTGCGCAATCGAGTCCATGTGGTCCACCCAGACGCTCCATGGAGGGGCCATGGCCCTGCTGACGTTCGTCATCACTATCGGCAGGCGCGCTCCGGATGCCCACATGAGCACCTCGTGCATCAGCGTCAGCCCGTGGGAGCTGGTTGCGGTGTAGGTCCTCGCCCCTGCGGTCTGGGCGGCGATGCAAGCCGCCATCGCGCTGTGCTCGCTCTCGACTGGGATGAACTTCGCCTTCAACTCGCCCGTAGCGACGAATTCCGCGAGCTTCTCGACTATGGACGTCTGAGGAGTGATGGGATAGGCGGCGATGACCTCCGCCCTCGCGAGCTTGGCGCCATAGGCAGAGGCGTAGTTGCCTGTCATGACCTTCCTCATTGCTCGCCCTCCTTGACCATTACTATGCACTTGGATGGGCACTCGGCCGCGCATATGCCGCATCCCTTGCAGTATTGATAGTCTACCTCAGGAACGCCGTCCACCAGCTTGATGGCCACGTCCGGACAGAACTTCCAGCAGATCGTGCATTTCTTGCACTTCCCTTTGTCCACGACCGGCATCATGACCCGCCAGAGTCCTGTGAGATTCACAGTGCTCGGAGTGTCTGATACGGGCGTCAATGGGATTTCCTGGTAGCTCTTTGTCATATTCGCGCCTCCGATGTCCTATCGTAGGCCTCCTTTGCCGCAGCCACATTCTCTTCTGCTTTTGCTGGGGCCAACTCGCGAATGCTCACAAGTATCGAATCCAACGTGACCGCATCGCACATCTTTGCGAAACCACCCATGATGGCGGTGTTCACAATCGGAGCCGTCTGGGAACCTATTCCATGGGATGCAGCAATGGCTGTCGCATCGATCACGAAGTACTTGAACCGGGACGGGAGGTTCGAGAGTTCTCTGCCCTCGGGATTGTTGATAAGCACGCGGCCTGCTGGCTTCAGCCCCTCCAGAATGTCCACTCCCCTGACCAAGGAGCTGTCAAGCACTACGACATAGTCGGGCTCATAGATGCTGGACTTGATTCTGATCGGCTTGCTGTCGATCCTGGTGAATGCAGTGACGGGGGCCCCCCTTCTCTCGACGCCAAAGAATGGAAATGCGGAGACCTCAAACCCCATGCCAAAAGCAGCGTTTGCGAGGACCTCGGAAGCGATGACCACGCCCTGGCCCCCTCTCCCGTGGAACCGGACTTCAATCAGCGAGAACACCGTTTTGAATGTTAACACGTTCGAGCTATTAAGTACTCGCCAACCTACTATCATGCCACATCCGCAAACCACGCCTGGCACAGGTCGGTGCGAGCCGGATGAGTCTCCACATCATTACATATCGGGAACGCGATTCGCGCAGCTGTGAAGAAACCTTTTGCAGGACTGTACGCCCGCGCGTTCTGTCATGCCACCGAGGACCTGGAAAAAGTCAAACAGGCCTTGCGCAACACCATTGGCGACGCCGAGATGCAGATATCGCAGACTGAGGGCCATCACGGCAATCCCATCACGATAGTTGAGTCGGGCGTGGAGAGCATCGAGGAGATATCCGGGTTCTTCGAGAAGCTGGCCGAGGACGACCTGAGGTTCGTCCTCGACACCCTATCGACCAGGGTGGACGAAGGCTGCAACCTCTTTCTCAAGATCGACAAGCAAGCCGCCTACGAGGAGCGCATCCGATTGGGACGCAACGACGACGTCCTCTCAATTAGGATCAAGGTCATCGCGTATCCTGCGAAATGCGAGGTCGCCCAGGGCACGACGAGGACTTTCATAGAGAGCATCATTCTGAAGAAGGGATCCTAGTCGCGCAGACGATTCTTTCTTATAATGTGTAGACATCTGCCGATTGACAGCAAGCAGGGGTAGCCAAGTCCGGTCAACGGCGCAAGGCTTAGGACCTTGTCCAGCAGTGGTTCCGCGGTTCGAATCCGCGCCCCTGCACTAGATCTTCTCTCCCCGCTTGAGGAAAATGTCGCAGCCCGATTCGAACTCCTCGGGAGAGAGCCATTTTCGATACTTGCCATCCGGGAAGCAGCCGCGTTGATTTCCCCGCGCCGTGAACCAAGCGCAGTTCCTGCAAGTCCTGCCAGAGCTCCTCCTGAGGGAACCCAGAACGAGCATCTCCTCCGCTGTGTAACCACTCTCGGATCGCGGCTTCGCGTTCATGGACTGTGATTGCCCATCGTACTAATCATGCCTTCCACGATTGCAGGGTCGAAAATAAATACGGCGCGGCTATTCCATTGGACCGTGAAGTATCTGTATTGTCCGAGATGCAAAGAGTTGCGGGTAAAGGCATGGTACGAGCGTCGGGACCGCTGCTCACGGTGTCTCAGGGATGCGACGGCGATCAGGATCCCAAACAGTTGGCTCACTTATGTCATCTACGGGTTGTATGTCATCGCTCCTGCGCTTGCTGCCATCTATCTCACGACGGACGTCAGACTGTATATCTGGCTGGCTTTTGTGGGAGTCATCCTCATGATGGTTATCTCCTTCGCCGACATGTCTCGCGGCGCAGCTTACGCAAAGAAGAGGATCAAAGTCACGGACGGAGATCTACACGAGTTCAAGAAGCGCGGCTGGAGATAGGATAAGTATTACCTTGTATGGATTCCCGCCATCTCCAGGGATCTCTGTTGAGCTAGCGAATAGGTTCTCCGAGTCCGCCTCTTCGTAGGGCAGCTTGAGGACCGGGCTCGGCAACCCGTCATCCAGGTCGTAGACAATCAGGAACGGTTCGAACGCGGGGTTGCACAGCGAAATCATCATCTCCAGTATGATCGCATTCAACGAGGAGAACACCTTCAGGTTCGCGCCGGAGGACAAGGCGTGCACCTCAACCGCGATGCAGGTCGCAACATCCTCAGTGCCGTCCAGACGATGGCTTCCTTCAAGATCTATCGAGACCGGGCTGCCGATGGATGCGCGGAGAAGAACTCGGAGGATCTCCGCTGGGTCTGCGTCTCCCTGCGGATCCGTCCTTGGCTCGTCCAATGGTCTCGCATAGGAAACGAGAACGCCGCAGATTGCGAGCGCGGCAGCGAAGAACACCATCGAGTCCATCAAGGCCAGCTGTCCGCGGCGATCCTTCCTCGACCTACCAGACAATCACCCTCACCTCCACCACCACGACCATCAGATGCTCGTCAAACGCGTTGAGGAGCGTAGCTGCCCCGACCGCTTGAACGGGTGAATCGGCAGTCTCATCAGACCAGTGAACGAGCCATCGAGCCTCGGGATAGCGCTCGATGATAGCAACGGAACAGCGGTGAGCTGACATAGCTCCCCCTGCCAGGTGTGAAAGGTTCAGGCTTGACAAGGCGCTCACAGTTGGGAGCGATTCTCCGCCCAATCGTGCTTCGATCTCCAGGACAACCTCGTTCACGAGGCCCTCGGCCAGTGACTCGAACCTATCCCGCATACGCTGAGCCTCCAAGGTGTTGGATGTCCAAACGCCGGCCGCTACGACAATGAACACGCCTGTCAGCACGAACATCAGCACGGGGAGATCCTCGAAAAAGCCTGCGACTCCGTCGCAATCAGCCTTCATGGAATACGGGATCTCGAAACAGCAACAGCATCCTGGTCACTACATGTAGCATACGAAAGCTGGAACGGTAGAAGAGCCCCCGATGCCAATGCGCGACGCATGAAACACCGCCAAGGACCGACGAAGAAGCTAATACCCTCCATCAGCCCCGAGAACTGCTGTCCCCACGCGTACAGCGAAGACGAGGGGCTTCAGCTGGAGATCGATTGCTCGGCGTGCCAAGGCGCGCAGGACCTGACGAACAGCAGGTGCGTCTCGGGAATCCTCAACGTGATGGTGATGGGGGCGGTGCCTACAGCTATCATCCTGAAGAGACTCATCCACAAGAGGTATCGTGGAGAGTCCATAGGGCCGGTGGCGCTTGTCGCCTCTGAGCTCTCTGCCTTGAACCGTGCAATTGCCTCTGCGGAGAGACCGTCAGACAAACGGTGTCGGACATGCAGCGCCAGTAGGGAGAGGATCCTGATGGCGATGAAGCACCGGCTGCTCGAGAACCCGGCGGAGTACCTGCCTGGTCACAAAGACATGGCTGCGGAACTCGTATCCATGTTCCGCTCCGATCAATGCGGCGATTCGGTCAGATGCATTGAGAATGCCCTCTCGACAAGCATCGTGCACTCTGAGGTGGTCTAGACGATGTCGAAGCCACCTCCCCCAAGGATTGTCTCGAGGACAGGCGCGACTGCCCCAACCCCACCATGCATCAAGGTGCGTTCCAAGCGGCCAGCCTCGACAACTGGCTCAGGACAGGGCAAAGTCGAAACAAGGCCCGGCTTTGCTTCATCCTGGGTCGAACCGGCCAACGAGCCTTTGAGCGGCTATGCGCTCCGGCGTCAGATAGCTGGCGTGGATGTGACAGTCTCGTCACCGGATGGGGCGAGTTACGGCATATACGCAGTCGATCCGCCTGAGTATCGCTTGAGCGCTCCTCATCTTCAGGCGCTCACCGATGCAATCCCTAGAATCTCGTCGACTCTACCAGATGACATCGAGATCAACTCCCTCGACACGATCAGACCTTACATAAAGGCGAGGGCGAAGGATCTGATATTCTCGCGGCTAGCCGCCAGATCTGCTGACGAGACCGGCGGAATGGACCTGGACAAAGAGGCGGACCGATTGGCGGAGCTGCTCTGCAAGTACACTGCCGGATATGGTGTTCTGGAGACGCTCTTGGAGGACGGACTCGTCCAGGACATATACGTCGATGCGCCTTCTAGCCAGACGCCCGTTCATGTGGTGCTACGCTCTGACGTTGACAAGGGCGTCAGACAGAAGTGTCGGACGAACATCCTCGTGGGCAGAAGAGACCTCCAGAGCTTCGTCTCGAGAGTCAAGTTCGAGACCGGGCTTCCATTCTCCGAAGCGCATCCCGTTCTCGAGGCGGACATCAGGCGTTTGGGAGCGCGCGTAACTCTGGTGGGCCCACCCTTGAGCGACAGAGGCGTCTCAATCGCAATCAGGAAGCATTCGGAGAGCCTGTGGACGATGTCGAGGCTGATCGCCAACGACTCCCTCTCGCCCCTGCTATCGGCGTTTCTGTGGGCATGCGTCCTAGGCAGAAGAACCGTCCTCCTTGCGGGGAGCCGAGGGGCGGGCAAGACCACCCTCTTGGGGGCGATGCTGCTGGAGTTCCCATTGTCCCAGCGCATGATCCTCATAGAGGACACGCCAGAGATACCCGTCAGGAGGATGCAGACCCTGGGATATGACATACAAGCTCTCAGGTTCTCGGGAGAAGGCGGGAACGGCATGGCCAATGCCCAGGAGGCGCTCAGAGTCAGCCTCCGGATGGGCGAGAGCGCAATCGTGATCGGAGAGGTCAGAGGCCAAGAGGCGAAAGTGCTCTATGAGAGCATGCGTGCCGGAAGCGCAGGATCCTCAGTGCTCGGCACGATCCACGGCAATTCCGCGAAGGGAGTGCTGGACCGGGCGGTCGAGGACTTGGGGATATCGGAGAGGGCATTCTCCTCGACCGATATCGTGGTCGTGATAGGCTTGGTCAGGTCACCTGACGGGACCAGGTTCTCAAGGCGCGTGGTCGAGGTGGCCGAGATACGAGAGGACGAACACGGCCTCGCGTTGGTAGACCTCTTCAGGACCGACGACGGATGCCCGCTTGCAAAACCGACCCCTAGCTTCTCCCCAGGGTGTAGATCGATCCAACGGGCAGCGGATTCATTGGGGGTGAACGCGGAAGACATGATGGAGATAATCAAATCGAAGGCCCATGCGGACCAAGTCCTATCCGAGTCCACGTGTAGGGTGTCTCAAGCCAAGGACCTGACCACGGATGCCTTCCGAGTCCGATCCAACGAGATTCTCGTCAGGAGCCTGTTCGCGAGGGAAGGCCCGGAATCCGGTCTGTCCGAGTGGAGGAGTTGGCTGGATGCCCAAGGCTGACGGAGCGCGTTCTGGGCATCCGCACTTCGTCCGACTCTGCAAGCGACTGGAGACGATCGGCGCGAGGATCCGCATAAAAGCTCGGAGGACCCGCGGGCATGACCGTTCCATTCAGCGACTCACCTCAGCCATAGATCTGTCAGGCATGGAAGTTGACGCAGAGACGGTCCTTTCTGCAGCCAGGACCTGTGTCGCACTGGGCGCGGTCTTGGCCGCCATCCTGGTCGTGCCCGCAGTGGCGCTCCTCGGAAGCCAGTATCTCGTGTTCATCGTGGTCCCGCTTGCAGTCTCCGTCCTGATCGCCAGGGAGGCGATTCTATCGTTTCCCGAAAGCGCTGCAAAGAAACAGGCGGACGAGCTCCTGAGAGCATCTCCTGAGATGGCTAATCTCATGATCATGAGCCTGAGGCATGAGCCTTCGCTGTCGAAGGCAATAAGATTCGCATCGACGAAGGACAACGCATTCTCTCATGAGCTCAGAAGATGCGTTTGGACTGTTGTGATGGGGAAACACAGCAGCTTCGAGGAATCTCTGCAAGAGGTCGGGGAGAGATGGTCGAAGTACTGCGGCGAGCTGAAGGCGTCATTTCATTCGATGGTCACAGCTTCTTGCGAGTCGACTGCGGACGGCAAGCGCAGAGCGCTTGACAGGGCAAACCAGGCGATGATATCGGGCGCGAGGCGCAGGATCGAGGACTATGCGCTCTCGCTGTCCACGCCGAGCATGATCATGTTCGGACTCGGAATACTGCTCCCTCTTATGGTCGGCTCCTTCCTTCCGATGCTGTCCTGGGACATATGGTCCCTTGGAGACGGGGCAGACGGCTCCGCGACGATGGACCAGAACCCAGCGGTCATTCAGACCGTGTTCATCATGAACGTGCTCTTCCCGGCAATCGGGATCCTCGTCGCCTTGAATTCGGTCACTCGGCATCCGCTTGAGCGAGAGAGGATGAGCAACGGCAATGCCGCGCCACCATGGACCAAAATGGCAGCCGTCATCTGTGCGACGATCGTCCTCATGGCCTTCTGCGTTCTGGAGCTCGACGGGATCATACGGTCCCTCGCAATACTCGTCGCCGCCGTTGCCCCTGGCTCATTGTTCCTCATAGCGACAGGAAGAAGTTCTGGAGACAGGCACGCCGGTCCGTCGAACGTCCAGCTGGAGGACACGCTTTTCAGAACTGGCGCGCGCATGCTGGAAGGAGAGAACTTCGAATCCGCATTGAACAAGGCCGGCCAGGATGCGCCCGATGCCAGCTCCCGCACGACCCGGATGCTCTCATTCAGGTCTCTCATATCTGGAGGGGACTTCGACCGCGCCCCCGCGTGGGCACCCTGTTCTGGAGGCTCGAACGCCCTTGAGGGTTTTCGAGTCGTGAGAGAAGCGGCCACAAAAGACGAGCTGGCAGCGGGTCTGCTCGCGATGGACATCGCGTCTTACCTCAAGGACCTGCGCGACTTGGAATCGACGCTCAAGAGCCGCCTGAAACCCACCGTGTCGATGATGAGGATGACCTCGTATGCGCTCGGACCAGTCGTCCTCGGCATCACATACGCGATATACCTCTCGCTGGGGGGCGTCACGGCCAGCGGCACGGGAGGAGTCGGGGCTGAGCTCTTCCTACTCGTTCTTGGAGCGTTTCTGGCAGAGACGAACGCGGTGGTGACATACTTCCTCTGGGGCCTGGAGGGCGGCAAGAATCGCTCGTCCCTGTTCTGCGCTCTAGGAACTTGCATTCTGGTCTCGGAGATCGTCTACGTCTCAACGGCGTTGGTGGCGAGCTGAGCGCCGGTCTATGAATCACTTCGTCTTCAGCTTCGCAGAAATCTTCTCCATGTTCCTCTCGAGTAGGGCCAGCTCTTTCTGCTCGAACGCTCTCGGATCCACGGGGATGATCATCAGCGCCTTGCCTTGAGAGATATGGTCGTTGACCTGGTCGATGACTCGCATGACCTTGTTGAAATCGTTGTTGGAGACGAGGTACTCGATCCCGTCGAGAAGGATCACGCTGCACGGGTTCGCGTCGATGAACTGGATCATCGTGTGCGTCAGTATTCCCAGGTTCGTCGGGGAGATGACATCCTGACCCGTGCGGGTCGCGAGCCAGTAAATGGGGGTGGTTTCAAGTCCGTATTTCTGTTTTATGAGGTCCGGGTGTTGGCGGCTCACGGCCAGACCCACCATCTTCTTGCACGCGTCGCTGGATGTCGTCGAGACTATGTTCACAAATGCATCGAAGCTGATGTCTGGCGGAGACTCCTCAACTACGTATGACTTCCCGCCGGCCAGATTGTATTTCCTCGTGATCCCGAGCCCTGCCTCCACGCCAGATTCCTTCACGTCGGTCTTCTTCGAGAAGAAGCCCATCTAATCACTCCACATCGCGAGGACCGAGCTCAGGGCAATCTCGTTTGTGGGCTTGAGAATGAAGTCCTTCGCGCCTGTGGCCATGCTGTCGCGGATCATCTTCTTGTTGATGATAGAGCTCATGGCTACGACCGTAGCATTGGGGTCGATTGCGAGCATAGCCTTCGTGACCTCCACGCCAGATTTGCCCGGCAGGATCATGTCGACGAAGGATATCTTGGGTCTCTCCCGTCTGAACACCTCGATCGCCTCATCGAAGTCTTTGGCTTCCACTGTGTCGTGGAAGCCAACCCGCACCAAAAGCTCGACCATTACCTTACGAAATGCCTCCGAATCATCGACGACTAAGATCTTCATTGCAGCCACCTGTGTCGATTGTTGAATGCTCATGAACGTATTTATCGTTGTCCTGGAAAAGCGAGGGGAGATGGGCAGGCAATTGTTTTCCTGACGCAATGCCCTTCCTCCAAATCCTTTCGGAGCACGGCGTCCAATCAAGGGTGCGTGCCAACTTGGAAGGGACTTATATGCTACCCATCTCGCGTGATCATGTGGCGCTGATAGAGATAATACTTGTCCCTGCATTCAGTATTTGCTCGTGCGCCTTCCCGGTGGTTTTGAGGACAAACAATTATATACTGGCAGGGGGATTCTTTCAAAACGCCTTTTAGTCGACGAGTTTTCAATGACGGTGTTCATTCATGACGAATGTTGAAGAAATCAAGACGGGTACTACGACCATAGGGCTAGTGTGCAAGGAAGGAGTCGTCATGGCCACGGAAATGAGGGCCACCATGGGGACTCTGATCGCTCACAAGACGACGCAGAAACTTTTCAAGATAGACGACAACCTCGGATTGACGGTCGCAGGGGTCGTCGGTGACGCGCAGACTCTCGCAAGGTACATCACGGCAGAGGTGGAGTTGTACAAGCTCAAGAGGGGACAGCCCATGACCGTGAGGTCAGCCGCCACTTTGACCTCGAACGTGCTTGGAGGTAGCAGATTCTACCCGTACTACGTTGGCCTGATACTCGGAGGCATTGACAGAGACGGAGGGCATGTCTATGCCCTGGACATGGTCGGAGGGGCGATTCCAGACGACTATGTGACGACCGGCTCCGGCTCGCCTTATGTGTACGGCGTGCTGGAGGATCACTACGAGAAGGGCTTGCTAGTGAACGACGGCATCGACCTTGCAATCAGAAGTCTGCACGCTGCCATGAGACGAGATTCCGCATCCGGGGACGGATACAGTCTTGCGTCCATAACCAAGGACGGATTCGTCACATACGACGAGAAAGACATCCAGAAGCGGCTTGCCAAGATGAAACTGTCGTGATAAGTCAGTACATCTCCAGTCGGCATTTCTGCCGAGACAACCTATTCGATACAGTTGAGTGAAATAGATGGGCATAGAGAAGATTCTAGA
>Ga0105152_10000598_pt1 | contig 11078 bp, 11 predicted proteins | sample LakBais05cmmetaG_FD_81534 | JGI IMG/M metagenome (GOLD analysis project Ga0105152, IMG submission 81534) | Lake sediment microbial communities from Lake Baikal, Russia to study Microbial Dark Matter (Phase II) - Lake Baikal sediment 0-5 cm | ecosystem: Environmental > Aquatic > Freshwater >...
CACCAGGGCATGCTGCAACACCGCCATCAGCGGATCAAAATAGGAACGGGTATTTATCAGACCGATGGGTTTGGAAATCAGACCAAGTTGCGCCAGGGTCAGCGTGGAAAAGAATTCATCCAGGGTACCAAACCCACCCGGTAAAATACTGAAGCCGCCTGCCAGATCGCGCATGCGGGTCTTACGACGGTCGAGGTCGGGCATGACGACTTTTTCAAAACCGCCGCTGAATGCCAGCGCAGGGGTATCCAGATCAGGTGTGATCACACCGACCACTCTGCCGCTCATTTCCAGGCAGCTCCCGGCAACCGCGCCCATCAAACCGGTCCTGCCACCGCCAAAGACCATGGTGATCTTTTCCGCTGCCAGCAGGCTTCCCAATTCACATGCGGAGTGTGCAAACTCCGGGTTCAGGTGGTCGGCTGACCCGCAGAATACGCACAGTGTTTTTATCGTTGTCATGTCAGCATACCCTTCTTTTAGTCGACCGATTCATCGATCGTATGGATCAGATCCGAAGTCGTTGTTAAGGTGACATCCGCACCCGCCCGCTCAAGCTCGCGGCGTGTCCCAAACCCACACAACACCCCTGCGGTTTGAGCGCCGGCGGCGCGTCCGGCTTTGATATCCACGACCGTATCACCGACCATCAGGCAGTTTTCCGGTGCCACCCCCATCTGCACCGCCGCCCACAGGACAGGATCTGGATAGGGCTTGGTATGCCGGCAGGTCTGGCTGGTGGCAATCGCGCTGAAAAGATTGGAAAGTTCAAATTGTTGCAAAAAAGCCTCTGTGCCGATACGGTTACGCGCGCTGACCACGGCCATTGGATAAAATGCTACAAGCTCCTGCAAGGTTTTTTTTACCCCGCGCATGATCCAGAAATGATCCGGTTTTCGTCTCAGGTTGTGGCGGTTCAGCCATTCGGATAATCCAATGATGGATTTGTCCAAACCAACAAGATCAGCCAGGTTATAAAGCAGATTGCCTGGCGTTTCCACCGCCATGACAAACCAGCGAGCCAGACGTTTCTGGGTATCTTCTCGGATGAATCGATTCCCGAAGTGCATGACATCGATCAGATGCGCGACCATATGGTTATCTGTGTCGCTAAGGGTCCCATCCACATCGAAACAAATGGCTTTGATGCGTGCCCAGTCTAGTGGCATGTCAATCCTGTCTTCATGAATTGGGCAAAATTATAGCATATTGAAGTCTGCGCTATAATTCAAATACCCATAGAGTATTTTTAATATGAAATTCGAGCTAAATACACGCGAAAAGAAATCCTCTCTCCTGGCCGCGTGGTTCTGGTTGGCAGCCGCAGTACTGATTGTCATTAAACTCCTGCTGGCGCGCGGCATGACTTTTAACGGCATCGGGTACATGGCTGCCGATGACCAGTTGTTCATCCATCAGGCAACCTCGATCCTGCAAGGGGACTGGCTTGGCAATTACAACTACCTGACCCTGTTTAAAGGACCATTCTATCCGTTATTCATTGCCTGTATCGCTTTGACCGGTATCCCGTTATTAACCGCTCAGCAGTTGCTTTACGCCGCAGCCTGTCTGGCGGTTTGCCTGGCACTGGTCCCGTTGATACGTCACAAAGTCTTCCTGGTCCTGTTGCTGGCAATCCTGCTCTTCAATCCGATGAGTGTCACCAATACCGTAGCCACACGCGTGCTGCGAGAAGGTATCTATCCGGCGTTAACACTGCTCAGCCTGGCCGGTGCGATTGGGTTGGTGCTACGCCTGGAAAAGCCGTTAAAACACAGGCTGATCTGGATGCTGTTGACCGGTTTCGCCCTGAGCGCCTTCTGGCTGACGCGCGAAGAGCGCATCTGGATCCTGCCGGTGCTGACCGTCCTGGCTGGCGTGGCTGCGTACCGGGTTTGGATTGAAAAAAGTACCAACTGGCGTACTGCCCTGGTAAGCCTTGCGATTCCAGGTTTAATGCTGGGGGCAGCCATCCTGACCATCTCAAGTCTTAACCTGAAACACTATGGGGTTTTTTGCGATCACCGAATATGACAGCCCTGTTTTCCTGAAAGCCTATGGGTCGTTGACCCGCGTAAAGCCGAAGATCTGGCAACCGCTCATCCCGGTTGCCGCTGAGACGCGTGAACGTATCTACGCCGTCAGCCCATCTTTTAGAAACCTCGAGCCTTATCTGGAGGGAGATGCCGGCCGATTGTATTCTCTTTATGGTGAGGTTGTGAAAAACAACACCCTTGAGATGGGCGGCGGGTGGTTCCATATCGCCCTGCGCGAATCGGTCGATCAGGCCGGGTTGACTGCTGGTGGTAAATTCCCGGCAGAATTCTACAAACAGTTGACCGATGAGATTGAAAGCGCCTGCAACCCGGGCAGACTTGAGTGTGGCCCTCGACGGAGAAGCTTTATGGCTGTTTGGAATAATGCCTACCTCAAGTCTCTTGTGGAAAATAGTTGGAAAGCGGTGACTTACCTGGTCAGATTCGAAGGATATGATGGCACGTTGAAGGACTGCCTGGGCACGGATGAGCAGCTTAAACCATTCACTAACCTGACGCATGAAAGGTGCTGGCATACTCATCCTTCGGTGCTCGTTCAGGGCTGGGTTGTAAAGCCGGGGGAAGCCATCAGCATCTGGGTGTATGGGCAGGATGGAAACAAGATCGTCAGCCCCACAGTTCATACCTATAGCCCGGATCTGGTCAGGCATTTCAAAACCCTCGATGTGAGTGCTCCAGAAGCTGCCGTCGCCCGTTTTCAGTTGCGAAGCCGACTGCCCCTCAGGATGTTCACTGGTTGTCAAGGGGAATGATGGCGTCGTTCTCAAGCAGATCAGCCTGGCAGAACCAACCGGCTCACCCGATCATGCCGATGAGAATGGGCTTTATTACCAGATCGAATCGATCGACTGGCGCCAGGGGGATGAACTAAAACTTTCCAGCCTGTTTAAACTCAATGGCATTAAATCCAGAGTGCTATCAAAACTTGCCGTCCTGTATCAGGGTTTCATGCCACTTTTCTCGATTGGTTCGTTTTTTATATTCATCCATCAAACCATCTACTCAATCTGGAAACGAAAAGATCTGGTTTATTGGGGGATAGAAGTTGGCCTGTTGGCAGCAATGTTCATCCGTGTGGTTATGGTTGCATGGCTCAAAACCAGTTCGATCGATGCAATCATCACAACCTACCTATCTCCAATCTATCCATTGTTGCTGGTTTTCATTGGATTAATTTTACTTTGGCTGGCAAGTGAAATATCACAAAGTATCTTTGAACGGGGCAAGAAAATAGCTGATATCAGGCCGGTAGAATCACTTTAGGATTTCTCCCCACACCTTTGATCCTGACCAGCGGAATCCCAAACGCCTGGCTGAGAATGCCCGGGCGTAATACTTCATCCACCTTGCCGCTGGCATGTACCTTCCCGGATACCAATAAAACCACCCGATCGGCGATGCGCGCTACCAGATTCAGATCGTGCAAGGCGACCAGCACGCCCAGATCCAACTCTTCAGCCAGGCTGCGGATGCGATCAAGCAGCTCGATCTGATATCTCAGGTCCAGGTGGGCAAACGGTTCATCCAGCATCAACACAGGTGCATTTTGAGCCAGGGCGCGTGCCAGGAGCAGGCGTTGCTGCTCGCCCCCCGAAAGCTCCCCCACCCTTCGGTCGGCCAGTTCCATCGTGTCGGTGCGCTGCATGGAAGCATGTATGACTTCCAGGTCCTGAGCGGATATCTGACCGAGCCAGTTCATCCAGGGAGTCCGACCGGTGCTGACCAACTCCTGTGCAGTAAAAGCTCCCGGCAACTGACGCACCTGTGGAACGACTGCCAGCATGCGCGCGCGTTCGGCGGGTTTCAACCTGGTGAGATCCATTCCACCGAGTTTGACGATACCGGATCGATAGGGGATGACTCCGCTGGCAGCCCTAATCAGGCTGGTCTTCCCGGCGCCATTGGGTCCGATCAGCGCCACAACCTTACCGGAGCAGACTGACAAAGATACATCATCAACTGCCCGGCGCTCTTCATAATTCACAACCAGATGCTCGATTTCGACCAAGGTGCTCATAAGATTTACCAGAAAGCCTGTGCTTTTGCGCGTTTCAGGACCCACAGGAAGAATGGTGCACCCAGTATGGCAGTTACAATTCCGACCGGTAACTGTTGGGGAGCAATCACCACCCGCGCAATCATGTCTGCGGCGATCAGGAGCACCGCTCCGCCCAGCATGGATGAGGGCAGCAGTTTTCGATAGTCTGATACCCCCAGCAGCCGGATCACATGCGGAACGACCAGACCGACGAAGCCGATAATCCCACTGAAGGCGACCGCCCCGGCAGTAGCAAGTGTAGCACCAGCCACCACCAGCCAGCGCACCCGGCTGACCCGGATGCCAAGCTGCTGTGCCTGCTCATCACCAAACTGCAGCACATCCAGTGGATAGCCCATCATCAGCAACAGCCCCAATCCGGCAAGAATATACGGCAGGCATGCAATGACCGGCTGCCAACCGGTCAAAGTACCGCCGCCCAGCAGCCAGGCAAGAGCACGGCGCAACTCACCCTGCGAACGTAGCATGAAAAAGGATGTCAGCGCTGTGGCAAAGGCGCTGACCGCCACACCTGCCAGGATCAGGTTGGTAGTCGGGGTCGTTTTTCCCACCCGCGCCAGAGTATAAACCAGCCAGACCGTCCCTATCGCCAGGCAAAATGCTGCCAGCGGGACCATCAATAAACCTGCCGACGTATGAGGAAATTTGATGCTCATCGCCACTACTGCTCCCAACCCGGCACCGGATGCCACCCCGATCAGGTAGGGATCCGCCAGAGGATTGCGGAATAGACCCTGATAAGCCGCCCCACTACCGCCCAGGGCTGCGCCCACCAGCAGCATTAAGAGCGCATGTGGCAACCGTAATTGAAACAGGATGGTGGAAAAGGTGATATGCTCGTTGACCCACTGTGGATCCGGGTGAGTGCCCGGCAGCGTATTAATGACCAGCCGGACGAGAGTGGCAGGTGCAATGGTTACGCTGCCGATCGCCAGGCTCAGGAAAAAAACGACGAACAACAGGCTGGCGAACCAAAACAAGATTCTGGAGTTGAAATGCCTGTTCACGTCAATCGTTGAATACTTCAGGGTGGAGCAGCGCAGCCAGGGCTTCAAGACCGGTTACCAGCCGCGCTGTCGGCCGGCTCATCAGATCGTCATTAAAGGGGATCACCTTACCTGATCTGACTGCATCCAACACATCCCACCCGGGGCGGGCTGCCACAGTCTCAGGGGTGACACCTGCGTAGACGTCACCCAGCAGGATCAGGTCCGGATTAATGCGCAGGATTTCTTCGCTTGAAACCTGTACCCAGCCTTCACCGATCAATGTACCAATATTGTTACCACCTGCTTTTGTGATCAGGTAATCGCCGAAGGTGGAACTTCCGATTGTATACGGGCTGGCAGGGTCTGTCGCGTCCAGTTCATAATAGACAGTCGGTTTGGATGTCACACCAGCCAATTTCGTTTCGATATCCGCCACACGCGCAGACAGATCGCTGATCAACAGTTCACTTTCCTGGTCATGTCCGCTCAAATAACCAACCGTTCGGATGTTTTCGAACAAGCCATCGAAATCCACCGGGTTGGAGAGGTAGTAAACCTTCAAACCGAGGTTTTCAAGCGATCTCACCTGCTCGGGAGTGTTGATCTCTGCCGCCAGAACCAGGTCAGGTTCAAGCGCTGCGATATCTTCATAATTATATTGACCCATCGAACCGCCTATATCCTGGACCTGCCCTGCTTCAGCCGGATAGTTCGAAAAACTGTCCCTGCCAATCACCTGGCTGTCTGCCCCGACGTCGAACAACAATTCGGTATTGGACGGTGCAAGGGATACGATCCGTTTTGCAGGGAGTTCCAGGGTTATTGACCGGTCAAGCCCATCGGTCAGGGAAACAACCACAGGGGTTGTCATTGAATCTACGCCCTGTGTCGCTTTGACTGTACAGCCAACAACGAAAGTTGAAAGCAGGAATAGTACAAAGAAAACTCTGGTTTTATTCATATTGACTCCTCGTGTCCAAATAATGAAACCACCCCATCTCACAGATGGGGTGGCAGGGACTTCAACTCTTGATCCCACCGCCCATCCGCGAGGTTTGTGGTTTCACAAGGAAGGCGGGCGACCTGGCTTGCGGAGTCTCCGCTTACAGTTGCGGGTCAGCGCCGGACTTACACCGGCTTCGCCTTTGAGCCCTACCATCCGGGGGTTGGGCACCTTTCTTGTTTTCATCCGGGATTGTATGCTGCTTATTCCCGCCTGTCAAGGAAAATGGGGGGTTGTGGTTTTTCAGCTTCGGATTATAATTTTTAAGGATATGAATAACGACTCATCATTCCGCGACAACAGCCTTGAAAGGGCAATTCGCGACCTGGCTTTTGAAGAGATCCGGCGGGCGCTGCATCTGCGCGCCAACAGCCTGTGGAACCGCATCCTGCGCTGGTCGATCTGGAAGCAAGCCATGCGATTCAGCCAGATGGCAGAAAAACTGGACCGTTACATCGGGCAATACGGGCTGCAGGAAGGCACGCGCCGAAGCATGCAGGGTTTCTTTTCCAGTATCACCACCCATATCCGGCAGGACCTGCCTCAGGAAGGCCCTCTGTTGATTGTCTCCAACCATCCCGGAGCAGCCGACATCCTCGCGCTAGCGTCAGCTCTGCCGCGCAAGGACATCAAGTTCGTGGCTCAGGATCGCCCAATGTTACGGGCAGTCACCAATGTCAGCGAACATGTCATTTATCTGAATTCACCCAATCAGATGCGGGCAGATTCAATCATTGAGATGATCGATTATCTGAAACAGGGTGGGGCATTGTTGCTCTTCCCTAGAGGCATCTGGGAACCCGACCCGGCTGTCATGCCGGGTGCACGGGCTCACCTTGCCAGCTGGTCAAAGAGTATCGGGCACTTTCTCAGCCGTGTGCCGGAGATTTATCTCGCGCCAGTATTCGTCAGCGGCGTCATCTCGAGACAGGCAGCCCGCTCAGCCCTGGTAAAGCTTGGGAATAGTTGGCGCAAGCGCAGCGAGATCATGTCGATCCTCTCCCTGGTCGGACAATTTAGCGCATTCAAGGACTGGCTGGTGTCACCCGACGTACATATCGGCGAATCGTGGCGTGCCAGCCAGCAGGAACCCTCCCTTCAACCGGATTGCCTGACACATGCAGCTATAGATTCAGTAAATCATCTGATGGAAGAATACGGAGTTGCGTCCTGATGCAACCCTGCCGATAATCCTATCCACAGGCCCAAGTTACGGTTATTTTTGGGATTACCGATCAAAGACCTCTAACCATCGTGGCTATTGCCAACAATGCATAAGCGATCAGCACCAGGAAGAAGCCCAGATCCCCGGATACACCCTTCAGGATACCGAAATGTATCAGCAATCCCAGGAGCGCCAGTACGAAGGCGATCCACCAGGTGATTCTTTTTGGGGGACTTAATCTCATTTTTATTCTCCATTCTTCTTTAGCTTACATTTTGGATCCAACAATCAAGGATAACGGTAGATAAAGTTTTTTGTCAAGATATTACGGGGTAGCTCCTATAAACTGGTTGCATATCTCCAATTAATAGAATAGAATGAAGATTGCCTGAAAAACCAGGAACAAAATGCCTTTGATTTCCATCTAAAGGTAAGAAGCTCCCAATTCGGAGGTAATTACAATGAAAACTAAAAAGCTTTACCCAATATTTGCCTTGATCCTGATTGCCATCTTAGCATGCAATATTCCAGCTGCACAGGTTGCCGGACCGGATCTCGCAGCCACCTACGCTGCTCAAACCGTAGCGGTCGAACAGACACTGGCAGGGATCACCGGTCCGGGTGGTCAGACCCCCAACGTGCCACCGCTCCAGGCTACCACTCAAGCGGTCGTTCCACCCACGGCACGACCCACGGCGACATGGACGATCATGCCGACCATTACCCTCACACCGCAACCGTGCAATAAAGCCAAGTATATGAATTATGAAACCATACCGGATAATACGGTCTTTCCTACCAACACAGCCTTTACAAAATTGTGGCGTGTCCGGAACGATGGAACCTGCACCTGGACCACTGCTTATAGTGTCTATTTCTTTAGCGGGGACCAGATGAGTGCTCCTATTTCAGTACCCCTGACACGGAATGTCTATCCAGGCGAAACCTATGACATATCCATTCCTATGACTGCACCATCCTCAGCCGGGACATACACCGGAAATTGGAAGATGAAGGACCAAAACGGCGCTAACTTCGTAACCAATCCGTTTTACGTTAAAATCATTGTCCAAGCTGCCGGTAACACAATCGTTTATAACTTTGCGGATAACTATTGCGCCGCCAGCTGGGTCAGTGGTGCAGGCGCATTGCCCTGCCCCGGTCCGACCAATGATAACCGTGGTTTTGTGGTACGCCAGGACAGCCCAAAATGGAGCAACGGCGCACAGGAGGATGAACATGCCGTCGAAACCCACCCGCAATGGGTGGATAACGGCGTTATCACGGGCATGTTCCCCGGTGTGAACATTCAAAGCGGCTATCGCTTCGTTGCTGATATCGGTTGCCTGTATGGGGGATCAGCCTGCAACTTCAAATATCAAGTGACCTACAAGGTCGACGGCGGAAGTCTGGCGCTGCTCATTCAGGGTACCAAGGTTTATGGAGAAGCACCAACCCGTATCGATGTCGACTTGAGCTCCTTCGCCGGTCATAGCGTCCAGTTCGCCCTGGTGGCAATGGCAAACGGGGTTGCTTCGCAGGATTGGGCAGTTTGGCTGATGCCGTCCATCCAGCGTTAATCAATTACAAAACAGACCTGGCAGAAATGCCAGGCCTGTACTTTATTATGGAGGAAATATGTTGAATAATCCTGAAGTGACCGACCAGGCGTTGGCAATCCTGCGAAACGGGCAGAACTTCCAGTGGTACGTAATCACCTTCCTGGCTGTGGTTGTATATATCTACACAAATGAGATATCAAAGAAGAATTGGAAAGTGATCGCTGCCGGGCTGGCACTCTACATGGTGCACTTTTTCTATGAGATCCTCAATGCCCTGATCCAACATTTCAGCGGGCATGCCTTGTGGACCGTCCCGACCGGCACGGCCTTCCTGCTCCTGATCGGGGTCGGTATTGAGCTGAGTATGATGTTCTCGGTCGCTGGTCTGGTGTTGAGCAAGATACTGCCGGCTGACCCCAAGATGAAGATCCTGGGGATTAACAACCGTCTATTCTTCGCGGTGGTTAATGCGGCGGGTTTCGCGATCATTGAGATCTTCCTCGCCAAGACCCCTGCTTTCGCCTGAGTCTATCCCTGGTGGGGCGCCCTGCCGGTTTTCATCACCGTCTACATCCCCTTCTTCCTGGCAGCCTTCTACTGCCATGATTGGAAGCCCCGGTTTCAACGGACTTTCATTCTAACCTTGTTGGGCATCAACGTCGTCATGCTGGTTGTTTTCGCGGGTATCCTTAAATGGATCTAACGACGATTCGAAAAGAACCCCTCCTGTGAGGGGTTCTTTATTTACTAAGTGATCTACCCAATAACAACCTGACGGATTTCAGTTCCACTTCACATCTGCCTTAGGCAATATATAGCCGAAAAGAATAATGCTGGGTATACTCAATTCACCACCAACCAGGAGGTTGACATGGATCGCTATCGCATTAAACCAGGTGACCCAGTTAAACTGAAAGACCATGACCCCAATCATAAGGGCGATTGGAAGGATAAAAAGGACGAAGCCAAAGCCAGGTTGCTCGAGCTGAATAAAGAACTATCAGATCTACAGGAGCTACTTTACGCCGAACATAAGCATAAGATCCTGATCGTTATCCAGGCAATGGATACCGGCGGCAAAGACGGCACCATCCGGGCGGTATTCGAAGGTGTCAATCCCCAGGGCGTGCGGGTGGCAAATTTCAAAGTACCCACCCTGCCCGAGCTCGATCATGACTACTTATGGCGGATCCATTCCCAAACGCCTGGCAAAGGTGAGCTGATCATTTTCAACCGCAGCCATTATGAGGACGTGTTGGTGGTCAGGGTACACAACCTGGTACCCGAAGAGGTCTGGAAGCGGCGCTATCGCCACATGGTCGAGTTCGAACGCCTGCTGGCGGAAGAAGGTACCACCATCCTGAAGTTCTACCTGCATATCGACCTCGAGGAACAGAAGAAACGTCTGATCGAGCGCATCGATGACCCCAGGAAGCAGTGGAAGTTCAACCCCGCTGACCTGGAGGAGCGCAAGCTGTGGGGAAAATATATGAATGCCTTCGAGGAAATGCTCGAAAAAACCAGCACGGAATATGCCCCCTGGCATGTCATCCCTGCCAACACCAACTGGTACCGCAACCTGGTCGTCGCGCAGATCATCGTGGACACATTGAAAGGTCTTGACATGCAATACCCACGACCTGCGGAGAACCTCGCCGATTATAAGGCAGCCCTGCTGTCGGAATAGGCGTCGTGACTGGCTATAATCGCCGGTATAATAACCATCATTAAAAATCTGAAAGCTCTTAGCGATTGAATACCTTGAAGCAATATTTCAGCGATTTTTTCAAGTTTCCGTTCCACCCTTTTATTTTGGGTATCTATCCTGTGATGACACTTTACGCCTGGAATCAGGGTGAGACCGGCTTTGATGCGGCGGTACGCTTGCTGCTGGTCTGCCTGACAATAGCGGCCATCCTCTTCGCGCTGGTGCGCCTGGCACTGCATGATTGGTTCAAAGCAGGCCTGCTCGCATCACTCATTCTGGTGCTTTTTTATTCCTATGGTCATGTCTATGCCGAAATAAAGAGCGCCGAGCTCCTGGGGGTCATCATCGGGCGTCATCGCTACCTGGCAGGCGTGTGGCTCCTGTTGCTGGCGGGGTTCGGATGGTTGATCCTGCGCGTAAAAAGCGATCTCACAATATTTACGCGCATGATCAATCTCTTCGCGATTGTGTTGATCGCCATCCCACTTTACCAGATCGTCGATTACTCCATTCGGGCTGAAAACGCCAGCCGGGC
>Ga0105152_10000599_pt1 | contig 11059 bp, 10 predicted proteins | sample LakBais05cmmetaG_FD_81534 | JGI IMG/M metagenome (GOLD analysis project Ga0105152, IMG submission 81534) | Lake sediment microbial communities from Lake Baikal, Russia to study Microbial Dark Matter (Phase II) - Lake Baikal sediment 0-5 cm | ecosystem: Environmental > Aquatic > Freshwater >...
ATCCAGGACAATAATCGGGTCGCAAAAGGATACTTTTGCCCATTTTCCAGACAATAATTCGTTTTTCTCAATGGCTTGTTCAGTGAAAACCGATTATTTCAACACCCTCTTTATAGTAAACTATTCCAATGCAACCAACATTGAATGAAATTACAAACTGGAGCCGGGAAGCCGGAGAAATACTTAAGAAAGGTTTCGGTCAAGAACATCGGGTGACTCATAAAAGTACCATCGATTTGGTCACCGAGATGGATCAGCTGGCAGAAGATTTCCTGCTTGGAAAGATCAAGGAAAAATATCCCGGGCATAGCATCCTCAGCGAGGAAATTGGGTCGATTGCCGGGGATGGGGATCATCAATGGTACGTGGATCCATTGGATGGTACGGTCAACTATGCTCACGGTATTCCCATTTTTTGCATATCCATCGCTTACAGCGATCATGGGCAGCTCACCCGGGCAGTGATTAATTCACCAATGATGGGAGAAGTTTTTACGGCAGAGCGGGGGAGTGGAGCATTTTTAAACGGTCAGCGCCTGCATGTTTCCACCACCACGGACCTGATCCAAAGTCTGTTGGTCACAGGATTCCCGTATGATGTTCAAACCTCCAAACGCAACAACCTGGATCATTTTGAACATTTCATGAAATGCTCGCAGGGAGTACGTCGATTTGGTTCTGCTGCCATTGATCTTGCCTACGTGGCTGCTGGACGGTTCGAGGGTTACTGGGAACTTGGCATTAAGCCTTGGGACATTGCTGCGGGAGTACTGTTAGTGGAAGAAGCCGGAGGTATTGTCACCGACCTGGCCGGCGGAAAAAATTATTTCACTCCACCTTATGCGCTTATCGCCGCCAATCCTGCACTTCACCCCCTAATCCTTGAACGATTAAACACATAGTGGAATCACATCGAGCTTATTTCGGGCAGAAGGACAAATCTACCCGTTTTTTATTCCTCCTTCAGATTTTTGAAAATCACCCTAATTAGGGTAGGAAAATCACAATGCACTGAGTTAGAATCATTTCATGTTGGAGGGTCTCATGAACGATGATTTTGCTGTAGAAGTCAAAGGCCTGGATAAAAAGTATAAAGATATCCATGCGGTCAATACGGTTAATTTCACCATCCGTAAAGGTGAGATTTTTAGCTTGCTAGGACCCAACGGTGCTGGCAAGACCACCACTATTTCGATGATCTCCACACTGTTATTGCCCACCAAAGGGGATGCATTCGTTATGGGGCACTCCGCCAGAAAAGATCCGATGGCGGTGAAAAAATCCATCGGGGTCGTACCGCAAGACATTGCCTTGTATGAAGACATGACCGCTCGTGAGAATCTGGCATTTTGGGGCAGGATGTATGGGCTACGGGGAAATGCTTTGAAATCCCGGATCAATGAAGTTCTAAGGATCATCAGCCTGGAAGAGCGGCAGAAAGGCATGATCGGAAAATTCTCCGGTGGGATGAAACGGAGGGTGAATATTGGTGTGGCCCTGCTTCATAAACCCGATGTAATCATCATGGACGAACCCACGGTGGGCGTCGATCCCCAGTCCCGCCGCAACATTCTGGATTCGGTCAAAGAACTTAACCGTCAAGGCTGTACCGTTCTCTATACCACCCATTACATGGAAGAGGCCCAGGAGCTTTCGGATCACATCGCCATCATGGATCACGGGCAGATCATCGCCAGCGGCACCCATCTTGAACTCGTGAAGATCGTTGGGGAATTGGACCGCATCGACCTGACCCTCAGTGAATCAGTAGATGGCAGATTGCAGGATTTCGAAAAAGTGAAAGGTGTTAAAAAAATCACCCGCGAGGATGGGAAATTGACTTTGCTTGCTGATGATAGCGATACCGTCCTCCCCCGCTTGTTCGAACTGACTGCTCGGCTGGGGCTGCGAATTCTGACCGTAGAAGTAAAAGAACCCAACCTCGAAACCGTGTTCCTGCAACTCACCGGGCGGGCTCTGAGGGATGCTCAATGAAAGCTCTTGACATCGCCTTCAAGGATATGCTTAGGTCCTGGCGCAGTGCCTTCACCGTGGTGATGATGTTCGTTGCCCCACTCCTCATTACCGGGTTGATCTACCTTGCCTTTGGTGGTTTCGGGGGTGGTGAAGTGAATATTGCCCAAATCGATGTTGGTTTGGTCAATCAGGATACCGCTGTTAGTCAGGTCCCAGTGAGCATGGGGAATGAGCTGGCAAAAATTCTTACCGCTGATTCATTGAAGAACTTGCTGGCAGTAACAAAATACCCTAATGAAACGGATGCCAGACAGGCAATTTTGGATAAGAAGATTAGTGTTGCCCTGATCATCCCTTCAGATTTTACTTCTGCAGTTATTCAGGAAAATGCCAACACTGCACTGACCATCATCCACGATCCGGCATCCACCCTTGCTGCCCCCATCCTTCAATCGATCGTGGAACCATTTGTGAACAGTCTCAATGGCAGCAAAATCGCTGCCCAGGTGGTTGTCGCCCAGCTTGAAAAGGATGGGTTGGCAGTGGATGTCAGTCTTCCCGGGCAGATTGCGCTATCGTATGGGAGTTGGTCGATGGCAAATATTCCCGGTGCGAATGGCGCATTACCTTCGGTTGATCTGCAAATCCCAACTGCTTCTACCCAAGGAAGCAATAAACAGGCTATGGCCGGAGGGGTCGTGGCTGGCATGATCATCTATTTTGCATTTTACACGGGAGCCCTGAATGCCCAGTCGATCATCCGCGAACAGGATGACCAAACCCTGGCCCGCCTGGCTGTCACACCCACCTCTCCTGCGACAATCTTAACCGGCAAGGTGATCGGCTCAGTAATCCTGATTTTCATTCAAGTGGTGGTGTTGATGTTGCTTTCTTCTTTGTTCTTTGGCATCAACTGGGGCGATCCTATGAAAATGGGCGCGGTCAGCATGGCGATGGTATTCCTGGCTTCCGGTTTTGGAATATTCCTGATGTCATTCATCAAAAATATGCGTCAGACAGGGATTGTGCTGGGCGGAGTTCTCACTGTCCTGGGTATGCTCGGAGGGTTGTTCACCACGGGGTTCCAGAATCTTCCCAAAGCATTTGCGGTCGCCACCCTTTTCACTCCGCATGGTTGGGCTTTACGTGCTTACAAGTTAGCTCTTGGGATTTTGAGTGGAGGTATATTGATTCCCGTTCTGGTGATGACGGCTATCGGAGCAGTCTCGATGATTGTTGGTGTTCTGCTTTTCCGCCGCAGGTTTGCCTAGGAGCCACTTATGAACATAGTGACGATTGCCCTGAAAGACTTGAAACAGATTGCCCGCGACCGGATGTCTCTGCTTTTCTTGGTGATCATGCCCCTGGCATTTACATTCCTGATGGGTTTGCTCTTTGGAGGAAACCAGCAAACGGATACCCGCTTGAATGTGGGTTTAATCAACAACGATTCGCAAGGGAGCCTGACTCAAACCCTGACTGGCTTGTTGGAGAATTCGCAAACAATAAAGGTGGTCGATCTAACCCCGGCAGAGGAATCCGGGATCAGTGACCAGATCAATTCGGGCAAGTTGGCAGGCGCCCTGATCATTCCTGGGAGTTATTCCAACGACCTTTTGAATGAAAAGAATCCTCAAATACAAATAATTGCGAATCCGAGCGGAACGGGCGGTCAGACCGTATTGACTGAACTACAGGCGAAGATCTCTCAGCTCCTTGGTGCCTTGGAAACGGGGCGCTTGAGTTTGCAAGCATATGAATCCCAAAAACCGGTGGCTGATCCGCACGCGTACCTGGCGGATGCTGTTTCGGCATCCATCCTGGCCTGGCAAGACCCTTCGATCCATATCAATTCTGAACCTGTTTCTGTGGGTGCCAATCAAAGTGGATTCAGCGGCTATGTACAGACTTCACCCGGAATGCTGGTCCAATTTGCCATCGGTGGATTGATCGGAGCAGCCTCGGTGCTGGTGCTTGAGCGCAGGAACAGAACCATCTCCCGTTTACTCATCGCTCCTGTGACGAAAGCCCAGATCATCTTGGGTCACCTCTTGGGAGTTACGGTCATGGTCTTTTTCCAGGAATCCATATTGATCCTGGCTGGACAATTCTTTTTCAAAGTGAATTACTTTCAAAACCCGGTGGGTACGTTGGTAATGATGCTGGTGGTCGCCCTTTTTTGTGGAAGTCTCGGGCTGTTCTTCGGTGCCATTTCCAAAAAACCGGAACAAGCCATCATGTGGCCGCTAATCGCCATGTTCCTTCTGACTGCTTTGGGAGGTGCCTGGTTCCCCCTGGATATCACCAGCCAGGCATTCTATACCGTCGGTCATTTCACCCCGGGTGCCTGGATTATGGATGGTTTTCAAAATATCATTCTACGCGGGCTTGGGTTCAGCTCAATTCTCTTGCCTGCGGCCATAATCATGGTCTACGCCGTGTTGTTCTTTGGTTTGGCTGTCTGGCGCTTTAGGTTCGAATAAAATCTATTCGTATTACTGATTAGTTATCTACAAAAATTTGTGCTCTATGAGATTGTGGCAGAAACGCATAAACTTTGTTTCGCCCGGCATCAAACCCAAGCGTGTGAGCACCTTTTTCAGTTGGCACAATTGCCAACCGGATAAATGTACCTGTATCGAATATGTCGATTACACCCGGATCTCCTACAGCGACATAGAGATGCTTGCGCATTGGATTGAAGAAGATCACATCCGGTTTTCCGCTCAGATCCGTGGAACCGAAGATTTTTCCGGAAGTAACATCCAGGGAAAAAAGTTTGCCATTATCGCAGGCACAGAACATTCGACCTGTCGAAACATCCAAATCCAAACCATGAGGACCCGCTGCGGGTATCTCGATGGTACGCGCAATACGATCCGGTTTGCCAGCTGCAATCGTTACGATTTGGGCTGGATCCGCTATGTTGACAAAAAATTCCCTTGTTCTCGGATCGAATATCGTCCAGCGAGTTCGGCCTGGAACAGGCACGTCATGGATCATTTTCTGCTTTTGAATATCCACCATCGAAACAGTGAATGAACCGGGTATTTCCGGGTCACCGACATTCGCTGCCAGAAGTAATCCGCGTTTCGAATCAAAGGACAAACCATTTGGATGAATACCTACGGGAATCTTCACCAATTCCTGTTCATCCAAAGGTGTAAATATCCCGACCGAATTCTCGCCCCGGTTGGAGGTGAACACCAGGTTCATCTCCTCGGAAACAAGAACGCCAGCTACTCCCGCAAGATCCGGAACGGAAGAAAGATACACGTCATTGGCGCAATCAATGATATCGATACTGTCATTGATCGTATGGGCTACGTATAAGCGATTGGTTCGAGCATGGATTGCGGCATGGTCAAACCCACCTGGTTGAATATTTTCAGGCAAGTCAATGAATCCGATGGGTTTTAGGCTCATCGCTGCTCCTGTTCAACAATCGGATAAATTAGATGCCTTATTTCCTCGCTACTTGCAAACGGCACCAGGCATAGAGGGCATCGTACACCTCAAACTGCCCGGCGATATTTTCGTTGTCTTCGGGGAAACGCAGGCTGTAACCGGAGGCTATGGCTTCCAAGCCCCGCGCGATGGGATCCTTGTCGATGTCTTCATCCACATCCGCTGCATGGACGATCTGCGCCAGGCGCAGCAAACCGGGCTCTTTCAGCCCGTATTTCTGGATGATGGATTCAAAGGAACATTTTCCATCCTTGTGACCAAGTTCCACTCCCGGCGCATCAAATGGGATGGCACCAGTTTCTTTGACGACTTTTTCAATCTGGCTGGTGGGCACGAACAGGAATTCAGCGTTGCTGTCGATGAAGCGAGAGATTAGCCAGGGGCAGGCTACACGATCAACGTGCACGTGGGAACGGGTGATCCACAACATGGGTTTCTCCTATTGAAAATTGATTTATTTGGGTATCAAAATTGTAAATGACAGCGAATGAATGCTTATACCATTGATAAATATTTCGATATGGTGCACACCCGATTCCTTGAAATTGGTATTGAAGAACCCAAAGGTGAGCACAGCGCGGTTTAATATTCCAGCTGGGGTGGGTGGATTCTTGAGCTTTGCGCCTTCAATTTTCGCGATTTCCTGCCCGGAGGGGCTGCTGAGGATAACACCAATATTCGTTTCTGCGGTTGGGTCCGGGATGATGTTCATGACGATATACATTTGGGGCCATACCAGGGGAAGCTGCCTGGCATTGATATGCTCCCACATGCCTATGATGGAGGCTTTGCCGGCAGCATCCACGAAAGCATAATCACACAAGAAAATCCAATTGATCGACGCCATATTTTTTCCTTTTATTGTTAATCATTATATGGCTTTTTCTTTGTGTCATTTTTCTCGATATTTGGAATTCTTGTTATTCGCGGGATATTTTCTTTGAGATGAATTTGGTCTTACTCTGTGGTTTAATTAACCAAATGCGTTATCGAATCGCCTTTTTATTGTTAGTCCTAATGGCCGCTTGCAGCCCTAAGGTGCGATCACAAACTGCAGTACCCAGTGAAGTTCTCATACCCTGGCAAACTCCCACACCCTTGGGAACTCCCGATCTAAGCACAGTAGTTATCCAACCTACCGTAACGCCCACTCTCCGTGTGCATGTAGTGGCCTCCGGTGAAGTATTAGGATACATTGCTGGTCGATATGGTGTCACGGTTGCCCAAATTGTGGCAGCCAACCCGGGCATTAACCCGGATCTTCTGACCATTGGGCAGAAAATTACCATCCCAAACCCCGTCCCCGGATCAAATATCGTTTCCTCTGGCTCGACGAATCCCACCCCCACACCGGTTGTCGTTGACCTCGGCAGTGTGAATTGCTATCGCAGTCTTGAAGGCGGAGCCTGGTGCTTTTTTACTGTGCATAACGGTCAAGGGAATATGATCGAGAACGTCTCAGCTGACATTAAACTGTTCGATGCTGCCGGTCAGCAAGTGGGCGAGCAAGTTGTCTACAGCATCCTCGATGTTATCCCCGCCGGAGGTGTTCTACCGATTGCAGCTTATTTCGATGCTCCTGTGCCTTCCCCGGTCACGGCAACTGCCATGATTAATTCCGGAATTCTCGTTCCGACCGGTGATACCCGCTATTTACCTGCAACCATTAGAAATCAATCTGTTGCCATTCAATCGGATGGATTATCCGCCGTCATAACCGGCGAGGTGGTTCCTGATAATGCGACGAAGGGTGCCTCATCCATCTGGGTGGCAGTTGTAGCATACGATGCGTCGGATTCGATTGTGGGTGTGCGTCGCTGGATGAGCAAATCAGCTCTACCCGCTGGGCAGGCTCAACCCTTCAGCCTGACCGTATATTCCTCGAATGATGCCATCGTCCGGGTTGAACTTTCGGTCGAAGCGCGACCTTAGCTATTCCACGTTCCAAATGAGATAACTGGCTGACTGGCAGATCGGTTCCGCTGCCGGAACGTTCAAGCACACCATGTAGGGGATCACACTGCCATTGGGGGTCGAAGGTCTGGCAGGCACCATCACACTGGAGAATCCGTTGGATGCCGTCGGCGGAAAGTGCCCCGTGTACTGGCTGCCATCCGGATACTCCAAGATCAACTGGGCTTCCACGTTCGGGATGGGCTGCTGGGTTTCTGCATTCCACAGGGTCATGTTGATTTGCTGCACGGCATCCGATTTGATACGTGGCATTTCCTCACTTAACTGGATCACCACCGATTTTTGGGAGAAAACGAATTGAGGTGGGGCTGCCTGTGTGGGTGGGGTATAGGTCAAGTACTCCTGGCCAAGGGGTTCCATGCTGACCGAATCATCGTCGTCGCCACTCGTGTTGTAATCCAGGCAGTAATTCTCAAAGCATTGCCTATACGTGGTCGAATTTACTTGGGATGTATCTGCCAGCGGTTGGCCGGAAACAGTAAAGTTGCCATGCCGCTCGATAAAATCCCGGAAGACCAGCGGCACGTGGTAACCCAGGTTTCCTTCCACGGGATAAAAAATCACTCCATTGTTCTCGTTATATTGTTGGAAGCCGGGTGCAACAACGGGGAAGTTCATCGCCACCGCTATTGGTCGAAGCTTGGCAGCGTCGGGCTGGTTCACCGGCGCGTAGATGACCACGTTGCGATAGGTTTGTTCCAGGTTGCCATCCGAGGCAATATAAGCAGGTGTGAGGGGTTCTCCGAAATCCGGAACCCCGTTCATCGCGGTAAGGGTGTTCATGAAGGGTTGGGGATACGAAGAGTGCTGCAGGTCCACCACGCTGATGGCGGGGGGTTGGTAAGTGCAACTCGTACTGCATCCATTGGAACCATACGCCATCAGGTGCACTTCACCCGGCGGATCGCTGAAGCTGCGGTAGAACGCCGCATTTTCAAAATACTGTTCGATTCGGCCCAGGGTCATGTTTGTGCGCGCCTGGGTCAGGGGTCTCCCAAGGTATCGGGCTCCGTATAGTCGGTCATACAAGGGTACAAAATCGCTGAACAGGAAGTATCCATCCACGATTCGGTCAGTGGTAGAGGCAGCGGTGGTTAGGGGAGTGTCACGCAAGCCCAGCGCTGTCCCCAGGGCATATAAGGAGTATTGGTCGATGGAGGTGGCGGATGGATCGTAGCACATCAGCACAGCCTGGGTATACTGGCATTCCATGTTTTTGTAAGGGAATTTGGGAGATATGGCAGGACCCAGTTCTTCACTGCCATCCAGGGTGTTGTAGAAATCTGTAAAGGTCGGATCTACATCCACTTCACCCGGTGGATGGATTGTCCCCAGGTCGCTAGTGCAGGCGGAGAACAACACCCCCAGAATCAGGGCTGCTGCAATCAGCGTGGGCAGGCGGCGATTGGTATTATGCATAGGTATGCCGAAATATCGGGTACGCGAAACTACACGCACCAATGTAATTATATAGTGAATAAAACGTAGAACAACCAGAAGAAGAAAATAAGAGAGTGGTAGAATTTTTATAAACATATTTGTCGTTGGAGGAACCATGCAAGTAGCTGTGATTATTGATGCCATACGTACCCCCATTGGAGCTTTGGGTGGTGCTCTCGCTTCCGTCCGGTCCGACGACCTGGCTGCGTTGGTCATCAAAACCATTGTTGAGCGCAATCATCTCGATCCCGAATTGATCGAAGAGGTGTATTTCGGTTGCGCCAACCAGGCTGGGGAGGATAACCGCAATGTGGCCCGCATGGCTTCACTCCTGGCAGGTCTGCCGGTAAGTGTGGCTGGTGTCACCTTCAATCGACTTTGCGCATCTGGACTTGCGGCTGTCAATGCAGCTGCCCGGGCGATTAAAGCAGGAGAAGGGGAGATCTACATAGCTGGTGGGGTAGAAAACATGTCTCGGGCTCCTTACTCGTTACCCAAGGCGGAAGCCGGGTATCCCTTTGGCAACCTCACCGCCTGGGATACCACCCTTGGTTGGCGTTATCCCAACCCGAAAATGGTTGAAATGTATGGCATCGACTCCATGGGCGAGACTGCTGAAAATATTGCAGAAAAGACAAAATTACCGCGAAACGAACAGGATGCCTTTGCCCTGCAAAGCCATCAGCGCGCTATCGCTGCTATAGATAACGGTAAATTTGCCGAAGAGATCATCCCGGTGCTGATTCCGCAGAAGAAAGGCGATCCGTTGAAAGTGACCACCGACGAGCGACCGCGCCGCGATACTTCGCTGGAAAGCCTGGCAAAACTCAAACCCTCTTTCCGTAAAGAGGGAGGCACGGTTACGGCCGGCAACTCTTCAGGATTGAATGATGGCGCCGCAGCGTTGTTGGTGATGAGTGCAGAAAAAGCCAAAACCTTGGGCTTGAAACCCCTTGCACGAATTGTAGCTTCAGCTGCCGCAGGAGTTGAACCTCGACTTATGGGTATGGGTCCTGTACCTGCAACCCAGAAATTGTTGAAGCGAGCAGGTTTGACCATCAAAGATATCGGTTTGGTGGAATTGAATGAAGCCTTCGCCATTCAATCCCTGGCTGTTATGAAGGAACTGGGATTGATTCCGGAGATCACAAACGTCAATGGTGGCGCCATTGCTCTGGGACACCCGCTTGGATGTTCGGGTGCGCGCATCCTGACCACCTTGATCCATGAAATGAAGCGTCGCGCTCCCACCGCGAAAAAGCCCTTCTACGGGCTGGCAACCCTGTGCGTGGGGGTTGGGCAGGGGGAAGCAACCCTCATCGAGTGGATGGGCTGATCTTTTTATGAAAGCGTTGGTCACGGGGTCTACCGGATTCCTGGGGTCCCATATTTGCAAAGCCCTGCTCGAACGTGGTTGGGAAGTGTGTGCCTTCCATCGACCTGAGAGCAATCTGGAACTGCTGAAAAATCTTCCCGTTGAGCACGTTATCGGTGATATCACTCAACCCGAAAGCTTGGAACCCGTCCTTGAACATGTGAATGTGGTTTTTCATACCGCTGCATTGCTGGGCGGCAAATCCGCACAAGCTCCCTATCACCAGGTTACCGTGCTTGGAACACGCAACGTGCTGAATGCTGCCCTGAAGGCGGGCATCGAACGGGTGGTGCACACCAGTTCTGTGGCTGCCCTGGGTGTGCCAAGCTTGCTCCCGCGCCACGGTTTACCGCCGGAACTTATGGATGAGAACCACACCTGGAACTATCCTGCCAACCTCTGGCCATACGGATGTGCCAAATACCTTGCAGAACTCCAGGTGCAGAAGGCGGTTGCCTGCGGTCTGGACGCGGTCATCGTTAACCCCGGGCATGTATTGGGGGCGGGAGATCAGAATCGCAGGCGCAGTTCGATTATCATGCAGGTGGCACAGCGCCATATTCCGTTCTCCGTCGAAGGCGGACTGAATGTGGTCCATATCGACGATGTGGTCCTGGGACACCTGTCGGCATTGGAAAAGGGGAAGCGCGGGGAACGCTACATCCTGGGTGGGGAGAACATCACGCATAGCGACCTGATCGCGCGGGTCGCTTCCGTTGCAGGTGTACGCCCGCCACGCATCATCCTTTCGGGCAGCCTGCTACGCGGGTTGGCGGGGATCTTGAGCCGGTTACCTTTCCGCAACCTGCCTTTTGATCCGCAGCA
>Ga0105152_10000601_pt1 | contig 11036 bp, 5 predicted proteins | sample LakBais05cmmetaG_FD_81534 | JGI IMG/M metagenome (GOLD analysis project Ga0105152, IMG submission 81534) | Lake sediment microbial communities from Lake Baikal, Russia to study Microbial Dark Matter (Phase II) - Lake Baikal sediment 0-5 cm | ecosystem: Environmental > Aquatic > Freshwater > Lake...
AACTTAATTTTTCAATATGATATTCATTCTCACAGAATATTCTTTTAAATGGTGATGGAATTGGTGGATAGAGATAGACACAGGGGGATACTTCTCCTTCTACTGATATATAAAGATTCCTTAACGGATTCTCTTCGCACACCGGTACATCCTTCAGTGATAGAGAAGGGAGTCTGAGTTTTATTTTTAATTCCTGGGCCTTTATCTCTGCTTCCTTAATAATTTCTTTATAACTCTCTCTGTCAGTGCAGGTAAATACTTTTTGTTCGTCCTGCCATCTATTTGTCACGTGGATTAAATTTGTCAGAACAACCTCTTCTATCCCGATAGTTTTTGCAATTCCCAATAACATAGGGACTTCAAAAATATTTTCTTTGAGCATGAGGTACACGATGTGCAATTTGGGTGTTTCGAGTTTTTTGTCTATTTTCATTTCATTGAAGCTCAGAATAGAGTCAATAAGCATTTTGAAATCAGAGTTTATTCTTATTGAATCGTGGGTCCAATCTGTGGCGCCTGCAAAAGAAAACCCTATAAAGTCAGTTCCTGCATTGATGAGTTCGGAGATATAATCCTCGTTCAACCCTTTCCCGCTTGTGACAAACCCAACCTGAGGCCCATTCTCTCCTTTCACTAATTGTATGGCCTCTATGAGATTCTTATGCAGTAATGACTCACCCCATCCTTCAAGAATTATAGTCTCAACATCTTTAAAATAAGGGATTAGTTTTTTGAAATTATCAATGCTCATATCGCTGCCATGCCAGTCTTTGGCTTTTTCCCTTATACACATTCTACAGTTGAGAGGGCACCTTGTCGTAAGCTCAATCTGCCATGCAGAATAAGGTTTTATTTTTGGCTTTTGCCTCGAGAATCTAAGATAATTGAGCCACTTCATATCCGTCTCTGAGAAGCATCTTTTTAATTTCTTTCACATGTGGTGCCCCCACAAATGCGATTACATTCCCCTTTTCGAAAAAAACCCGCATCCGCTCATATAAGATGGGGTCGCGATTATCTATAACCGTGGAACAACGACTTGGAAATTCACTCGCAATAGACATCAGGGCATTCAGATCTCCCTTTAGATAACATGTTACATAAGCTTTAGTATACTTACTCCAGTCTTCTATTTTCTTAAGGTAATTTATGATTCTTTCAAAAGGGATGCTCGATAAAACCTCTATCTGTTCGTCGATTGTTTCGAGGAAATGGATATCTTTGCCCAATTCTTGGGCTACAGTGTATGCCTCTAAATCTACCGAGTACTTCCAGCCTCTTCCATGTAGATAGTTCACCCAGACAGCAAAGAAAGCCATCCATGGCTTTAGTCCGATTGTCAGGGAGTATAACAAATCATTTGATTGTGGTTTAAAAACATCTATAAAAGAGGAAAGGGAACTCTGATTGCTCAAAGGACTGGCGAGTTTTTTATTAATCTGAGTAATTGTTTTTTTATCTAATGCTCCATATAAAGATGAACCATTTCTCTCTCCTAACCCGCAATCTAATACTCTGTTCATGTTTCTTTCATCAAGAGGGCCTTCTAATAAAACAGTATCCACAGAGCTTATATGCTTCACCAGCGATTTTTTAAAACTATAGGGAAAGAAATGAGCTGTACCCGCTAAATATGACCTCCTCCCGTTTCTTTCGATTTTCCATATCATCTTGAGGTCTTTCTCTTTTGAGATAATAGTACGCAGATTCATAATTTTGACTCGAGTGATTTGATCAATGTATGTAGTGCAGGATATCCTCTGGAATGCTCACAAAATTCATATCTGAGAAAGGGAACACCACCCCATTTCTCCTTGAAATTCCTTATCCCTTCATTGACACCAAGCCCTAAATTAATATATTTTTTTTCGTATTCTCTCGCAAGATTTATCATCTCAAAAAATAAAAGGTCAGATGCATGGGGAACATAGTTTCTTTTAGAATGGCAACCAATCACATACGTTGCAAATTTTTCTGCTGCGAGCTCCATGATATAAAATGCTGATAAATTCTCTTTTTTATCCCGGGCATTTAATACAACGGCGGTCTTTGAGTGAGTAACATATTCCGGCATACTCAGAAATAGTTCTCTGACTCGGGGTGTGAGTTTCTCTTTTTGCATGAATTCACCAATAAGTTCTTCGTGCTCTTTTAGTATATCCTTCCCTTTCTCAACAGTTAATTCACCAGATGCTTTCTCAACTGCACGCCTTAAATTTTTTTTTATTTCTACTCTCTCTAAATCAACTCTATAGTACTGGTCACTCTCTCTTTCCCTGCAGGCTCGAGCAAATGAAGAAGGCACTTCCGATACGATAAACCATGTACACTCAGGTTTGAATTGTTGAATAACTTCGTTTAAATTTTTTTCGAAATCTTTTGTGACGAACTGCTGCTCTAATGGGTATCCAATGAAAATGAGCCGGTTATCTTTTTTAAAGTAGATATAATCTTCAATGAGAAATGGTTCTCCTTTCGATAGAAGAACCATTAAACTTACAATGTGCTCTGGCACATAGGCCTTATGCAATATATATCTTTCCTGTTCTGCCGATATCATGAAAGTTTTTCAAACAGATATTTTAGTTTTTTATTATGTTTACGCTGATAAAAGCAGAATGTATAGGGAAGAAAGGGTATCCCTCCCCATTTCTTCTTGAAAAAAGTGTTTCCTTTGTTAATTCCCAGGCCAAGATTGATGGAAGACTTCCCCTGTTCTTGTGCAACCCTCAACACTTCATGGAAAAGAAAATCAGATGTTCCTGGAACATAATGTCGATCCGACACAAAATTAAACATGTAAAAAGCATAGGTTTTCGCACCAAAGTCAGCAACATCAAAAGCAACCAATCTTTTAGCTTTATTCCTCGCACTGAAGACATGCGCTGTTTCAACTGAAGAAACATAGTGCGGAATTCTCTCAAAGATGGAACGTGTCGCATCGTCAACTTTATGAGATTTTAAAAAATCCAAAATTAACTGTGTATGTTCATCGCTCAGTTCCTGCTTTTTTTCACTATATAATTCTCTGGATGCCCGTTTTATCATATTCCTCAACTTCTGATTAACATTGAAATGAGAGAGGACCAGTTTGTAGTAGGAGTCATCATCACCTTTATTACAGCTATCTCTCGGTAGTAAAGCTACCGGTGTGATGAGTGACACATACTCAGGATCAAATTCTTTTATGGCAATACTGAGCGTCTCCCTTGTTACGCCCTCATCAAAAGGTTCCTTTAACGGATACCCAATAAAGATAATCGTTCCTTTTCCAAAATAACAGAGATAATCTCTGAACAGGAACGCCTCAGTCTGGGATATTGCACTTACATATTCTGTAAGATGTTCAGGTATATAGGCATGCTGCGTAATATAATCTCTTTCAGCAGGAGTTATCATCCCATATGTTTCATGAACGGGTTATGAAAATCATTCTATGCCTGATAAAGCGAACTTGTATGTTTTCATTTTAAAACCTCGGAGAGCTTCTCTCTGAATTTTCTGGGGTGAGTCCCATCCCAGTATACCTTACCACAGTCACTACATCTTAAAAAAAGATTGAAATGAAGAAAAACGAACTCAGGAACAGAGTCCTTTATCTCATTCTTATCTAAAATCCGTGTGAGCATGCCGTTACATTTTACGCATCTGCTCAGAAGATTAAAACGTGTGAGTTTGAGTATATCAATTACTTCAAGGAGTTGTGAAAAGGAATCATTTGCTTTTATCAGGAGATAATCCTTAATCCCTTTTATCTTGACAAGGCGTGTGTCTCTCGTTAAGATAAACCTCCCCTGTTCCTTTGCAATCCTGAGAAGTCTGTTGTCGCTTATGTCATTATAATATAATGTGTCAAATCCTAAAAGCCTTAACCATCTCGCAAGCCGACCAAGCATAACATCTGCAAGGAAAAGTATTTCATGTGAGGCATCAGACATAGAATGATATTCTTATTTTTCAAGAGCAGTTTCAGGAGGGAGAAATTGTAATGGGAGTTCTGTCTTCACATATGTGTCTCTATATTTCGCCATGCCTGTACCAGCAGGTATTACCCTTCCCATAATCACATTCTCTTTAAGCCCTCTGAGTTCATCCACAGCTCCGTTAAGAGCAGCCTCTGTGAGAACCCTTGTGGTCTCCTGAAACGAGGCTGAGGAGACGAAACTGTCTGTTGTCAGGGATGCTTTTGTAATACCAAGAAGGAGCGGCTTCCCCTGCGCAGGCTTGCCACCCTGTGCCTTTACTTTCAGATTCTCCTCCTGGAACAGTAACCTGTCGACCTGTTCACCTACAAGGAATGTTGTATCTCCGGGGTCTTCAATCCTCACTTTTTTCATCATCTGCCTGACAATCACCTCAATATGTTTATCATTAATCGAGACGCCCTGAAGCCTGTATACCTTCTGGACTTCATCAACAAGATATCTCTGAAGTTCCCGTGGTCCAAGAATATCAAGTATATTATGAGGGTTTACTGCTCCGTCCATAAGTGGCTCGCCAGCCCTTACCCAGTCGCCTTCGTGAACACTCACATGTTTACCTTTTGGTACAAGGTACTCTCTCGCGTCGTCGCCGCCCTTCACCACCACGACCCGCATTCCCTTATGTGCACCTCTAAATTCAACCATGCCATCTATCTCTGTGACTAATGCTTGTTCCTTTGGCTTTCTTGCTTCGAAAAGCTCAGCAACCCTTGGAAGGCCTCCGGTGATATCCTTTGTCTTCATCGTCTCTCTCGGTATCTTTGCGAGTATATCGCCTGGAAAAACCGTATTGTTCTTCTCAACAAGTATGTGTGCCCCTGAGGGAAGGAGATAACTCGCAAGGGTGTTTGTTCCCGGAATCTTAAGAGTTACCCTCCCATGTTCATCTTTGATCGATATCCTTGGTCTCATATTTACAGGATAGTCTATTATTACTTTATGTGAAATACCTGTTGTCTCATCAACCTCTTCCTTTACAGTAGCTCCCTCAATAATATCGCCAAGTGCTACTTTCCCGCCAAGCTCTGTGAGTATCGGCGTGGAATACGGATCCCATTCAACAAGTCTCTGTCCTACCTCAATCTTTTGCCCGTCTTTAAGCAAAAGTTTCGCGCCATAGACAACAGAATATTTCTCCCTTTCCCTGCCTTTCGAATCCACCACCGCAATACTCCCATTCCTGTTCATCACAACAAGGAGACCCTCTCTGTTTCTTACTGTACCTATGTTAATAAACTTCATCGTTCCGGAATTTTTTGCCTCAAGGACTGTCCTCTCTACTATCTTCGACGCTGTCCCTCCGATGTGAAAAGTCCTCATGGTAAGCTGTGTACCGGGCTCACCGATAGACTGTGCTGCAATAATTCCTACTGCTTCACCTGTTTCAACAGGTTCGCCTCTTGCGAGATCTCTGCCATAACACTTTTTACATACACCAAATTTTGATTGGCATGTGAGCACTGACCTTATCTTCACCCTATCGATACCTGCGTCAATAATCTTTTGTGTGAGCTCCTCATCTATTTCCTGATTTCTCTTCACAATTACTTCTTTTGAGATAGGGTCCTTTACATCCTCGGCAACGATTCTTCCAAGAATTCTTTCTTCAAGGGGTTGTATTATCTCACCACCTTCTACGAGAGATACCACTGTAATACCATCTGCTGTCCCACAATCATTGTCTATGATAATTACATCCTGTGCAACGTCAACAAGCCTTCTTGTAAGATATCCTGAGTTGGCAGTTTTCAAGGCTGTATCGGCAAGCCCCTTTCTTGCTCCGTGTGTAGAGATAAAGTATTGCAGAGGAGACAATCCTTCCCTGAAATTTGCGGTGATCGGTGTTTCTATAATCTCTCCTGAAGGTTTTGCCATTAATCCCCTCATACCTGCAAGCTGTCTCATCTGGGCAGTGCTTCCCCTTGCACCTGAATCAGCCATCATAAAGATACTATTGAATGACCTTCTTTCCTTAAGTTCTTCTTCTGAAAAAGTTTTACCTGCTTCAGTCCCGAGTTCTTTCATCATCTCATCAGCAACCTTCTCTGTAACATTTGCCCATATATCAATAACCTTGTTATATCGTTCACCATGTGTAATCAGACCGTCTGCATATTGCTTTTGAACCTCAATAAGATCCTGTTCTGCATTATCTATGAGTTCAGCCTTTTTAGACGGAATATGCATATCATCCATGCATATCGAAACGCCTGATTGTGTCGCATACTGAAATCCAAGTTTCTCGAGATTGTCAAGGAAGACAACGGTATCACGTTTGCCTGCTTTTTTGTATGAGTACTCTATGAGCTTCCCGATTTCCTTCTTTGTCATATCCTTATTTATCATCGAAAATAGGATTTGCTTGGGCAGTATTTCGCTGAATATAATTCTGCCTGCTGTTGTATCAACAAAATTTCCGTCAATTTTTACTCCTATTCTTGCATGCTCGCTTAACTGGCCAGAATCATAGGCAATCCTTACATCCTTAGGGCTTATATATTTCCCTTGCAACTTTGCTTTGAATCTCTCAGCAGGATCTTTAATTTTGTCAATTTCTTGGTCAGTTACTTTTTCACCAAGTGCTCCTTTTTTTTCCTTCGTAAGATAATAAATTCCAAGGACCATGTCTTGAGTTGGAACCACTATTGGTTTTCCATTTGCTGGTGACAGAATATTATTGACAGACATCATAAGGACCCTTGCTTCTATCTGAGCTTCTATCGAAAGGGGGACATGAACAGCCATCTGGTCTCCATCAAAATCCGCATTAAAGGCAGTACATACCAGAGGATGTAATTTTATTGCCTTGCCTTCGACAAGAACAGGATCAAATGCCTGGATACCAAGCCTGTGGAGTGTTGGTGCACGGTTGAGAAGCACTGGGTGTTCGCTGATCACCTCTTCTAAGGCGTCCCATATCTCAGGCCTCTCTTTCTCTACAAGCTTCTTTGCTGCCTTAATAGTGGTTGCAAACCCCTTTGCCTCAAGTTTGTTGAATACAAATGGTTTAAAGAGCTCCAATGCCATCCTTTTGGGAAGACCACATTGATGAAGTTTGAGATCAGGACCTACAACAATAACAGACCTTCCTGAATAATCAACACGTTTCCCTAAAAGATTCTGCCTGAATCGTCCTTGTTTCCCTTTTATCATATCGCTCAGAGACTTAAGGGGTCTTTTTGTCGTAGTCTTCAGAACCTTGCTCCTTCTGCCGTTATCAAAAAGTGCATCAACAGCCTCCTGGAGCATCCTTTTCTCATTTTTGATGATGATACTTGGTGCCTTCAGTTCCATCAGCCTCTTAAGCCTGTTATTTCTATTTATCACTCTTCTATAAAGGTCATTGAGGTCAGAAGTAGCAAATCGACCTCCTTCTAAAGGGACAAGTGGTCTGAGGTCTGGAGGTAAAACCGGAATCACATCCATAATCATCCACTCTGGTTTATTTTGGGACTTTCTGAATGCCTCCACAACTCTCAATCTCTTTGTAAACTTCTTTTTCACGCCAATGGATGATGCTTCTTTTATCTTTATCTTAAGCTCTGTAGTGAGGGCTTCAATGTCAATCTTTCTGAGTAATTCTCTAATTGCCTCTGCTCCCATCCCTGCTTTAAACCTTGAACCATACTCAGAAGTTTTTTTCTTATATTCCTCCTCACCGAGTAATTCTTTTTCCTTGAGTGGTGTGTCGCTAGGATCTATTACCACATAACTTTCAAAATAGAGCACTTTCTCCAGTTGTCGCATTGTCATATCAAGTAATGTCCCTATCCTGCTCGGCACTCCTTTGAGAAACCATATATGTGCGACAGGGCTTGCAAGCTCAATATGTCCTAATCTCTCACGCCTTACCCTGGATTGCACAACTTCTACGCCACATTTATCACATACTATCCCTCTATGCTTCATCCTCTTGTACTTGCCACATATACATTCCCAGTCCTTTACCGGTCCAAAAATCTTTGCGCAGAAAAGACCATCTCTCTCCGGCTTGAAGGTGCGATAATTTATCGTCTCTGGTTTTTTCACTTCACCGTAAGACCATTCTCTTATCTTTTCTGGTGAAGCAAGTTTAATCCTTATTGCCTCGAAATCCGTTGGATTCTTTGGCCTCTGAAAAATTGTATATATCTCTTCTGCCAAACTTATTCCCCCTTATTCTTCTTCTCCAGAAGTTCAACATCAAGTCCAAGACTCTGGAGTTCTTTTATTAATACATGAAATGATTCAGGGACACCTGGTTCAAGAATTGCATCTCCCTTCACGATCGCTTCGTACATACGTGCCCTGCCTGTCACATCATCGCTTTTTACAGTCAGAAACTCCTGAAGCGTATAGGCAGCTCCATATGCCTCAAGTGCCCATACCTCCATTTCACCGAGCCTCTGACCACCAAACTGCGCCTTCCCTCCAAGAGGCTGTTGTGTCACAAGAGAGTATGGACCAATGGAACGGGCATGCATTTTGTCATCAACAAGGTGATGGAGCTTCATCATATACATGTATCCAACTGTGACAGGCCTGTCAAATGGTTCACCTGTTCTTCCGTCATAGAGTTTTATTTGACCGGACATCTGAAGGCCTGCCTTCTTGAGCAGATCCTTTATCTCTGATTCCGTTGCCCCCTCAAATACAGGAGTTGCAACAAAAAGTCCAAGAGCCTTCGCTGCCCAACCAAGATGTGTCTCGAGTATCTGCCCAACATTCATTCGAGATGGGACACCAAGTGGGTTGAGAACTATATCTACAGGTGTTCCATCTGGAAGATACGGCATCTCTTCCACTGGCAGTACCATAGCCACTACCCCTTTATTTCCGTGGCGGCCTGCTATTTTATCACCTATCTGGATTCTCCGTTTCATTGCAATATATACCTTTACTACTTTATTCGCTCCATGGGGTAATTCATCACCCATTTTTACACGAACAATCTTTTCATCATAACGTGATTCAAGGGATCGTATATAATTAATTGCCTCACTTTTTATTGCCTCTAACTTTTCATGTATTTCCTCATCTTCAATCTTAATTTTCATGAGATGCTCATCTTTCACACTTTCAAGATGCTCTCTTACAAGCTTCTTCCCCTTCGGGCATAGCATCTCTCTTGTCTTAGAATCCTTAAGATCTTCTGAGACTTTTTGGCCAACAAGAAGTTCTCTCATCTTCTTGAATTTTTCCTCTTTTACAATTCGTGCCTCTTCCTCAAGGTCACGCTGCAACCTCTGTATGTCTTCCTCTTCTATGCTCTTTGCCCTCTCATCTTTTTCTGTTCCTTTTCTTGAAAATATCCTCACATCAACCACTGTTCCTTCTATCCCTGGTGGTACATAAAGACAGCTCTCTTTTACCTCCTCTGCCTTCTCTCCAAATATTGCCCTGAGGAGCTTTTCTTCTGGTGTGAGCTGTGTTTCACCTTTAGGTGTCACCTTACCCACAAGGATATCCCCTGGCTTTACTTCTGCACCTGTCCTGATTATTCCACTCTCGTCAAGGTCTTTTAGCGCTTCTTCACCAACGTTAGGAATATCTCGTGTAATCTCTTCTGGCCCAAGTTTTGTCTCTCTTGCCTCTAATTCAAACTCTTCTATGTGCACTGATGTGAAGATATCCTCCTTGACAAGCCGTTCGCTAATGAGTATTGCATCTTCAAAATTGAACCCGCCCCATGGCATAAACGCAACGAGGACATTCTTCCCGAGAGCAAGCTCTCCAAAATCTGTAGACGCTCCATCAGCAAGTATGGTACCCTTTTCTACTCTATCACCAACTGTGACTATCGGTTTCTGATTAATGCTCGTTGCCTGGTTTGATCTCTGGAACTTTATAAGGCTAAATATCTCAACACCCCCTCTATTGTCTTCACTCCTTACCACTATTCTTGATGCATCAACGCTCTCAACAACACCGGCACTCTTCGAAAGGACAAGGGCTCCAGAATCCCTTGCAGCTACATGTTCCATGCCAGTTCCCACAATTGGAGCTTCCGGCTGTAAGAGTGGGACAGCCTGTCTCTGCATATTAGAGCCCATCAGTGCCCTGTTCGCATCGTCATTTTCAAGGAATGGGATGAGGGAAGCTGAAACACCAACAATCTGTTTCGGGGATACATCCATGTACTCAATTTCCTGTGGCAATACCATTCTGAAGTCTCCACCAACCCTTGCAGAAACTGTCTCCCCGATAAGATTCCCACTTTTATCCACAGGTGAGGTTGCCTCAGCAATGATGTATTTTTCACCATCTATCGCGGAAAGGTATTCTATCTCTTTTGTCACTCTCCCGTTCAGAACCTTTCTGTAAGGAACCTCAATAAAGCCAAAATCATTTACTCTCGCATATGTTGCTAAGGATGTGATAAGTCCAATATTAGGACCTTCAGGCGTCTCTATTGGACAAATTCTTCCGTAATGTGTCGGGTGCACATCCCTCACCTCAAAGCCTGCCCGCTCCCTGGTGAGACCACCTGGGCCGAGGGCTGAAAGCCTTCTTTTATGAGTAATCTCGGACAGAGGATTCGTCTGGTCCATAAACTGGCTGAGCTGGCTCGAACCAAAAAATTCTTTTACTGCAGCCATAACAGGCTTTGCATTTATTAAATCATGAGGCATTGCTGTCTCGAGATCCGTGAGAGTCATCTTCTCCTTTATGGCGCGCTCCATTCTTACCAGTCCTATCCTTAATTGATTCTCGAGAAGCTCTCCACATCCTCTAATCCTTCTGTTTCCAAGATGATCTATATCATCAATCTCTCCTTTTCCTGTCCTGAGACCCAAAATATATCTCACTATCTCAATTATGTCTTTATCGGTGAGTACCTTGGTTTCGAGCGGTATCTCTATACCAAGCCTCTTATTTATTTTTAACCGTCCCACAGGTGAAAGATCATACCGTTTAGGGTCAAAAAATAATCCATTAAATAATTCTCTTGCAGCATTTAAAGTAGGGGGCTCGCCAGGTCTCAATTTTTTATATATCTCTACAAGTGCCTCTTCCTGCTTGGTCACCTTGTCAGTCAGGAGGGTATCCCTGAGTGAAGGGAGAAAATGAACA
>Ga0105152_10000602_pt1 | contig 11034 bp, 8 predicted proteins | sample LakBais05cmmetaG_FD_81534 | JGI IMG/M metagenome (GOLD analysis project Ga0105152, IMG submission 81534) | Lake sediment microbial communities from Lake Baikal, Russia to study Microbial Dark Matter (Phase II) - Lake Baikal sediment 0-5 cm | ecosystem: Environmental > Aquatic > Freshwater > Lake...
AGCACGGGGAGCTTCACTTTTGATAAGATTGTATTGGCTATCTTCCGATGGATTCTGGACATCGGAAAGGTGTCAAGGCCTTGCAGCCGAACCCATCTCCCCTTTCCTTTTCCAGTAATTGGTTGGCAACGGTAAGCATGAAGAGTTAGGCTAAAATGGGAGTAAGTCTGCCTGAAGGTTCCAATAGGCTCCTTGACTTTGACGTTCATTCCCATGTTTTTTTTAACGTAGTTTCTTAACCTCAGCCTTAACCTTTTTTTTTCTTCAATCTTCCAATTCGGAAATTCCCATAGACCTCCCAAGAGTCCCTTAGGGGGCCTCCTACTGAGGAGAACCTTTCCGTCTTTCTGGATCACAGCACATGTGGCCGTAATATGGGGAATTGTTTTTTTAAGAGTCGGAGGTGGATAGCTTTCAGGTTTTCCTGAAAGATATCCTTGACAGAAATTTTGGAGAGGACAATGAGGGCATTGGGGATCCTTAGGAATACAGAGCATGGAACCAAGGTCCATGAGGGCCTGATTGAATGGATTTGAACGGCCTTTTGGGATCAGGAATTCTGAGATTCCCCAAAGAAGACCTTCGGTCTTACCTCTCACCGGATTACCTGAAATGGCAAAGAGCCTGGAAAGGACCCTTTTCACATTACCATCAAGAATGGGTGCTTCTCTGTTGTAGGCAAAGGAGAGGATAGCGCCAGCAGTGGATCGGCCAATTCCAGGGAGGCTGAGTAGATCTCTTAGATTGTTGGGAACTTTCCCTTGGAAATGATTTACGATCATCTTCGAAGCGCGATGGAGATTTCTGGCCCTTGAGTAGTATCCAAGTCCTTCCCAGATCTTTAAGACCTTTGAGAGATTTGCTTTGGCCAAATGGTGGACTGTTGGAAAGGATTTTAGAAATTTTTGGTAGTAGGGGATGACGGTATCCACCTGGGTTTGCTGGAGCATGATCTCTGAAACCCAAATGGCATAAGGGTCTCGGGTTTTTCTCCAGGGTAGGTCCCTACCGTTTTTCTTAAACCATCGAAGCACTTGTATCTGGATTTTGCTTTTGTGTGGGATAGAGTCCATTGCATTTTCTAAATAACTCATTCCTCATTTCCCTTCAATGAATGATATGGCTTTTTTAATTTGGAAATGCTACATTTTGATTGGTTTAATTCAAAAAAAGGAGGAAAAATGAAAGAGAAGGACGATGCAAAGAAGATTGGAGAGAAGGCCAAGAATTATATGAATCAGGGGTTTAACTGAGCAGAATCGATCTCCTTGAGTTTCAAGGAATATTTTGGGATTCAAGATTCAATCATTCCGAGATTGGCAACTGGATTTGGTGGAGGTATTGGACGGAAAGGATCGCTTTGTGGAGCATTCACTGGATCGATCATGGCTATTGGAATGAAGATGGGAAGAACCGATCCGAAGGATAAAGAGACAGTCTCAAAGATTTATGGAAAGTGCCAGCAATTCTGGAATCAGTTTGAGAAGGAGTTTGGAAAAACGGACTGTTATGGCTTGATAGGTTTTCATCTGGATAACCCTGAGGAGAATAAACAATGGCTCGCCTCTGGCGGGAGAGAGAAGTGTACTGCTATCGTTGAGAAGACCGCCCATATGCTCTGTGAATTCATTAAAGAAAAATAAGTTTCGAATTGCAGACCGGTGATTACAAAACCTGTTGATTTTTTAAAGGATTTAAGTTAGATAGTTGTCCAATTATAGTTTGAGGGAATGGAAATGAATTTCGTCTGGATATGGTGTAAAATCAACAGGAAAGGATATTGCCTCGACCCTCTACATCCATAATTTTATAATATGGATGGGCAAGAGGCCATGGGCAATATCAACTCATGGCCTTTTTTATAACGAATGAAACGAATACAACGAATAAATCGAACGGAGGACTGATGGATCGTATCTTCAGCGGGATTCAACCTTCAGGTGAAATCCATATCGGTAATTACGTCGGTGCGATACGCAACTGGGCCCAATTGGTCGATCATTATGAATGTGTCTATTGTGTGGTAGATTATCATGCCATCACCATCGAGTATGAGGTGGCTTCATTGCAACAGAGGATTTTGGAAACAGCAACCGTTCTCGCCGCCTGTGGATTGACTCCGGACAAATGCATCCTTTCCGTCCAGTCTCATGTCGCTGAGCATACGGAGCTGGCGTGGGTCTTCAACTGCATTACTCCGGTTGGTGAATTGGAAAGGATGACCCAGTTTAAAGAGAAGGCAAAACAGCATCGGCAAAATATCAATATGGGACTCTTGGACTATCCTGTACTCCAGGCAGCAGATATCCTCATTTATAAGGCAGGCTATGTTCCAGTGGGAGAAGATCAGATCCAGCATGTTGAGCTTTCGAGAGAGATCGCACGAAAATTTAATGTCCGTTATGGCGATACCTTCCCTGAACCCCAGGTCCTTCTTTCCGATGCACCGAAGATTTTAGGAACGGATGGAAGCTCGAAGATGTCAAAATCAATGAATAACTCAATTGGGCTCCTTGAGTCTCCAGAAGTCATCTGGGAGAAGTTGAGGACAGCTGCCACTTGTGAACATAGACAGCGTCGAAGTGATCCTGGACATCCAGAGCACTGCAATATCTTTACGATGCATCAGGCTTTCTCAAAACCGGACCAGATTTCCTTCGTCGATCACAATTGTCGGACAGCGGGGATCGGATGTATTGAGTGTAAGGAGATTGTTTTTAAGAATATGATGGAGGAGATCGGTCCCATTCAAAACCGGGTCAAAGAGATCAATGGAAACCCACAATACATCGTGGATGTATTAAAGTCGGGGGCAGCTCGATGTAAGGCAATTGTCAAAAAGGTAATGGCGGAAGTGAGGGAAAAGATCGGAGTCAAATCAGATTGGTTGCGTCAATGATAGGGACACTTCCTATTTACTCCCAGCCTTTTCACAGGAATCCCTTAGGCTTCCTGGGCTGGGATTTCTCCTCTAAAGGGATATTCTCTTTTCCTTTTTTCCTTTCCTCGACCTTAAATCCCTCTTCTTCCAGAATGAACCTATCATCGCCGGGGTCGGGTTTGAAATCGAGCTGGAGTCTCTTAGCCTCTTTAACATAAGATCCTTCTTTCAGACGAATCTCTCCATTTGGCACAACGACAATGGCCGATTCTCCTTTAACTGGACATCTCTGTTCGCAGTACCCGCATCCATTGCACTTGGAGGCGATGACAACAGGACGTCGATATCCTTCTACAGGCCGAAAAACAATCGCGTTATAGGGGCAGATTTCATCGCAGATCAGGCAGATTTTATTCTCCGCCCACACCAAACACATCTCCTTTCGCAAAACAGCCGTACCAGCTTTGGCGTGGGTCTTTTCTTCTAAGGATAGGGAGCGAATCGCTTGTGTTGGGCAAACCTTGCCGCAGACATTGCAGTTCTGATCGCAGGGGGCTAAGCGAAGGTCCATTTTCGGAGTCCACAGGCCTGAGAAGCCCGATTCCCAAAGACAAGGTTGTAGTGTGTTGGTCAAGCAAGACTTCATGCATTCCCCACAGCGGATGCAGGTGCGTAAAAACTCGGTCTCAGGAATTGCCCCAGGTGGCCGAATGAGTTGGTGTTTGCTTTGCCTGGGGGTGAAAGGAGTCTGTATCCCCAGAAACCCAACTGCCAGTCCTCCTGCCAAGGAGTAGAGAAACCCTCTCCTCGAAAAATTCACAGATGAATATTCTCCCCCTACTGAATAAGAAAGAGAAGTTGGAAAAGTAATGGCATTTTGAGGACAGACTTTGGCGCAAGTCCGGCATTGGATACATTCGGGAAGGCGGGTCTCCTTTGGATTATCAGCGACAGCTCCCATAGGACAGGCCTTTTGGCATTTCAGACATTCATTGCAATCTTCATTGACCCGGCGTTTTAAAAGTCCAAGAGGTGAGATGAGGCTGAGCAAAGCTCCTAAAGGGCATAGATAACGGCACCAAAATCGTGGCGCCAGAAGATTAAGGACGATGATTCCTCCAAAGATCAGTAATGTAATAGCAGACATGTAATAGACAGGCTGAGGATAGTGGAGGTGAGATAAGGTTATCCATCCCAGAGCTTGAAATACCGGACGCAGTAAGTCCAAGGTGAGATTGATCAAGGTAATCGCCAGAGGATAGAGAAAAAAAGTATAAAATCGTGTGAGAAGCGCCATGGGGTCCATGAGGAAGGCTAAGGAGAGGCCGGTCAGTGCAGCGCTTACGAAAATGATCAAGAGAAATAATTTCGCCTTCCGAAAACTGGTTTCAGCCTTCAGACCCAGGCGTTTCTTTTTTCGAAAGAAAAGAAAATCTAAAAAGTCTATGGAGGCGCCCATAGGACAAACATAAGCGCAGAAGAACCGGCCTATGACGAGAGTGACTCCGATGGTAATAAGGGCCCAAAGAGCCCGGCCAATGATCTCCCTTGCAGCAAAAACAGCATTTAACCCCAATAACGGGTCTAAGCGTAAGTAAAGATCTGCCGGAAGCCAATTGGGTAGCTTATAAGTAGCAAAGACAAAGAAGATGGAGAAGAGGAGAAGAGAGAGGGCCTGGATGAGAGTCCTCATACTTTCTCCTTGAGGATTTTAAGCTGATCAATGTCAATCTTTCCCAGACCCCGCTGGTAAGCAACAAGCAGGTGCTCGACCTGGCGACCTTTGAAATTTTGACCATACCAGGGAACTACGGTTACACCGTAAGAATCCACGGCCACGGGGTCAATACCAGCGATGACGAGATTGGGCTTCTTAACTTCTCCAGGCCCACCAGGTCCGCCAGAGGCTAAAGCCCGGGTAGCATCAAGGATGGTGAGCTGTGGCTTAATAACCGTAGCCAAATCTGCTATCGCTTGATTGATATTGTACTGGGAGTGAAAACTCTCTCGATCCCAGATCATGCCCATGAGTCCCTTCATGCCTAAACTGACACCCGTTGCAGAGTGAGACTTGGCCACAGGGATGTTAATCAGTACTTGGCTGTCCAAAATTTCTTTCATCACCTCTACGCGTTCCAACACTTTCCCTTGGGGAACCTTGATCTCATGAAAAAACTTTTTTTCTTGAAGGGCAAGAACATGAACACCGGGTATATTCTTACACGCATCTCGGATACCTGTTCTCTCAAGGCAAAATTCTGCCCTTTGCAGCGTGTGATCTAAAATCAAAACTTGCTGGGCCCCTGCTTCGATACACGCCTGGGCCGCAGTAGCAACAACTAAAGGGTGGGTCGTGGCGCTGAAATCAGGAGTCCTGGAAAAGGACATATTGGGTTTAAGGACGACACGCTGCCCCTTTTTAACAAATCGGGAAATCCCTCCCATGGCCTCCAGTGCTTTTCTCGTGGCAGCAACAGGCTCACCGGAGATGGCTACGAGGTCGTAATCTTCTTTAGCTTCCAAAAAAGAAGGCCTGCCAACAAGGCCCAAGGCCATTCCTGTGGCAGCGGTTTTAAGAAACTTACGTCGTGTAATCATTCGACCATGTTGATCCACAACTTACTCCTTTTCTCAATTTCATGTAATAAACTCAGACGGGACCTCTCGGATACGGATCACATCTCGAATCTTACCAGAGACATTGAATCCACTGGAACATTTCACTGAGCATTCAGAACAATCTTCACAAACTCTGGCAGGGAGGTTCAAGGACAATACGAGGTCTTGGGCAAGGGCAAGGTTTTGGTAGCCATAAGTATACATGTATGCTCGCATCAAATCAGGGATGGGAAGTTGCTCCGGGCATTTTCCTAAGCATTGCCTGCAACCTTGGCAGTATAATCCAGGGAGGGAAGCCTCTTTTTGCAGGTCTTTCTTTTCGGAATCATTGAGAGTGAGATCTTCCATGACGGATAGGGCAATTTTCATCTCTTCAAAGGTTATATATCCCGGGACGATTGTATGAACATTAGGGTCCTGAAGAACCCATTTCAGCGCGGCAGCTCCATTTTTTACTGTGGGCGTCTGTCGAGAACCGCCTCTGATCGCTTTCATGCCGACAATTCCAAGACCCGCTTGGGCTGCTCTGGCAATGGCGTTTCTAACCTCAGCGTAATGCTTCTGTTGAAAATTATAAGACGTCAGAATGACATCGTAAGATTTGGAATCAACGGCTGCATGAATGACCTCTGGTTCGTTCATATGGGTTGTAATGCCAGTAAATCGAATTTTTCCGTCTCTCTTTGCCTTTTGTAGCGCATTGAGTATGGGCTCAAAGAGGGCGGATTCTCTTTTCGATACGTTATGATGGTAATAAATGTCTACATACTCCAGCCCCAAATTCTTAAGGCTGGAGTCCACTTTTTTTAGAAAGGCATCTTCCGTTGCCTCTTCCGTATAAAGACCTGTTGTTTGATTGGACGGAAGGCGCGCTTTGGTGGCCAGTACGTAGGAATCCCTTGGGCGTCCCTTGAGCACTTCTCCAATCATGCCTTCATTTTGGCCTCTTTGATATGTTTGAGCGGTATCCAGCATCACCACACCAGAATCAAGCGCCGCCCGGACAAGGTTAGGATTATCGGTATTCATCACTCCCATATTGATCACCGGGAGTTTTATTCCCGTCTTCCCCAAGGTGCGATAAACAAATTTCTTCTCTGTCCCCTTTGCTTCAACAACTCTCACATCTTGCTTACCGTGATTCAAAGGAAGAAAAAAGAATCCCCCAAATCCAGCAAGTGTTGATTTCATAAAATCTCTTCTCCCAATTATTTTTTCCCCCATAGTCCCTCCCCTTTGAGCAGTATGGTGAATGGAGCATAGCGCTTTCTTCTGCTTGCCCTTCCGAAATTTGATTTAGCAGTCCGAAAAGGCCTTGTTTTGTCATTCCCGTGCTTGCGCGCCATAGCGCTCCAGCGCGCAGGCGTGGAAACGGGAATCCAGAGCCCTTGAATGGAAAAGCCTGGATTCCTGCTTTCGCAGGAATGACAAGCTCATTGAATTTCCAACATGTTGAGGTTTCTCAAAGAACTAAAATGTTACTTCTTTTTTTCTAAACCTTTTTCAAAAAGCTTAAGGTATTTTGAACGAAGAGACGCATCACTAACATTCAATATACCCCAAATGTTTTTCCCTTTCCAGTGTAGGTCAATTTCTCCATGGTAAGGATCCGCTATTGTATAACGGCCTTCTATGATATTCTTCTCTGGACTTCCGGTTTGTTGAAGATATTTCTGAATCATATCCTTACACTCACCCCTATCCGCGCCTTCGATGACAAAGAGTTTAAATTTCTTTCCGGAAAGTTCGTAATCCGCAGTAAAGGCAGAATGTAAAAACGCATAACCCAGAAAGTTTTTATTAATAAATTTTTCGGAATCCTTCTTTTTTCCCTCCTCGGGGAATGAAGATAAAATGGAAGGAAGCGTTCCTTTCTCTCCTAAATTCTCCGCCACTTTTTTTGCAAAGTTGAGCAGAATCTCCTGATCGTCGGGTCCAGTCTTAAAGCTATTCATTTTTACGTAGTAGTCTCCTGCCACAAAATTTAGAATATCCTTTTCACTGTAACCTTGAGCCCCGATATCGAGAAAGTTTGCGTTGCTGAGACGTTCCTGGCTATAGATTCCGAAGGTATGGGTAGGGGTTTTATGTCTATAAACTTCAATGATGACAGAGGCTTTCTTTTCATCCAGGTATTCGGCCACTTTCAATTCCTGAAACTCGTAGCTCAGATAGAGATCTGCAGCTCCATCGATGTATTCAAAAAGAGTTTTGGGCGAAAAAGTCTGGATTTCTTCTGATTGCTTCCATCCAGTTATTTCAGGGAAAATGAAGGGTTTCCCCTCTGAACTGAAGGCCCGTGAGGGAATCTTCATCCACAAGATGAAATAGACCAAAACAAGACAAACAAAGATGAATAAGTAAACTTTTTTCATCATCTCCCTTCCTTTCTTCTTAGATGCTGAACCGAGCCTGATCTTCATCAGTCCAAGGTTCATGATAACTGGGTTTGGCTCACGTGTTTTGTCATCCCAAACCAGGTCCTGAACTTGTTTCAGGATCTACGATTTCGGGATCTCGGTTTTGGGTTTAAAGCCCCGCCCTGTGGACAAGGTTCTTTACTAAGAAAATTATAACACCCCATCTCCGAGAAATGAAGAAGAAACCGGTGCTTGAATCTTCAATAAAAATTATGTATTTTGTAAATTACTTTTATCGAATATTTCAGAAACCTTTAACCATGAAGGAGGTTATCAAGGGATGAAAATGGAGAAGCCCATTGGCTCCATCTTATTGATGAGCTTACTCATCATCGGTTGTGCCACCGATCGATCTGCAAATAGAGGGTCTGAGAAAATGATCGTTCAGGCAGAATCCTCAGAGAAGTATGATGCTTTAGTGAAAAGATTGAATGCATTAGAGCAATCCATTTCCAATCTCCGTTCAGAAGTGGCAGATTCGGGAGGCCGTTTAAGAAATATTCATGCTCGTCTTCCGCTCACCACTTATAAACTTCCTCAAGAGGTATATCTTTGCGGGGAGAGGGTTCCATTAGAAGATCGGAATGTGTGGGAGAATTTGGACCGGGAATTCCTCGTGGCATTGAACAATGAGGCTCAAGTCCTCTTATGGATGAAGCGGGCCAGGCGATACTTTCCCCATATTGAAAAATGGCTAAAAGAGATGGGTCTTCCAGACGATTTGAAGTATCTCGCCATTACCGAAAGCAGCCTTCGGCCCTCTGCGATCTCCCCCACCGGAGCCTCCGGGATCTGGCAATTCATCCCTTCCACCGGAGAGAAATATGGGATGAGGAGAAACCGGACCATCGACGAGCGTTTCGATTTTTTTAAGGCCACTGAGGGCGCTTTGGCCTACCTGAGGAGCCTCTATGAGGAGTTTAAAAGCTGGACACTGGCGATGGCAGCTTATAATGCGGGAGAGAATAGGGTTCGAAAGGAGATCGAGCTCCAAAAGATAAAAAATTATTTCTACCTTGATCTTCCTATGGAAACAGAACGCTATGTCTATAAGATAGCAGTTGCCAAGATCATTCTGTCTGATCCAGAGAGATTCGGGTTTCATTTGGAAGGAAAAGAATTTTATGATCCCCTTCAGGTGGAGAGAGTTCAGATTGAACTCACCCAACCTCTCCCTCTCGTGGATGTGGCGAGAGCCATCGGATCTTACTACAAAGAAGTGAAAGAGATGAACTTACACCTCTCCGAGGAGACCATTCCAACTGGGACTCACTTTCTCAATCTGCCCCCGGGGACTTCTGACCGGTTCTGGGCATTCTTCTCCACTTGGAAAAAAGGGTTGGAATATAAATAAATGAGACAATTTTGTTGAAATTATTTGATAAAAGGAATATTCTTATCTCCAAGAAAGAGGTGTCGAGAATAGAAAAAAATAAGTCCGCAAAGGGATCGCAATGGCAGAAAAGGAACGAATTTTAATAGTCGATGATGATGAATCCGCAAGGGAGATGGTTTACAAAATTGTGAACCAAATTGGCTATGAAGCAGTGACGGCTAAAAACGGGAGAGAGGCTTTGGAGGTTTTAAGGGATACCCCATCCAGCATTATGATCACTGATATCAAAATGCCAGAGATGGACGGATTAGAATTGATAAAGTCCACCCGGGCTGAGTTTCCGGATACACATATCATATGCATGACCAGCTATGGAACCTCTTATCCTTACACCGACTTGGTTGCTTTAGGAGCAGCGGATTACATCACCAAACCCTTTACCGTTGATGATATGATAGCGAAATTGAACCGGGTTATCCGGGAGCGGAATCTCGTCGGAGATCTGACTCAGAAATCGTTGGAATTGGAGAGGGCGAATGAAGAACTCCAACGGCTCGATCAATTGAAGTCGACCTTCATCTCCAGCATTTCACATGAGCTTCGAACCCCTCTCACTGTCATCAAGGAATTTATCTCCCTTATGCTCGAAGGCCATGCCGGACCTATCACAGAGGACCAAAAAGATTATTTGAGCATTGCCAATAAGAATATTCTAAGGTTGACGAATCTGATCGAAACACTCCTCGATTTTGCGAGGATCGAATCCGGAAAAGGGTTGAAACTGAAGTTTGAGCCAACCCCCCTGATTGAAGTCGTTGAAAATGTATCGATGACACTCTCCCAACAGTTGGAGGAGAAGCGGATTACCCTTGAAAATCGGATCGATCCGGATATGCCACTCGTCTTAATTGATCGTAATCGAATGGTAGAGGTCTTCATCAATCTCATTAGCAACGGAATCAAGTTCACTCCTCCGGAAGGAAAGATTACAATCGATTCAAGGGGGCTGACAGAGAAGCGGGATTACTTGAAGGTGGTTGTGACTGACACAGGGGTCGGTATTTCGCCTGAAGACTTGCCAAAGATATTTGGTCGTTTCTATCAAGGACAGAGGATCCAGACAGGGATCATCACTGGGACAGGTCTGGGCCTCGCCATCACCAAAGAGATCATCGAAGGTCATCAGGGTTCCATCCACGCAGAGAGTAGATTCGGAAGTGGTGCCTCTTTTGTCTTCACCATTCCCGTATTTGGGATCCATACCATCTTCAACCTTCTTCTCACTCCGATGTTGGAGGAAGCGGAGAGGGATAAGATGTCTTTTTCCCTGATTCGGGTGGATTTTTGGGACCCATGGACTAAGCGAGAAATTGTTCTCAGCCATGAGTCCTGGGAGGGGGTGAGGTATGCCCTTCAAAAGCTGGTCCGTGTTGTCGATACCGTCATTCCTTTTCAAAACAATATCGTTTATATTTTTTCCTTCAATGAATATAAGATGGCGAAAGAGATTGGGGAAAGGATTCAGGTAAAATTGACTCAGGGCGGCTATCTTCCAAGAGGGACGGAAGTGAAATTCAGAATCTATTCCTATCCGATTGAGGCCCGTACGAAGGAGGAATTTCTAAAAGGATGTCATCTGTTTTTAAAAGAGGATTAACCCTGTTGCATTGAGATCAGATTGATTTGACTGGATATGTTTATCAAGAAATGGTATTTACCCCGTTAGAAAGCCCCGCTGCTTGCAGCGGGGATGAAGATAAATTCCTTTTGAAGCGAAC
>Ga0105152_10000603_pt1 | contig 11031 bp, 8 predicted proteins | sample LakBais05cmmetaG_FD_81534 | JGI IMG/M metagenome (GOLD analysis project Ga0105152, IMG submission 81534) | Lake sediment microbial communities from Lake Baikal, Russia to study Microbial Dark Matter (Phase II) - Lake Baikal sediment 0-5 cm | ecosystem: Environmental > Aquatic > Freshwater > Lake...
ATCTAGCTCTACTGGAGACTATCTGACATTGGATGGTCTCTTTTTCGATTGTGCTTCTGGCTGGTAGAACGACGGTTAAAATTTACTTGTCATCATATAATTAGCTGATGTTACACACCGTCCAGCCGAAGGTCCCCGAAGGGGGGCAGGTTTGGGTAGAAACCGAGCCTGAATTACAGGAACCTGCTGGAAGTTATGCTAAAGGTGAGAAATTATCATATCCGATTCTTCACAGCAAAAGGAGTATTTTATGACCGAAGAACTTTTCCAAAAAATGGCACAAAGCGTCCTTGACGGGGATTCTGATGCCGCTGCCGCCCTGGCGAAGCAAGCAATAGAAACCGGCATTGATCCGCTGGAAGCTATTACCAAAGGCTTTGTTGCGGGTGTCAATCAAGTGGGCGAAAGTTTTGCATGTGGGCAAGCTTTCCTGCCTGAGCTGGTGATGGCCGGAGAAGCCATGAAAGCTGCCGTTTCCACTCTGGAACCAGAAATGCAGAAGCGCGGCGTGCATAGAACAATGCTCGGGAAGATCGTTCTGGCGACTGTCGAAGGTGACATACATGAAATTGGCAAATCGCTGGTTGGGACGATGCTCTCAGCTTCCGGTTTTCAGGTCTATGACCTGGGCGTGGATGTTCCAGCGGCCAGGATTATTGCCAAGGTCCAGGAAGTGGAGGCTGACCTGGTTGGCTTAAGTGCTCTCTTGACGACGACCATGGTCAAGCAAAAGGAAGTGATTGACGAGTTGGATAAACTGGGCTTACGCAAGAAGGTCAAAGTGATGGTGGGCGGTGCGCCTGTGACCCGCGACTGGGTCCAAAAAATCGAAGCAGACGGTTATTCCGAAGACGCCATCGGCGCGGTTGGCCTGGCCAAACAACTGGTTGGCGCAGCCTAACCGGAGCCTGAGCCTGCCATGCCGAAAACGATTAAGTCCATCACCAATCCGAAACTGCGGTTGGAAATATTGACCCCGCAGGAAGTCAAAAAAATCCATGACGCCACGCTGTGGATCATCGAAAAAGTTGGCGTTCGGTTCCCCTCTGAAAAGGCATTGGAAATCTGGACAGCACATGGCGCTGAAGTTGACCGAGAGAAAATGGTTGTTCGCGCCAGGCCGGAACTTATCGAGACAGCTCTAAAGACCTGTCCACCGGTCTATCCCCTGGCGGCGCGCGACCCGCAACAGGATTTGCCTCTGGACGGCAATCACGTCTTTGTTGGCACGGATGGTTGCGGTGTGGAAGTGATTGATATTAAAACCGGTGTGCGCCGGACTTCCTGCTTGCAGGATGTGCAAGATATTTCCCGCATCGCCGACGCGACCGAGGAAGTGGCCTTCCACTGGGTGCCGGTCTCGGCGCAGGATATGCCCCCAGAGACGCGTGGCCTGCACGAGATCAAGGCCATTTGGGAAAATTCCACCAAGCACGTTCAGACTGAATCTATTTATAACGAGCGTGAAGCACGCGCCGCAATTGAAATGGCGGCGCTGATTGCCGGCGGCAAGGACAAGTTACGCCAGCGCCCGGTCCTCTCGCTGATGCAATGCTCCGCGCCGCCGCTCGGACACGACGGTGGCAGCTTGGATGCGGCACTGGTAGCTGCCGAGTATGGCCTCCCAACCGGGTTCATGACCATGGCGGCGAATCTGACCACCGGTCCGGCCACGCTGGCGGGCAATCTGGCGGTCGGCAACGCCGAGGTGATCTCCGGTGCGGCGCTTATCCAACTGGCCTATCCGGGAGCGCCGGTTTTTTATGCCGCGGCACAGACTGCCTCCGATCTGCGAACAGGCGCCTACACCGGCGGCGGCCCGGAGGATTTCCTCTATGGGGCAGCCACTAATGTGCTCTCTGATTTCTATGATATCCCGCTCTCGATGGGATCGTTTGCCACCGGCGCGAAAGAACCGAACTGGCAGGCGGGTATCGAGAACAGCCTGTCCACTTTCATGGCGAGTGTTGTCATGTCGGATATGCTTTTGGGGGTAGGTTTTCTGCATGGCAGCCGCATCTGGTCGTTTGCAGAAATGATGATGGATTGCGAAATCTTCTCCATCATTCGAAAGACGATGGAGGGCATTGTTGTTGACGATGAGACATTGGCACTCGACACGATCGCAGCGGTTGGTCCGGGTGGCAATTTCCTGTCTCAGAAGCACACCCTGAAACATATGCGCGAACTATTCCTCCCGCAATTCATGGACCGGCGTCCATTCAATGAATGGGAAGCTAAGAGAGACGACGCCCGTGACTGGGCACTGGCGAAAGCGCGTAAGACCCTGGAGACTCACCAGCCCGATCCGCTTGACGAAAAAATCCGCACTGAAATGGCGAAGATCATATCGTCACTGGAGAAATAATGAATGCGCTGCAGCCGAAACTCGAGCTCCTGACCTATGACCTGATCGCTCGCATCCTGGATGAGGCTTTCCAGTTGATGCAGAATCCAGGGATCAAAGTCCAATCTGAAGAAGCGCATGACCTGCTGATCCATGCCGGTGCAACCGCCGAAGGGGACGTGGTTACAATCCCGGAGAAAATCGTGCGCAAGGCGCTGGATACCGTTCCCGCGGAATTCCATCTTTACGACCGGAGCGGGAATCCCAAAGTCCATTATGGCGGCGACTCCGTCCACTTTGACCCCGGTTCATCCGGTGTTCATATCCTCGATCCGGAGACATTGGAGCACAAGCCCTCCATTACGCCGGACCTGGTGCGCTTGGTCAAGGTGGTCGAAATGCTCCCGCAGTACGATGCCCAGTCTACAGCCATCGTTTGCAATGAAGTCCCCAAAGCCATCGGTGACCTGTATAGGCTGTACATTGTCCTGCTGTTTTCGCAGAAGCCAATTGTGACTGGTTCGTTCTCCCTACAGACCCTTGGTACCATGATCGATATGCTGGCGATCTTTTCCGGGAACCGCCAGGCGCTGGCTGACAAGCCGCAGGCAGTATTTGATGTATGCCCAAGCCCGCCGCTCATCTGGAGCGATTTTGGCGGAGGGAATCTCATTGAACTGGCCAGAGCGTACATACCAGCGGAACTCATCTCCATGCCGTTGGCCGGGGCGGCTGCACCGGTAACGTTACTCGGTTCGATCGTCCAGCATGCGGCCGAGAGTCTGAGCGGGATCGCCATCCACCAGCTTGCCGACCCCGGTGCTCCCATCGTATGGGGTGGTGCGCCAGCCATTTTTGATATGCGCCGCGGCACCACGCCGATGGGCGCCATCGAAACGGCCATGATCGACGCGGCATACGCACAAGTCGGCAAGTCACTCAACCTGCCGACCCATGCCTATCTCGGTGCCTCCGATGCCAAAATCGTGGACGCCCAGGCCGGGCTGGAAAGCGGTGTTACGGCCCTTGTCGGGGCGCTGGCAGGCATCAACATGATTTCCGGAGCGGGGATGCTCGACTTCCTGGCCTGTCAAAGCCCGGAGAAGTTGGTGGTGGATGCCGAAGGGATTGCCATGGCCCAACGACTGCTGGCTGGGATCGAGGTCCGCACCGAAACATTGGCGACCGCCCTTTTCGAAGGGATCAATTTCAAGAGCGATTTCCTCAAGCAGAAGGTCACCCGCGAGTTGTTCTCGAAAGAACAATACCTGCCGTCGGCAGTGATCGACCGGGAATCCCACCGCGGCTGGCAGGCAGCCGGTAGTCTCGATACTTTTGCCCGTGCCAAAATACGGACTCGTGAACTGCTCAGCGCTTATAAACGCCCGAGTTATGCTCCGGAACAGGAGCGTGAACTGCGGACGATGGTGGAGAACCTGGCCCGCACGGCCGGGATGGACCATCTACCGGGACTGGATGATTAACGGAAGGCTGGTTGGCTTTACTTAAACCCACAAATATGTATAATAATTTCAGGTTAATGATCATCCTGTGGGTTAGGGGGTAAATTGAATCCCTAACAGGATTTTGTTGGAAAGGAGGCGTACTCAGGACACGTGATCAAGATGAATACTTTCATACATTAAATTCTATCTAATCCACATGAGAAGAGAGAGGAGAATACAATGTCTACCAAGAAAATTATCACATTGATGATGGTTCTGGTGATTAGCTTGAGTCTCGTTCTGAGCGCCTGCGGAGGCGGAGGGACGCAGAAATCGTCCAAAGTAGCGACGCTGATCTTCACCCAGGAACCGGATACCCTCAATTGGTTGTATAGCAACATGTATTTCTCGCAAATCCTTGCACAGGTCTACAATGTCTGGACCTGGGAGTATGATGACCAGAACCAACCTTATCCTGTGCTGATAACTGAACTGCCCAGCGTTGAAAATGGAGGCATCTCGGCAGATAGCAAGACCATCACGCTGCACCTGCGCGACGACATCGTCTGGTCCGATGGCAAGCCGATTACTTCCGCTGACTATATGTTCACTTATGAAATGTATATCAACCCGGTGAACACGGTCTCCACCACCTACCCATACGATCAACTGGCTGGCGTTGAAACGCCCGATGCCAAGACCGTGGTGATGACCTTCAATGAACCCTTTGCGCCCTGGTTGGGATTCTGGAAGTCTCTGCTCCCCGAACATATCCTGCGTCCAGTTTTTGAAAAGGAAGGTACCCTCGATAACGCCGCGTGGAACAAAGCGCCCACTGTCAGCGCGGGACCGTTCGTATTCAAGGAATGGCAGTCGGGCTCGTTCTTACGCTTCGTTCGCAATGACAAGTATTGGGGTGATAAGCCCTTGCTGGATGAGATCTTCGTCCGCATTGTACCTGATGATGCTTCGCAGGTGGCAGCTCTTAAAACCGGTGACGGTGACCTGGGCATCTTCATCTCCTACCCAGACATTCCAGGCCTAGAAGAGGCCGGCCTGACCATTGTGAGTGTCAAATCTGGATACAGCGAGGGTATGTTCATGAGCCTCAGCGACAAGACTAATCCAGCCTTACAGGATGTGAGCGTGCGCCAGGCGATCGCTTATGCGTTGGATCGCGAAAAAGTCTCAAAGGACCTCCTGCTCGGCAAGACCCGACCAGGAGCTACTCTGTGGGACAATAGCCCGTACGTAGATCCTACACTGACGCCGTATCCCTACGACCCGGCCAAGGCGAATGAACTGCTCGACGCCGCAGGCTGGATCGACAGCAATGGCGACGGCACGCGCGACAAGGATGGTGTTGAACTCGTCTTGCGCTATGGCACAACCACCAAGGAAGTCCGCCAATCTTTCCAGGCCATCGCCCAACAGGAACTGGCGCAAGTGGGTATCGGTATCGAGTTGTTTAATTACGACAGCGACATCTTCTTTGCCAGTTATGGAGATAACGGCCCGACCTATAATGGCGACCTTGATATTTTCGAGTGGTCCGATGTACCGACTTCGTTCCCCGATCCAGATATTGCCTACTGGTTGTGCAGTGAGATCCCCAGTGACGAGAACCCGCAGGGCTTGAATGCGCAGTACATCTGCGACGAAGAATTGGATGGTCTCTTCCAGCTCCAGACCACGCAAGTGGACATGAATGCCCGCATTGCGACCTTCCACCAAATCTCCAAGATCATGTATGACAAGGTCTACTGGCTGAGCCTATGGCTCGATCCCGATATCTGGGCTGTGAGCAGTCGTCTGGTTAATGTCAAACTTTCAGGTTCCACTCCGTTCTACAATGTTACAGAGTGGGATTTGAAGTAGTTACTCTTTGCGATGAACCACAATGGGACGTTGCAGGCCTATACAAGGCTTACAACGTCCCATAACCTACCGACAACCATGCCATGACACGTTATATTCTTCGACGTCTTTTACAGGGGATCCCCCTCCTGTTTATTATCAGCATCCTGCTCTTCGTGATGTTGCAGAACATGGGCGACCCGCTCGCGACCATGGGCGGACGTACTGTCACGCGTTCGGAGGACCGGGCACGTCTGGCGCGCCAGCTCGGCCTGGATAAGCCTATTTTGGTGCAATATATCTACTGGCTGGTGGGCAACGATTGGACCCATGTGGATGTTGATGGAGATGGCATCGCCGAGACGCAGGGCATACGCAAGGGTGTCCTGCGGGGCGATTTCGGGAATTCACTTGTCAGGCGCCAACCCGCCATGGATGTGATCCTTGACCGGCTGCCAAACACGCTTATCCTTATGCTGACCTCTGAATTTGTCGTCATCATCGGTGCATTGGTGATCGGTGTGTATTCAGCAATCAAGCAGTATTCGTTGCTCGATAACGCTGTGACGGCATTTGCTTTCGTTGGCTATTCGATGCCGATCTTTTTCATCGCCCTGAGCGCCATGTACATTTTTGCCGTCAACTTCAAGCGCTGGGGATTGCCTTACCTGCCGACGGTCGGCATGTTCGACCCGCAGGTTGGGGAAACACCGGGACAGATCATCTTACATCTCATTCTTCCGGTACTTGCCATATCCATTAATAGTTTCTCTGCTTACAGCCGCTACGTGCGCAGTGCCATGCTCGAAGCCATGAACCAGGATTACATTCGCACCGCGCGCGCCAAGGGCTTGCCGCGGCGCGAGATAATTTTCATCCATGCCCTGAAGAACGCCTCCCTACCCATCGTTACCGTTGTCGGCCTCGACTTGCCCTTCCTTTTGGGTGGCGCGTTGGTGACCGAACGTATCTTTGCCTGGCCTGGCATGGGACGCCTCTTTCTCGATCATGTTTCGCGCGGCGATACGCCTGTGGTAATGGGCATTATGATGTTAATTGCCATCGCGGTGATCATCTTTCAAATCCTGACCGACATCGTCTACGCCTGGTTGGATCCGCGCATCCGCTATAATTAAACCTGCCTCCTTACAACCATGACAAACCCACTTCCTTCGACTTCATCGCCTGCCATCGCGCAACTGCTCGACGAACTGGATACTCCTCCGCTGCCTCTTGGACGAATGGCCTGGCTTCGCTTTCGGAGGCATAAGATGGCCTTGCTGGGGATCGGCGTGCTCGTTTTGCTGATCCTGTACTGTACAGTCGGTTCCTTCTTTTTCTCTGAGAAATATGCCAACTACAACGACACGAGCATTGCCCTCCAGCCTCCTTCGGCTGAACATCCCTTCGGCACGGATGTGATCGGGCGCGATATCCTTGCCCGCACTATCTATGGCGGACAAATATCGCTTCTCATTGGAATGACAGCGGTCCTGCTCGAAACGACGCTGGGCATCCTCATCGGCTCTCTCTCGGGCTTTTTCGGTGGATGGGTTGACAACCTGCTCATGCGTTTTACCGAAGCCATCCTCATCATTCCGCAAATCTTCCTCTTGCTTGTGATGGCAAAGTTCTTCACAGGCGACATGCCTGACGTGACCATCCTCGGCCGCGTGTTCAGCAGCAGCGTCATCGTCATCATCGTCATCATCGGTTTGACTTCCTGGCCATATTTGGCAAGGATCGTGCGCGCCGAATTTCTGACGTTAAAGGAGAATGAATTTGTCCTTGCCGCCCGCGCCACAGGTACTTCAACTTTCGATATAATATTCCGTCATATCCTGCCGAACAGCATCGCCCCCATCGTCGTCTCAGCCACGCTTGGCGTCGCTAATGCCATCACGCTGGAGGCCTACATCAGCTTCCTTGGCCTTGGTGTCCGCCCGCCGACTGCCACCTGGGGCAACATGCTCGAAGGCGCGTACAACTATATTGAGAATGCCTACTGGCTGTGGCTCTTCCCCGGTCTGCTCATCCTGCTCATTGTCCTGAGCATTAACTTTGTCGGTGATGGCTTGCGCGACGCGCTCGACCCGCGCAGTCGCACCATGTGAGGCAGATATGGCTACTCTCATCGAAGTCAAAGACCTCCAGACTTGTTTTCATACCCCCGAGGGGATTGTCCGAGCGGTGAACGGTGTCTCGTTCAGTGTGAACGAAGGTGGGACGTTAGCCGTGGTTGGCGAGAGTGGATGCGGCAAATCGGTCACGATGATGTCCATCCTGCGCCTCATCCCCATTCCACCTGGTGAAATTGTTAGTGGGACCGTTAATTATCACGACAAAGATTTGCTCAAACTCAACGAAGATGAAATGCAAACCACCATCCGCGGCAGAGAGATCGCAATGGTCTTCCAGGACCCGATGACATCCCTCAATCCCGTCCTCACCATCGGCAGGCAACTCACCGAACCCTTGCGCGTGCATCTTGGTATGGCTTCCGAACATGCGAGGAAGCGTGCCGTTGAATTGCTGGACACGGTCGGCATCCCCGGCGCTGCGAATCGGCTGGATGATTTCCCTCACCAATTCTCTGGTGGGATGCGCCAGCGTGTGATGATTGCCATGGCGCTGGCCTGCAATCCCAATTTACTCATTGCCGATGAGCCAACAACTGCCCTCGATGTGACCATCCAGGCGCAGATAATCGAACTGGTGAAGGGATTGCGCGACAGGATCGGCCTGACTGTCATCTGGATCACGCACGATCTGGGTGTGGTGGCGGGACTGGCGCAACGAGTCATTGTGATGTATGCGGGTTATATTGTAGAAGAAGCGGACGTGGACACGCTCTATGAGGACACGCGCCATCCTTATACACTCGCGCTGATGGCTGCCTTGCCGCACGCAGAGCGACGCCGCTTGGGTCGCCTGAAATCCATCCGCGGCGCGCCGCCGAATTTACTGGTGAAACCAGCCGGGTGTCCGTTTGCGCCACGCTGCGATTTCTTTCAGGAACGCTGTCGTCTGGAAAATCCGCCTCTCAAGCAGATCGCAGAAGGTCATTCCATGGCTTGCTGGGTTGACGTGCTTACAGGAGCATCGTTCTAATGAATAATTCCCAGCCTTTGCTTGAAGTCAAGAATCTGACCAAGCATTTCCCGGTACTGCGCGGCGTTGTCATCCAGCGGCAGGTGGGGATAGTACGCGCCGTGGATGGGATCTCCTTCTCCATCGCGCCCGGGGAGACTCTTGGCCTGGTTGGGGAGAGCGGATGTGGCAAGACCACTGCCGGTCGCACCATCCTCAACCTCTACCGTCCCACATCAGGCACAGTTCGATTCGATGGGGTGGATGTGAGCTTGCTGATAAAACAAACCGCAAGAGACCAGCTCCTTACCACCCTATTGACACTGGCTGGGATTCCAATTGGTTTGATCGGCGCATGGCTTGGATACTACGCAGCACGGCATTGGTTCAATCTGAATGCCGACCGTGAAATGAAACACCTGCGCCAGAAGATGCAGATAATCTTCCAGGATCCTTATGCCTCTCTCAATCCTCGCTGGACTGTTAGCGCGATTGTCGGCGAACCGCTGCGTGTTCATAACTTGCTAAAGACCCAAAAAGATCGCACCGAGCGAGTGAAGGAATTACTTGAATTGGTCGGACTAAGTCCTCGACAGATCAATCGCTTCCCTCATGAATTCTCCGGCGGACAGCGTCAGCGTATAGGCGTCGCGCGCGCCCTGGCATCCGATCCCAAGTTCATCGTTTGCGACGAGCCGATCTCCGCACTCGATGTATCCATCCAGGCGCAGGTCGTCAACCTGCTCGAAGACTTGCAGGACAAGTTCGGCCTGACCTATCTGTTCATTGCCCATGACCTGAGCATGGTACGGCACATTTGTGATCGCGTGGCAGTGATGTACCTCGGTGTGATCGTGGAACTGGCCGACCGCGACGAACTATACGAAAATCCCCTGCACCCGTACACACAGGCCCTGCTTACCGCCGTGCCGATTCCCAACCCGAAAAAAGACCGCGCCCGCCGTCGGACAATGTTGCAGGGTGAGATTCCCAGTCCGCTCAACCCGCCTTCCGGCTGCCGGTTCCACCCGCGCTGCCCGCTCGCCGACGAGCAATGCAGCCGCGAGGTCCCGCAGTGGCGTCCCGCCGCGCCCGGCCATTGGGTAGCCTGCCATAAAGTCTGAAAGAAAGAAGGGCCATGATTAACCTTGGGGTTCTATTGCGCGTTCCCTGTGTGGAAGTGGAGATGGGCTTCGATGTTTCGCCCGACGGCGAACGCGTTGCCTTTTCTTGGAATCCGGACGGACGTTGGGAGATCTTTGAAATCTCCCTGCGTGGCGCATTGGATCCTTTGACTGGTTCAGGGCCGCCTCCGAGGCTTGTTTCGCGCGGGCCTGGCGGTAAGTTCCACCCGCGCTATTCTCCCGACGGCCGCCACCTGGCCTTCACCGTGGATTTCGATGGCAGCGAAGCCTTTCACCTCTTCGTCCATGATCTTCGTACTGGCGACCAGAAAGACCTGACCCCGGATTTGAATTGTTCCACGCAAGCCGATTTCTCCTGGTCGCCGGATGGCAAACACATCGCCTTTATTTCTGATCAATCCGGGCAATTCGATGTTTACGTGATCCCCGCCGAGGGGGGTGAGGCCCGCCTAGTGCTGGATGCCGGATACCCGGCTTGGAAGGTACGTTGGTCGCCAGACGGACTCTGGCTGGCCGTGACCGTTGAGGCGGGGGGGATAGACTACGGCACCTATATTATCCCGGCCAAAGGGGAAGGAGCAGTCTGCCGGATTGCCGATGAAAGTGGGCCGATTGATGCCGGGCAGACCTGCTGGTCGCCGGATAGCACACGCCTGGCTTTTACATCTGACGTGCATGGGCTCAACAATGTTGGTATCTACGAACTGTCCACAGGCCGCATTCTCTGGTTGACGGATGGGGAAGGGGAGAAGCAGTTTCCGGCCTGGTCGCCGGATGGGACGCGCCTGGCTTTTGTTTTAAATCGCAGCACAATTTCCTGGCTGGTGGTTCAGAAGCCGGGCGAGTCTCCGCTGATGTACCAGGTTGAGCCGGGCGTGCATTACCTGCCTCGCTTCACGCCGGATGGCAGCCACATCATTTTCGCTTTCGATAATCCGTGCCATCCGGATGATTTATGGTCGCTCTCGCTGGAGGATGAGAACTTCACGCAGTTGACCCATTCACTGCCGGATGAGTTGACAGGTGTCTTATTCGCCATGCCGGAGGAGATATCCTACCCCGGTATGGATGGGACGCCCGTCCCAGCTTTGCTGTTCAGGCCGCAGACTCAGAAACCCGGTCCGGCCGCGCTTCTGATCCACGGAGG
>Ga0105152_10000604_pt1 | contig 11030 bp, 15 predicted proteins | sample LakBais05cmmetaG_FD_81534 | JGI IMG/M metagenome (GOLD analysis project Ga0105152, IMG submission 81534) | Lake sediment microbial communities from Lake Baikal, Russia to study Microbial Dark Matter (Phase II) - Lake Baikal sediment 0-5 cm | ecosystem: Environmental > Aquatic > Freshwater >...
AAATTCAGCAAGAAGGAGCTGCGCGAAATGGTGGCAAGCGGGAAGATCGCAATTCCCGGCGATTAAACCTTATTCAAATATGGAAGGAGACATTATGGCTATTCAATTACCTGATCTACCCTACGCGAAGGACGCCCTGGCGCCGGTCATCAGCGCCGGCACCATCGAATTTCACTATGGAAAGCACCATCGCGCCTACGTTGACAATGCAAACAAGCTTATCGCCGGAACACCGTTCGAAAGCCAGAGCATCGAGGCCATCATTCAAAAGACGGCCGGTGACGCGACCAAAATCGGCATCTTCAACAACACCGCACAGATATGGAATCACTCGTTTTACTGGCAGTGCCTGAAACCGGGCGGCGGAGGCGCCCCCACCGGGGCGATTGCCGCAAAGATTAGCGCAGTATGGGGCGGCTATGACAAGTTCGTGGAAGAGCTCAAAACGGCGGGGATGACGCAGTTCGGCAGCGGCTGGGCCTGGCTTGTCCTGGATAACGGCCAACTGAAAATCGTCAAGACGGCCAATGCCGACACGCCGTTCGCTCACGGCCTCAAGCCCCTGCTGACGCTGGATGTCTGGGAACATGCCTATTATCTCGATTATCAGAACCGCCGCCCGGACTATCTGACCGCGGTGATCGACAAGCTGATCAACTGGGACTTTGTCAACGGATTGCTGGCGTAGAATCTTTCTCGTGGACACCGCTGATCGCAGGCGCTGATTGCGTGCTGGCCGGCGTTCAGACCTCTGAGGAACAGGATGGCTGATCTTCCCCAGGATCATAAAGATCACCGAAAGCGTTTGAGAAAGAAATATCACGCTGTCGGCATCGATGCATTTCATGATTACGAGGCGCTCGAACTGCTTCTCACTTACGCCATTCCGCGCGGTGACGTCAAGCCAGTGGCCAAGTCTCTGTTGAGATCATTCGGAAGCATCAAGGACATTATCGACGCGGACATGGCGGATCTTGAAAAGGTCCGCGGGGTCGGTTTCGCTTCAGCCGTTGCGCTCAAGCTGCTCAAAGACCTTTGCGCGCTGTATCTCAAGCAGCAGGCCATGGAGAAGCCCCAGATCACGTGCACGAGCGAACTCGTGAACTACTGCAAGGCTGCCCTCGGCGGGATGAAGGATGAACAGTTCCGGGTAATCTACCTCAATGCGCAGAACCGGATCATCGATGATGAGTCTATCCAGGAAGGCATCGTCAATCAGGCTGTGGTCTATCCCCGAAAAGTCCTCGAGAACGCCCTGAAGCGGAAGGCTTCGGCGATCATCCTGCTCCACAACCACCCCTCCGGCAACGTCCGCCCCTCGGATGCGGATATCCGCCTGACGCGGACCATTCAGGAGACGGCAAAGGTCCTTGATATCCTCGTGCATGATCACATTATTATCGGCGAGAACCGGTTTTTCAGTTTCCGGGAAGAGGGAATCATGAGCTGAAAAAAAAGGGGGATCCTCATAGACCCCCCCGATGTTACGATTCCGTAATAATTCCAAGCTGTTTTTAATGCTTTCCGGCGCTGATGGAATGGACTACTTCTTGCCGTCTACCCGTTCCTTCAATTCCTTGCCCACCTTGAAGAAAGGCAACTTTTTGGACGACACCTTGATGTTTTTTCCGGTTTTCGGGTTCCTGCCCGTGTAGGCTTGATAGTCCCTGACGACAAAACTCCCCAGACCCCGGATCTCAATCCTGCCTGTTTTTTTCAGTTCATCCGTGAACCCCTTAAAAATGAGATTCACAATATCAATCGCCTTTTTCTCCGTCAAGCCTTCCTTTTTGCTCAACGCCTCAATCAGCCCGGATTTATTCATAATTCCTCCTTATAATGCCTGATCTGAAAAAACCCGCTCTCATCTCCATCTGACGGGCCTTTTATCAATAACATGATAATATGTTTTTAGTTTTGGCGACTATTATTTATTTTCAGATGAATGTCAAGACAAATTTTCTAATAATCCGCCGGTTTTGACGCAATTGTTAACCGGGAGACCTCTTTCCGGGTCAGATGCCGGTAGTCGCCCGGCTTCAAGTCGTCCAGCGCCAGATCCGAAAATGACACCCGTATGAGCCGCACCACTGGATGGCCGAGCGCCGCAAAGGCCCGCCGGATCACGCGGTTTCTGCCTTCGGCAAGGGTCATGGCGACCCAGCAGCTTTTGGCGCTTTTCTTTTCCAGCGCCGCCTTTAACGGTTTGAAATGTCCGTCCTCGAGGGAAACACCCTCAGAAAGCGCCCGCATTTCACGGTTAGACAGATGGCCTTCCACCTTGACCCGGTACGTCCTGGTCACCTGATACCGCGGATGCTGCAGCCTCTGGGCAAACGCGCCGTCGTTGGTCAGCAGCAACAGGCCCTCCGAGTCATAATCCAGACGCCCCACGGGAAAAACACGTTCCTGGATACCGTACAGCAAGTCGGTTACGATCGGCCTGTTCTGAGGATCATCAAGGGTCGTGACATATCCGCGCGGCTTGTTCAGTAACAGGTAGATCTTGCTTTCTGCAACGGAAATCAGCCGGCCGTCGACACGGATGTCGTCTTTGTCCGGATCGGCAATGACGCCCATCTCAGCAATCCGCAAACCGTTGATCTGGACCCGGCCTTCGAGGATCATCTTTTCAGCGGCGCGCCGGGACGCGACCCCGGCCTGGGCGATGATTTTCTGAATACGCGCTTTCATTCCTGCAATTCCTTTAGCTCCCGAAGGGTCGGGAGTGCCGACAGGTCCTGAAGATTAAAAACCTCAAGAAATTTGCGCGTCGTTCCATAGAGAATCGGCCTGCCGGGAACATCCTTGCGCCCAACGATTCTCGCCAGCTTTTTCTCAAGCAGTCCCTTGAGCGAACCGGCGGCATCCACCCCGCGGAACCGGTCGATATCCGCCTTGACAACCGGCTGACGGTAGGCAATGATCGCCAGCGTCTCCAGTGCGGCCGGTGTCAGGCCCGGCGGCCTTGCGGTCCTCAATTTTTTTACCCAGGCGCCGAGTTCGGCGCGGGTCCGGAACTGGTATCCGCCGGCAACAGCATGAAGCTGAATCCCACCTTTTCTTTCTTCGTATTCCCTGGCCAGTTCCTGAAGCGCCCCGCTGATAGCCGCCTTTTCGGTCCCGGCCAGGATCTCTGCAATCCGCTCGACCGCAAGCGGCGTCTCAGCTGCAAATACAAGGGCCTCAATAATTGCCTTCTTCTCTTCCATTGATCACTCCACGGCCAGAAACAATCGGATCACGCCATAGGATTCACCCTGATAGGCCTTGATCATTCTGAGCTTCATGAGTTCCAGCAAAGCCAGAAAGGTGTAAAGAACCCAGCGCCGGTCGGTTCTTTCAGCGAGCAGGTCGGTAAAGGCCATGTGCTTGTGTTCCCTGAGCCGGTCCATGATTTCATTAATCCGGTCGGCAAGCGACATTTCCTCTGCGTCGATTTCCATCCGTTCCGTCTTGTCCAGCCTGCCCGTCATCTGCTGAAAGGCCTTGACCAGATCGAAGACATCCATTTCCGTAAAGACCTCCGGGTCTTCCGGATCGTTCGGCCCTGCCGCCGGACAGGATCGTGCAAAAACATCCCGTTCCAGGACCGACCTGCTGTCAAGCTGCAGCGCCGCCTCCTTGAAAGCTTGATATTCCAGGAGCTGCCTGACCAGTTCCGCCCTCGGATCTTCTTCTTCCTGCGCCGACGGATCTTCTTCCACGGGCAGAAGCAGCCTTGATTTGATGTGAATCAAGGTCGCCGCAAGCACCAGAAATTCTCCGGCAAGATCCAGATTGAAGGTGCGGAGCATCTCGATATAATCTAAATATTGCCTGGTAATGAGGGCAATGGGAATGTCGTAAATATCGATCTCGTTTTTTTTGATCAGGTACAGCAGCAGATCCAGCGGACCTTCAAAAATGTCGAGCTTGATTTCATAACCCATATCAAATTCTAACAGCGTCCCGGACTTCATCCATGGTCTGCCGGGCGATCCGGGAAGCCCGGGCGTTACCGTCCTCGATGATGGCGCGGACCTCATTGGGGCGCTTGAGATAGTAATCCCGGCGGTCATGCACCGGCTTCATGGTCTCCGCGATACGGGCGGAAAGCTGTCGTTTACAATCCGTACAGCCTATTTCCGCCTTTCTGCACTCGCCGCCGATGCGATCCACATCCTCCGCCTGCGAATAGATCTGGTGAAAGGTATAGACATTGCAGATTTCGGGACGCCCCGGATCATTTCTGCGCATTCGCTGGGGATCCGTGAACATGGCGGCCACCTTTTTCGCCAGGACGTCTCCGCGATCACTGATATAAATGGAATTCTCGTAGGACTTGCTCATCTTTCGCCCATCAATGCCAAGCAGCTTTGGAAAATCGGTCAGCAGCGTCTCCGGGATGGGGAAAATTTCCCGGTACAGAAAATTGAAGCGTCGCGCGATTTCCCGTGTGAGCTCCACATGGGGAAGCTGGTCGACGCCAACCGGAACGCCGTTGGCCTTGTACATGATGATATCCGCCGCCTGCAGCACCGGATAGCCTAAAAAACCGAAAGTGGAAAGATCTTTCTCCGACAGTTCCGTCTTCATCTCCTTATAGGTCGGATTTCGCTCCAGCCAGGCCAGCGGGGTGATCATACTGAGGATCACGAACAGCTCGGCATGTTCATTGATGCTGGATTGCACGAACAGCGTGCTCTTCTCCGGATCCAGTCCGGCGCTGAGCCAGTCGATGACCATATCAACGCGGTTGTCGCGGAGTTCTCCCGTATTGCCGTAGTCGCTGGTCAGGGCATGCCAGTCCGCCACAAAATAATAACAATCATAATGCCGCTGAAGATCAATCCAGTTTTGCAGGGCTCCATGCAGGTTGCCCAGGTGAAGTTTTCCCGTGGGGCGCATACCGCTCAATATCCGCTTGCCTGTTTCCATTCACGCTCCAATCAGCTTTCTCGTCCTTGCCAAACGCACGAAGGCCTCCGGTATAAAACAAAGCCGGAGGCCCAAGTGAAATAATGTTTCACGATGAATACTATTTAACTTTGTCGGCTAACGCCTTACCAGCTTTAAACTTCACGACTTTTTTCGCCGGTATCTTGATTGTTTTTCCAGTCTGGGGATTCCTGCCTTCTCTCGCCTTCCTCTTGATTACGGAAAACGTCCCAAAGCCAACGAGACCCAGTTTCCCGCTTTTCTTGAGTTCTTTGGCGACTGCCCCAATGTAGGCCTCGAGAGCCTTTGTCGCTGCCGCTTTTGAAATCTCCGCACCATCAGCCATCGCACTGACCAATTCCGCCTTTGTCATTCCTTCCGTTCCCCCTTTCAATAGTGTTTTGTTAAACCCATCGACCATCTCACGGGTCGACATTCTTCTTGTAAACCTTTGCCAATCAGGCATCAGCAGTGGTATCGTGGCTGAAACCGAGGCTGGATCAATGCCTAACACAAAGGAATATGAGAATCAAGGAAAATAGTGTCATTTGGATAAATATTTTTTCGCCCTTTGTCACGGGATATACTATGCCGCATGAACCGTTCACAGGCAAAATATAATCTTTTATTCTCTTTTTTCTTGACAAACATTTTATACTTTGTTAAGTATAGAAGATTTTATATTAATGGACATGCTGGAATCATTTTCAAAGCCTCGGATCATGCATGTCAAAAAGGAGTTTTTAAATGATTTGTCAGACGGTCAAGACCGGAATCGATTGCGGCTTTATGGCCAAAAAAGGATGCGGGTTCAAAGGGGGCGTTTGTCAACCGATCGTTGATCAGTGTAATGGCTGCGCCAAAGTCATGGATTTTCCCACGGGCAAGCATTGCAAGGTCTTTCCGGAACCGGCCGCCAAGTGGGCATCGGGGCGGTGCTCCATGGCCACCAATATAAAAACGGACGTCAAGGAAGTCACTCAGAAAATCAACCCGTTGAAGGCCTCAAAACGGGCCAATAAAAAATAGCGGCGTTCACTGCAGCATATCTTTGACCTGTTGCAGGAGGCTTTTGATTTCCATCAGCCGGCTTCTGTACTCTGCGGCGCCATCTTCGCTTTCTGCAGCGCTCATTCTGACGGCCAGCTTTCTTTTCGCCCCGATGATTGTGAAGTGCTCAACATAGAGCAGATGCTTGATCGTCAGAAGCATTTCCACGTCGCGACGCCTGTAAAGACGCTGATCGGATCTCGTGCGAACGGGCTTGACGGCAGTGAACTCCGACTCCCAGTAGCGGATCACATAGGGCTCAACACCAAGGATCCTGCTGACTTCGCCAATCCGGAAGTAGACCTTGTCGGGAATCAATGCGTCCATGTCAATCCTCAGTCCAAAGATCCAGGTAAAAAACGGTTAACCGTTACACGTTTGGTCTTCAGAATTTCCCGACAGGAGCGTCCCGGGCCGGAAACCTTTATCGATCAGTTGTTCAGAGCTTTGCGGAGCACCTGAGAAGATTTAAAGGTCAGCACCCTTCGGGCCGTGATTTCGATCTCACTGCCGGTCTGAGGATTCCTTCCCCGGCGGGACTTCTTTTCCTTCACGAGGAAATTGCCAAACCCGGAAATTTTGATCCGCTCGCCGCGTGCAAGACTGTCCTTCATGATATCGAAAACAGACTCGACGATCCGGGCTGAATCCTTCTTGGAAAACCCCAACTTGTCATACACATCCTGAATAATATCAATTTTGGTCATCTCATTCCTCCTGTCGGCTTGTCATATTCATGTTCATTTATCTGATTTTAGCTCCGCTTTTCTCCATAATCCGCCGGACAATGGCGTTGTGCGCCTGTCCGATGTCCTGATCCGTTAACGTCCGGTCATGTGCCCGGTAAGAAAACCTTAATCCCAGACTCGTCATGCCCTCAGGAACGCCCTTGCCTTCATATACATCAAAAACTAAAACATTTTCAAGCAATTCTTCATGCATATCAAGCGAAAATTTAATTATTTCTTCCACAGTCCGGTCACGGGAAATCAGGAAGGCCACATCCCGTGAACTGGCAGGAAACTTTGAAATGTCCCGATAGGATAATGCACCGGAAAGATGACCGGCCAGAACATCGAGATCCATTTCAAAGACCATGACCCTGTTCTTCAGGTCCATCCTGGTCAGGACATCGGGGTGAACCTCGCCGAGGAATCCGATCACGTCCTCCCCGATCGTTATGCCGCAGGACCGGCCCGGATGCAGGAAGGGTTCCTGAAGGTCCGGCCGGAATTTCACGGAGACCATCTTCATGTGCTCAAAGAGACCCTCCAGGCAACCTTTAAGATCGAAAAAATCCGCGGCGATTCCCGAGTAATGCCAGCAGTGATCGTAACGGGCACCGGTCAGCAGGCCGCCGATTCTGTTTTTTTCCACGGGAAGCATTCCGGCCTGCCGGGCCAGATAGGTTCTCCCGATCTCGAACAGCTTCAGGTCAAAACAACCGGTGTTGGCGTTCTTTCGCATCGTGTCGAGAAGGCTGTAGATCATTGTCGTGCGCATCACGGACTGCTCTTCCGTCAGGGGATTCCGGATCGTTACGGTTGTCCGCCGCGCATCGCCGGCCGGCAGCCCCAGGTCATCGACGGCTGCTGCCGGAAGAAAACTGTAGGTGATGACCTCTGAATAACCATAGCCGTTCAACAGGGTGCGAATCCGTTCTTCGAGGATTTTTCGACGGTCCTGCTCCATAGACAGGATTGATATGGCCGGCTGCGTCACGGGAATCCGGTCATAGCCATGGAGTCTGGCAATCTCTTCAATCAGGTCAATTTCCCGGCTGATGTCCACGCGGAATGTGGGCGGCGTGACGCGGTAGTGAAGATCATCCCCCTTGCCGACGGTCATTTCAAGGCTTTCCAGGATTTGCACGGCCTCCGACGGGGCAATGTCCTTGCCCAGCATATCCCGGACCCTGCTGATGCGCAGGGGAATGTTCCGGGGAGATTCGACCTTTCTGGGATATTGATCAATATAACCCCGGCAAACGGTTCCCCCGGAAAAGTCCGCTATGAGCTGGGCTGCCCGGTTCAGCGCCCGGACCACACCATCGGGATCGATCCCGCGTTCAAACCGGAAAGCGGCATCGGTGCTCATGGACAGCCAGCGGGATGACTTCCGGATCGAGACGGGATCAAAATAGGCGCTTTCCAGAAGCACCATCCGGGTATCAGCCTTGACCTCCGAGTTGAGGCCTCCCATGATCCCACCGATTGCCACGGGCTTGACGCCGTCACAGATCATCAGGGTATCGGACTTGAGCGTCCGCTCCTTCTCATCGAGCGAAACGAATGTCTCCCCCTGGCGGGATCGCCTGACAACAATGCGTCCCTCTTCCAAAAAACGGTAATCAAAGGCATGCAGCGGCTGGCCCCATTCCAGCATGACAAAATTGGTCACATCCACCACATTGTTGATGGCGCGCAGACCGACGGATTCGAGCCGGCGGCGTATCCAGAATGGTGAAGGACGGATGGCGATATTTTTGACAATGCGAGCGGTATAACGGGGACAGAGGTCGGCATCCAGAATCTGGACCGACGTGATGCCGTTGATATCTTCGTCATCTTCCTGCAGGATGCTCTCCGGCGCTCTGAGTTTTTTGCCCGTCAGGGCCGCGATTTCCCGCGCCACGCCGATGACGGACAGGCAGTCCGACCGGTTCGGGGTGATCGCGATATCCAGAACGATGTCCCGCAGGGCCAGGGCGTCCGTCAAATCCTGACCGGGCGTGAGTCCGGACGGCAGGATCATGATCCCCGACCGATCCGGACCAAGGCCGAGTTCGTCCTCGGAGCAGAGCATCCCTTCCGAGAGCTCACCGCGAATCCGGGAGCTCTTGATGGTATAGCCACCGGGAATGACCGCCCCAACCAGGGCCAGAGGCACCACATCACCAACCTGAATGTTTGTGGCGCCGCAGACAATCGGCAGGGTGTCCGCTCCTGTCGCCACCTCGCAGAGCAACAATTTTTCCGAACCGGGATGGGGCTTCAGGGACAGGATTTTTGCGACAACCACACGGCTGAACCCGGGCGCTGATTCCCGAATGGCATCGACCTCAAGACCCGCCATGGTCAGACGATCCGCCAGCGCTTCCGGCGAAAGGTCGATGTCTACATAATCTCTGAGCCAACGCAAACTGACGAACATTAAAACTGCTCCAGAAAACGCCAGTCATTCTCAAAAAAAAGCCGAATGTCCGATACGCCGTATTTGAGCATGGCAATCCGCTCCAGTCCGAGACCGAAAGCAAAACCGGAAACCTCCTCCGGATCGTATCCCACGTTCTTGAAGACCTCGGGATCGACCATTCCCGATCCCAGAATTTCCAGCCAGCCGCTTTGCCCGCAGACACGGCAACCGGCACCCCGGCACATCACGCACCGGATATCGACCTCGGCGCTGGGTTCGGTAAACGGGAAAAAGCTGGGACGGAAGCGGATGGCCGTATCCTCACCGAATATTTTTCCGATGAAGAACGTCAGCACGCCTTTGAGGTCTCCAAAGGTAATGCCCTTGTCGACGAGCAGCCCTTCAATCTGGTGAAACATGGGCGTATGGGAGATATCGGAATCGGGCCGGTAAACGCGTCCGGGCGACAGAATCCGCACCGGCGGCTTGAGTTTTTCCATGGTCCGGATCTGCACGGGAGACGTATGGGTTCGCAGGACGATATTGTCTTCAATATAAAACGTATCCTGCATATCCCGGGCGGGGTGGTCCTTGGGAATGTTCAGGGCTTCGAAGTTGTAATAATCGAGTTCAATTTCCGGACCTTCCACAACAGAAAATCCCAATCCGGCAAATATATCGCAAATCTCACGGCTTACCCGGATAATGGGGTGAAGCCTGCCCGGACGGACGGCCCGGCCCGGCAGGGTAACGTCAATTTTTTCCTTTTGAAGCGCGTGTTCCCGCTTTTTCTGAGACAGGCGCTGTAGCGCCTCGTCGATCGCCCCGGTCAGTATCTCCTTGATTTCATTGGAACGTTTTCCGAAAAGCGGTCTTTCCTCCGGCGTCGTCTGGCTGATATTCCGCAGCAGCCCGGTGAGCAGCCCCTTCCGTCCAAGGTATCTGGTTTTAATTGAAAGGAGTGCCTCTTCGGTTTCCGCCTGATTCAGTTCGGCAACCGCTTTTACCCGGAGTTCCTCTAAATCATGGATCATGCCGTCAGGCTACCCTTTGCGATGGTCACAACTTGCGAAAAAGCTCGCGCGTCATGCACGGCCAGATCAGCAAGGACCTTCCGATCAATTTCGATATGGGCCCTCTTCATCCCGTCGATCAGACGGCTGTAAGATATTTCATTGAGCCTGGCCGCGGCGTTGATACGGGCAATCCAGAGTTTGCGGAAATCACGCTTGCGCACCCGCCGGTCCCGGAAAGCATACTTCATTGACCTTTCAACCGCTTCCGTGGCTGTCCTGATCAAGCGACTCCTTGCTCCGAAGAAGCCCTTGGCCATCTTTAATATCTTCCTTCTTTTTTTCTTGCCTGTTACGGCTCTTTTTACCCTCGGCATTTTTTCATGTCTCCTGATGTGGTGATTTGAAAAATCGGATCCAATCCGGTTATTTATAAGGGATCAGCATCTTGATGTGCCGCACATCGGATTTATCGAGAATGGCTGATTTTCTTAAGTTTCTTTTCCTTTTCCGGGTCTTGGTGGTCAGAATGTGGCTGGCGTACGCCCTGCTTCTTTTGACCTTGCCGGTCCCTGTCAGGCTGAAACGCTTCGCGGCGCCCCGGTGTGTTTTTATTTTTGGCATTGAATCTTCCCCTTTTTTGTAATGATTGTACAAAAAAACATCATCCCCGCGAAGCAGGTATGGATCCCCATCCGGATTGCTGCCTGTGCGGGAATATCTATTGCGCCTATTTCTTCGGCGGCGCCAGGATCATGATCATGTTGCGGCCTTCCAGCCTTGGCTGCTGCTCAACAACGGAAGCATCCGCCAGCGCTTCCCGGATGTCCTCCATGATTTTCCTGCCCAATTCCGAGTAGGCGATCTCGCGCCCCCGGAACATCATGGTGATCTTGACCTTGTCGTGCTGAC
>Ga0105152_10000605_pt1 | contig 11029 bp, 9 predicted proteins | sample LakBais05cmmetaG_FD_81534 | JGI IMG/M metagenome (GOLD analysis project Ga0105152, IMG submission 81534) | Lake sediment microbial communities from Lake Baikal, Russia to study Microbial Dark Matter (Phase II) - Lake Baikal sediment 0-5 cm | ecosystem: Environmental > Aquatic > Freshwater > Lake...
GATTATTCCATCGGAAAGATTCTGCTTGGGGTCCCCTCAGTCACGGGTGGCGGCTCGCCCCACGTACAGTCTCTTCCACGGCTCACCCGGCTCGTGCTTCGTAGCGAAGGAAGCCTTCGCTGACTTCGCAGAGTAGCAAGGGTTCGCCCTACCTGCAGTCCTTCGCGTTTTGGGTGGGGCGACGCCTCCGGCGGAGCCGCAGGTATTTATACCACCCGGTAACTGAGGCATTACCTGCTTGGCAATGTCTTAGTCTTCCTTCTTCCCCTTCATTCCCCTGAGCGCTACAGTGATGAGCCACAAGAGGGTCGCAACCATGAGCAACACCGCCCCTGTAATCAGTGCTCTATCGCTGACAACAGGCCGGGATTCCGCCTTTTTCTGATCCATTTTGGGATTCGGAAATCCACGGCTCAACGAGAAAACGTCGGCATCGGTTCCGGCAGTCTTGTTCTCAAGGACCGCGGCAATATCATATCTGGGCGCGTCAATGTCTCGTGAGCCATACAGGAGTCTATATTTCCACGCAGCATCATAGAAAAACAGCGCTTCGTGAATCTCGCCCTCCGCCTTCATTCCATACACGGCGAGCGGCGGGTTGTCCATGTTGTGCACAACAATCTTGTAGTGACGATAGCGACATGTTCTGCACAGTTCAATGGTCTTTCGCTCCTGAACGAAAGTGCCGGAGACGAACATGCTGACGACAGACGACGTGATATGCTCCCATTCATCCTCACGAGGTCTTTGGCCGCCTTTCTGTGCTGTTTCTTTCCCGTTGGAGCCATAGACTTCGACTGCTCTACTAAAATTGGCATCCCTCGCGAAGACAGTCAAAGAAGTCAATGGTTCCCGCTCCGCATCAATAGTAACTATCGTGTCCTGATTCTTTAAGTCCTTCGTGACCATAAGGTTGTGTACTGCATACTGGCGCAGGATCTTCTCACCCTCGGCCATGGATTCTTTCCTTTCGAGGAATTTCACTTCGTCTATCCTGAAATCTTCCGTTATCAGTGTGCTCTGCTCCGTCTCTTTTGCGATCTCGCCCCCGCGTTTCTCCCGTACGATACTCGACAGGGGCGATTGGCGCAACTCGGCGAAATTCGCTATTTCCACCTGGTAGTAGCGGTAACGGCTGATATTCATCTCAACCTTGGTGTTGCTCAAATCCATGTATCTCGAGTAGTCAAAAATCGGAACATTCAAGGCGAGGATTTCCCAGACCACACGATCATTACTGCCTGAAACAGTCACTTGCTTCTCGTAGTTCTTCTGCCTGGTGACGATCACGACGGCAGAAGGCGTTGCCTCTGCATTTCTGTTCTCAACAATTATTTCAATTCTGTTGGAAGACAGTTGATCTAATGAGATTGCCATCATGTGGACCTGCTTCTCAGTCACAACCTGCCTGGTCTTTACTGCGACACGAACAAGGAACGGTGTTTCCCTGTCCCGGTTGTCAAACACCCGCATGTTCCAATAGTTGTCGTCGGTTGCATTGAACACTTCTTCGTCAATAGTGAACGCGGCGATTTTCTGCGTCGCATTGGTGGGCGCCGTGAGATTCTTGAGCATTGGAAACCTGCCGGGATCGGCGGTGGCCGCCGGTACGGCGCGGCACATAAGAAGCAGGCTTGCAACGCACGCAAGCCGCGTCAATACATACCCTGACACGTGCGGCTTTCTATGCGTCATCTGTCGGCCGTTCATCATTCTTGTCGTCCTCAACGTGACTCAAAAACATTCTGCTCGAACGGATATACGCGAACGACCCGAGCAGCAGGAAAACGCCGACGGCCATGAAGGCGATCACCCTGTAGATCACGTCCAATTTGCTGAGATCAACCAGGAATATCTTTCCAACCACAACAGCAAACAGAATCAGGCCGACGTATCGGAGAGCGGTTATCTTCTTCCAGATTCCGCCAGCGATAAACGCTATTGCGAAGAGAGCCCACAGAACCGAGATGCCGCCAGAACGGAATCCGGGAAGTTTCCAGTGAAGAAGGCTGTTTAGCTCAAGCGTGGCATAAATGAAGAAAACCAAGAGCGCTCCATAACCGAACACTGAAGAAGGCAGGCGTTCCTGACGAGTAGCGTTTTGCCACGCCAGGACGAGAATCGCAATGACCATCCCGAAATCCATGAATCGCATTGTGGCGTCGAAGAAACCGTACTCAACATTGTAGTAGAACCTATCGCACACACCCCACGACAACAGGTCTATCGCAAGCAGTTTCCAGGTTGCGCCAAAGAGGAAGACGCACATTGCAATGAACATGACCTTCGGCGGCAATTCTTCCGTGATGTATCGCCAGAGGAAGAAGCCGACCATTGCGCACCAGAGCAGAGTCAGCACCGGGAGCCGGAAGGGCTGGTTGTATGAGAACATGGTGTTCATCTCGAGATGGACGAACAGAAACAGGAAAAGGAGCCCGAACCAGTAGAAGATATGAGCGGCTACGTCAGGTTTCACCAGGCGCGCTATGTCATTGCTCTCCTCGACGGCAAACTTTTCCGCCGGCTCCGGCTGTCGCCTTTGCAGCATGAATGCGCCTGCAATGGAGGCGATTGGTACGCCGAATGTCCAGAGGCGCTCAAGCATGTGCTGCCAGTAGACCGACATGGGCATTGCAGTCGCCGGCCTGAAATCGAAGTTTCTGCCGAGATCCATAAGAAGGAGACGGTAGAAAACGACGAAATAGACGGCGTAGGCAAGATTCCTGAGGAAATTGCACTGCAACTTGAATCCCAGCCAGAGGAATGTAAGCGCCAGCAGCGAGATGGAAATCGTGAGCGACTCTTTCTCGAACAGGAGCGGCAATGTCCAGGCCGTGAACATTCCGCCAAGCGCGATCAACGCGATCAGCAACGACCTGTCAATGAGCCGCTTCTTGAGAAACAGAAATACGTGCGCAATATAAAATGCGGCAAGCGAAACCGACATAAATGCGGGATAATAGCGACCGTAGGCGAATTGTATGAGATAGTAACCGAAGTACGAGAAGATCATCGCGTTGGCGACGAGATGGAGTATCTCCAGCATCGTGCTCCTGTTGCCTTTGAGTATGTTGTTGAAATAGACAATGGCAGAATTGAGCGCAAAAAAAGCGGATAGAAATGCCATTGCCACAGGGAAATCCGCACGATGATAGCCGTGCAAGATCGAGCCGAAGAAGAGCGCATAGGTGAACACAAAGCCAAGATAGTTCAGCAGACGCCACTGTTTCCGATACGCGATCCCAAGTATGCCGAGATTCAAGAGCAAAATGTAGGAATAGAGTCCGATCAGGTTCGGCGTTTCAGTTCTGAGCATCACCGGTGTAAAGAATCCGCCGGCAATCCCGATGACGGCGATTAAGAGGGAGTCGGTACCGACGGCGAGGACCCCGGCGGCCACGGTCACCAGAATCATCAGGGCAAAAGTCCACGCCGTGGAGAAATCCCCGAACAGGTGGTACATCGGCCCAGCCGCGTAGGCGCTGCCGTACAGCACCAGCAAGCCACCGCCGAGAAGTCCCTGCCCGATCACGTGGTATTTCCTGCCGAGCAGTTTGATGCCAGCAAACAGCATCGCAACGCCGGTAACCATGCAGATGGCAACTCTTCTCTGCGCGTCCAGGTAGCCCATGGACCACGTCAGGAAGAAGTAGATTCCTATGACGGGCAACAGCACGGCCAACCTGGGCAACCATGTACTCGCAACAATGTACTCTGTTGTCACATCCCTCGGCTTCTCATCCGCCCCGTACAATATCCAGTTCCATATCTTTCGGAGTATTTCCCGGGCCGATTCCACAAATGCCGGCATTTTCACTTCCGGCGGCTCTTCATCAGAATCCAGCTTCCATGCCTCGCGTTCGCTCGGCAGCGGCGGCGGCGCTGTGCCAAATGGGTAAGGCTCCCATACCATCTTCTCCTCGGTGTGAATCTCTGGACGCTCAGACTTGTCCTCATAAGGCGCGAATTCGTCCGCCTCCTCTTCAATCGGCTTGGGAGCGCGCACCGTCGGCACGCCGGGCTTGGCACCGGTTCTATTCAGTTCCTTGCGCAGGAAATCAAGACGCTGGGTGAGAAGATTCATTTCGAGATGAAGTCGCCTGAAAGAGCTTTTGAGGCCTATCACGTACACGAGAATGGCGATCACCAGCACCAAAAGCACAAATCCGAAGAATTCCACAGCATCACCTCAATTGTAATGATCCCAATTCAAAGAGACTTTTCCTTGTTGGACGCCGATGCCCCGAGGTACTTTGAAAGAAAGTCTTCAACGACCTTGATATGATTTGCATCCGACATGATTCCGCCGTCATTGTGACGACCCGCCATTTCAATGAACTGTTTGGGCTGTTTTGCGGCGTCAAAAAGCCGCTTGCCGCATTGGAAAGGAATCATCTCATCTTTCCTGCTGTGCGCAATAAGAACCGGACACCGTGTTTTCCCAATCATGGAAATCGCGTCATATTGAAATTTGCAGAGCATACGAATCGGCAGGAACGGGAACATCTTTCGAGCCATGTCCGGCGCCGATGTAAAAGTGGAATCAAGCACGAGCGCGCCCGGGCGCACCCGTTCCGCGAGCCATGTTGCCACCGCTCCGCCCAGCGACTCACCATAAACCGCAATATCGCGGGCTCTCATTTCTTTCTGCCTTGTCACATACTCCCATGCAACCAACGCGTCCTGATAGGTCCCCTGCTCTGTCGGCTTGCCGGAACTCTCTCCATACCCACGATAATCGAATATCAACACGTTGTAGCCCATGTTATGGAACATGGCGATGGAATCAAGCCTGTGGGAAATATTGCCCGCATTGCCGTGGCAGAAGATCACAGCCTTGTCTGAATTGGCCGGCACAAACCACGCGGTAATCGTCGCGCCATCCCCGGTCCTGAGTTTCACGCTCTCGTAAGGCAGCTTGAGATAGGAAGGCGTCAGGCCGACGTTCTTGTCCGGATAATACACATATGATGCTTGTTTGTAGTAGACAAGGAAGCAGAGGACGACATACGCAATAGCCACCAGCCCGGCTATTCTCGCAATCGAGTATGCGATTTCAGCCATGGTCAGCCTCGATTCCCATTGCCCAAAATCATCCATTGCCGCCGCCAAACAAGCCTGCCAGTTGACGCCCCGGGTCCTGCCCCAGGACAACGTAGTAAACCACAGCGCCGAGTACCCCGTGAGCCAACCCAACGGCCCACAGGTTCCGGTGCTGTTCGTAGATCCATGTAAACACCAGACCGGCGGCAAATGTCAAGGCCATCAATCGAAAGTTCGGGAAATGCGAAGCACTGAAAATCAATGCTGCCGCGAATATTCTGACATGAAGTCGCGGCACCGTTTCCCGGAGGTTTGTCGTGATCAACGCCTGCAGCGCGAACTGCTGAGCCAGCCCCCAAGCCGGATAGAGCGCAAAAACAAGCCAGAAAGTGGCAGGCAAAGGGAATCTGTTGAACAACGCGCCGTATATCGTGAGCGGAATCATGGCCAGCGCCGTGAACACTGCGGAACTCTTCAGCGCCGGGCCGAATCCGTCCGTCCTGAAGCCCCACGCACGAAGAACGCCGCGCGTCCTGGTCACCTTCCACAGCAAATAGAGCCCCCAAACAGCAACTGCCACCAGATTGTAGACATGCTGTGGTCTCTTGAGTGAATCAGCCGCACCCCTCATTCCGTCCGCGGCAAGTTCCAATCCCACATGCCCGATGCCCGTAAGGACCACGAGCGTCAGTTCAATGCCTGACGGTTTCAATATCGTTGTCTCTTCGCTTTTCATGACCGTTTACCCGCATGGAAAGAGTCGCTTTGGCTCAAGCTCGGTGATTTCCACAATCCCCGTGATGGAACGCTATGGCAATACCGCTATTTAAAATCCCGCAGGTGGCCGGCGAGTGAAAGAAAGCCGCGCCAATAGAACTTGACGTCGTCCATCGGGCGACGGGTGTTGATCAGCCGATTCCACAACGTCTTCGGATGGAAGAAGCCCCGATAGATGTTGCGGATCGCTGCCTTGATTTCATCCTCGCTTACCTCCCCGCGCATGACATTCATCCGCATATCGAAATTGTCCCAGTCTTCAGTCATCAGCCATCCTTCTTCCTTGGCTTCCCGAAACAGCGGCGTGCCGGGGTACGGAATCATCAGCGTCACCTGCAACGTGTGCGCCACCCCACCCTTCAACATCTCTCTGGCCAGTTGTACAGTCCGTTCAACATCATCGCGAGTCTCCCATGGATAGCCCAGCATGACCGTGACGTGCGTGGCGAGCCCCGCCCTGGAAGCAGCCTTTGCGCCTTCAATGATCTCGTTGACCTTGACGCCCTTGTTGAGCCGGTCCAACGTCGCCTGGTTTGCCGATTCCAGCCCGAACAGGACGAAACGGAAACCGGCTGTCTTCATCAGTCTGAAGTCATCCAACTTGAGGCGCCCGAATCGCATGTTGCAGTCAATGCTGACCCGGCGGTTGTACCCGCGCGCTATCATCTCGTGACAGAAGGTCTTGAGCCACTCACCAACCGGAAAGGTGCCGGTGTCATCCATTATCTCGCGCACTTGATATCGCTCAATCAGATCACCGATCTCGTCAACAACGTCAACAGGGTCCCGCATCCGGAAATTCGGATACAAGGTTGTCCATGAACAGAAGGTGCACTTGCCGTGCCAGCAGTCCCGGCCCGACATGATGTAGGTGCCGGGGGTCCTGCGGAAGTTTCCGTTCTTCTCGCTGTAAAGTTTCCAGTGCGTCAGATCGCGGTCTATCCGGGGCATATCGCACAGGTCGTGCTCGCAGATGAAATTGCCGCTGCTGCGGACTTCACCGGCTTTGCGATACCAGATGCCCGGTTCGAGCGGTTTGCTGCTCCGCAGATGTTCGAGAAGATTGACAAGCAGAAAATCGTAATCGCCGCCGGTCAGCACATAATCAACCTTGCTTTTCTCGAAACTCTCCGCCGGCAAGGCGGTGACGTGATCGCCGACCAGGACGAACTTCGCCGACGGCAAAATGGTCTTCAGCCCGTCAATCGTGCGCCAGTAGGCTTTGATGATCGGGGTCTTGGCCTCAATGACAACAATGTCCGGATTGGCGGCTGTCAGTTTGACGGAGAATTCCATTTCCGACCATTCCTCCGCTATTCCGTCCAGCCAGAACACGTCATGTCCTGCTTGCCTGGCCATTGTCGCCGCGCACGCAGGCACAACCGGATAGATGTAAGTCGGAGTGTGGAACCACTGGAATTGCCGGTTCTGAGAGAGCAAAGGAACTCCCTTCTCAGAAAGGATTGGCGGATATGCTATCGCGACCTTCATGAATGCTGCCTCCGGTCTTTACCGCTCTCATTTCTTCCGGCTTCTGACATATGATCGAATTGGCGAACTTCGCCGGGCATGCGCGACGACATGAAACCGAAAATGAACCTCACGCCATACACGACATGCGTCAGCATGACCCCGAGCCACGTCAGCAGCCATGTCAGCGGATTCAAGCTGATGCTCGACACAAGCGTAAGACCAGCATACAGGAGCAGAGCGGAAATGTATAGAAGGCGACAGAAAGGACACCATACCGACGCCAGAGCGCCAACCGCAATGCCCATAACAAACAGGGATGGAATGAGATAGGATACTCTCAGCGATGTTGCCGGAAATCTCTTCGCGAAGTAGCCGCGGTGCAGTGCGTACCGTCCGATCTGGCGCAGATGCGGCAGGAATAGCTTCCTGCGGTGATGATAGACTTGGACGCGAGGATCATAGATGATCTTCTTGTGCAGGTTCTGCACAATCTCCAGGCAAAGGTACGTGTCTTCACCCGGCCAGAAATCAATGCGAAATCCACCGAGTCTTCTCAGCACTTCCGTGCGTACACACAGATTGCAGCTTGGATAGTCGTCCACTTCCTTGACACGATCAGGTTCATATCTGTAGCGGTAGTTTCCGGACACAAAGGGATTCTCGTACACACGTCCGCTCAACTTTGCCGGGTATGGATCATTTGCCGGCGTAACGGCCGGACCGCCCACCGCTCCGATGGTATCGTCGGAAAAATACAGCACGGCCTGTTTGAGCCAATTCTCAATAGGGAACGCGTCGTCGTCAAGAAAAGCGACAATACTGCCTCCGGCCTGTTGGATGCCAATGTTCCTTTTTTCCGCCGGCCGTATGCGGCCGGTCGGGATTTCCCTGATGCCTTCCGGCCACACTTTCCCGGTCGGTTCGTCCGGAAGAAGAAGCACCTCGTAGTTCTCGTAGGTCTGGCATTGTATGCCATGCAAAGCCTCGTCCAGGTAAGGCGTTGGCGCCGGGAAAGCGATCACGATTGAAACCAGCGGCGGCGGAACCGGCATGCGCGTGTCACGCAGGGTCTGATAGTAACGGAGCAGGCGAAGGCGGTAGAAGACGGCGAACGTGTCGTTCATTATCTGCCGGACCGTCTGAGGTCTAAAACATCCCAGTTTGCCTTTGAACTGCAGGGACACCGGAGATTCGGCAATCTTGTATCCCTTCTCATGAATGATCGCCAGCATTTCGAGATCAAACGCGAATTGTTTGACCAGCATGCGCGGGAACGCCCAATCAAGCGTCTCTCGCTTGAAGAGTTTTATTCCGGTTTGCGTGTCCTTTACCGGCAGTTGCACGAGGAGCTTGACCATCGCGTAGTACACGCCGCTCATGAGCCTGCGGTACCATGGATAGTCAAGTCGGGAATCGGCGTGCCGTTTTGATCCGATGACAACATCCGCCTTCTCGCGCTCCATTATATCAAAGAAGGTTGACACCTGTTTTGGCGGGAGATCGAGGTCCGCGTCGAGCAGAAGAACGTAGTTTCCTCGAACAGCTTCGAAGCCCTGCTTCAGCGCGCCGCCTTTGCCCATATTCCGACCGAGGAAGACCGCGTGCAACTCAGGCATTTTAGCGGCAAGTTTCTGTAACTCCTGCTTTGTGCCGTCCGTGCTGCCGTCATCAACGACAACCAGCTCGAAGGGGATTTGACCGCGAAACGTGGCTTTGACTTCTTCGACGTTGGCCGAGATGACCCGGCCGAGATTGAAGGCCGGCATGACAACGCTCAGCAGACCGCTTCCTACCTGCCTGCGTGCGCTGTCCCAGGTCGGCTCCGCCAAGGCGGTCTTGTCATTGACCTTGCTCTGTGCGCTCATTATCGTGCCCGAGGCGCGGTAGCTTCTTCAATCAGCATGATTGGTATGCCGTCCCGGACAGGATAGACGAGGCCGCAATCCACATTTGTGCATATGAGAGTGCCCCCCTCCTGCACAACGGGTTTCTTGCATTTGGGACACGCAAGAATCTTCAGTAAGTCTTCATTGAGCTTGTCCATATGAGCTATACTGCGGCGTTGCGGTTTGACAGGCAAGACTATTTTTGTAAGTGTCCCTCGGATCGGTCACCGTCAAAATGATGAAAACTGCACATTTCATAGCACCTGTTCTTCTTCTGGTTGGCTTGATGCTTACCGCCAGTTGTTCCCGGAGCGTAAAGGTGCTCGATGATCAGGAAAGTCGCACCAAGCTGATGCAGAAAGCACAGGCAGAGGAAAACAAAGGAGACAATGATTCCGCCATCCGGCTCTACAAAGAGATACTGGATAAGAACCCCGGTCTCATCAGGGCTCATCTTGATCTCGCTCTCCTGCTGCATCAGCACGCAAAAGACTATGTCGGCGCAATATATCACTACAAGTGCTACCTGGAATGGCGGCCGCAGACCGAAAAGAGGCAAATGATTGAAGAGAACATCCGCCTCGCGGAAAACCAATTCGCATCGGTCATTCTTAAACGCTATCCTTCGCTGGCAGGCGTTTCCATTCCACGGGGCGCAGAAAATGCCCTCTCACGGAACGATCCGAACTCCATGTCGGAACGACTTGAAAAAAACATCAGAAAGGATAAGACTCTATCCGGACAGACAATTGAATCGGGGAAAAGCGCAGCCGGGTGGTCGGAACAAACCACGGCTCAGGTTGGCCGGAAATCGTCTCGCACTTATGTTGTAAAAACTGGAGACACCTTGTCGACTATTGCGTCGGAAGTGTATCAGGACAAAAATAAATGGCGGTTGATTTTCGACGCTAATCGTGAGGCACTCCGCGACTCGGAGAAAGTGAAGGTCGGGCAGGTCCTTGCGATTCCATAGAGGGAAGTTTTTTTAGTCGCGGGCATCAGCCCGTATTAAATGAACAAAATATGTTGAACTGGAGGGTTAGTCATGGGAACAGACTTTTTTGACGATGATTTACTGCAGCCGAACTTGAAACCCCAGGGGATACCGGAACAGCGGGAAAACAGCCCCGCACGTTCGTCAAGCGATGCGAGCGCGGGGAAGCTGGCACAACAGAAGGAAGAACTGTCCGGCCAGGTGGCCGCCGCAGTGAAGGAGATCGAACAGCTGCGTATGAAGCAGGAGGACCTGGAAAAAGAAAAGAGCAAGCTCCAGGAACTCGGCCGCAAACAGGAGGAATATGAACGTGGCAAGAGGGACGTCATAGAAAAGATTGACCGCGGCATAATAACTGTCGAAAAAGAGGAAGTGGAAGCCACACGCATGGTGGAGCTTCTCTCTGAAACACGTTCCAAGTTCAAGAACATGCTTGCAGAACTGAGGAACATCAACGAAGACGCCTGGGTTGACGAGAATTTTATGGATGAACTCAACAGGGCATCGGCGATGGTCGAGAACGCGAGGATGGACTACAAAAAGGCATTGGCGCGAATAGACGCATCGAGTTGGCACAAGGATACCGCAAGAGTGCAGGCAGATCTCATGGAAGATGGCGCGTCCGGAGCTGCGCTCGGTCACGGCTTCGGCTACTGGCTGAAAGTCGGGCTTGCATTAACTCTGCCCTTGATAACTATACTGATATTGCTTTTCATCATCTACCTTGTCATGCCAGCTATGGCCGTAGGGTAGTCCAAAATTTGCTATGAATGAGCGCTAGCTTCAGGATGTTGAAACATGAGCCGTTTATTCGATAAACCTTCTCTGGCTGACAGGAAGCTAAAGAGGATAGAGA
>Ga0105152_10000606_pt1 | contig 11024 bp, 11 predicted proteins | sample LakBais05cmmetaG_FD_81534 | JGI IMG/M metagenome (GOLD analysis project Ga0105152, IMG submission 81534) | Lake sediment microbial communities from Lake Baikal, Russia to study Microbial Dark Matter (Phase II) - Lake Baikal sediment 0-5 cm | ecosystem: Environmental > Aquatic > Freshwater >...
GAGTATCAGTCAAAACAAATATTTACACGGTATGGAATTCCCATCCCGCGGGGGAAAGTCACAAACACAGCTAGTGATGTAAAGCAAATTGCCGAGGAGTTGGGGGGCAGGGTTGTGATTAAATCCCAAGTACTGGTCGGAGGTAGAGGTAAAGCCGGGGGGATACGCCTGGCGAAGACTCCAACCGAAGCAGAAAACCTTGCCAGGTTGATCTTGGGCATGGATATCAAAGGGCTTCCAGTCCGAAAAGTTTTAGTGGATGAAGCCATTTCAATTACCCGCGAAATTTACATTGGAATCACCAACGATCGATCCCTTCGAAAACCCGTCTTTATTGCATCTGCTGCTGGCGGAATGGATATTGAGGAAGTGGCTCAATCCTCCCCTGAGAAAATCAACCAGGTTGTCATTGATCCTCTCCTGGGGTTGAGAGATTATCAAACCCGCGACCTGGCAGTTGCCATTGATCTCCCCCATGAGCATTGGCGGGTATTCACATCAGTTGCACAAGGTTTATGGAGCGTTTACCAGGATTGCGATGCTACTTTGGCAGAAATTAATCCTTTGGTGATCTCGTCCGATCAAAAAATGACTGCTTTGGACGGAAAAATCATTCTGGACGATAATGCGCTTTATCGTCATCCCGATCTCGTAGAAATGCGCGACCTGGATATTGAGGCTCCTGAGGAGATCGAGGCTCGAAAATATGGCCTTTCATATATAAAATTGGATGGAAATATTGGATGCATGGTAAATGGTGCCGGCTTGGCCATGGCCACCATGGATACCATCAAAATATTGGGTGGCGAACCCAAAAATTTTCTTGATATCGGTGGGGGGGCAGATGAAGAAAAAGTTGCTGCAGCCTTCCGGATTATTCTCTCTGACAAGAATGTTAAATCGGTTTTGGTTAATATCTTTGGCGGTATCACCCGTTGTGATGAAGTTGCGAATGGCATTGTGAGTGCATACACCGAGATGAAAACTAAAGTCCCAGTTGTCGTCCGTCTGGCAGGAACGAATGCGGCGAAAGGGATGGAAATCTTACAGGATGCTCACTTTAAAACAGGTGTAACCCTTCTGGAAGCTGCCAGGAAGGCGGTTTCACTCGTGAAGGAGAAAAAATGAGCATTCTCATCAATAAGGATTCCAAAGTCCTTGTCCAGGGAATTACCGGGCGTGAAGGATTGTTCCACACCGAGTTAATGATGGCATTTGGAACGAGTGTAGTGGGGGGGACCTCGCCTGGAAAAGGTGGCGAATGGGTCTTGAATGGCAAAATCCCGGTGTTCGACTCCATGAAATTAGCTGTAGAGGTCACAGGGGCTGACACTTCGGTGATCTTTGTACCAGCGCGCGCTGCAGCCGATGCTATCTATGAAGCAGCCAATGCGAGTTTGAAATTAATTGTCTGCATCACCGAGGGAGTTCCCATTCAAGATATGATCAAAATCCGGGCTTTCCTGGATCAGACCGAGACTCGCCTGATAGGGCCGAACTGCCCGGGAGTACTTTCTCCGGGTGAAGCAAAAGTCGGGATCATTCCCGGCAATATTGCCATACCTGGGTCGACTGGCTTGGTATCAAGATCAGGAACGTTGACTTATGAAGTACTGAATGCACTAACCTTGAAAAAGATGGGGGTCAGCACTTGCGTCGGCATAGGCGGTGACCCAATCAACGGGACGAATTTCATCGATGTATTGCAAATGTTCGAAGATGATCCGCATACTCAATCTTGTGTATTGATCGGTGAAATTGGCGGTTCAGATGAAGAACAGGCTGCTGACTTTATAGCCAGGGAAATGTCGAAACCCGTCGTCGCATATATTGCCGGTCAATCCGCACCCAAGGGCAAACGCATGGGGCATGCGGGCGCAATCATCGAAGGGACTGCCGGGACAGCCGAAAGCAAAATAAAAGCGCTGGAATCTGCTGGTGTTCGGTTAGCCCGATTCCCAGAAGAGATTCCAGAGCTTCTCAAAAAAATCAAATTCTAGAGACGCTTAGAAGCGTCTTCTATTTTTTGTGGGTATCGATGTATTTGACTGCATCAGCCACGGATTTTATATTCCGCGCATCTTCGTCAGATATAGTGATGTTGAATTTTTCGCAAAATCCGTCGATCAAGAAAAATTGATCCATTGAGTCAGCTTTGAGATCTTCAATGAAACGGGTTTCCGGTTTGATTCCTTTGGTATCTGTTTTCATGACATCAGCAATCACTGCCTTGACATCGTCTAATGTGCTGCTCATTAAGATTCCTCCGTCAGATGATATACAAGATATTGTATCTTTCCTGTCACATCTGTCAAGCAAGATGCTGAAGACAGGTTCGACTCCATAAATAATAACCCTTAGCTTGCTTAAAGTTTCTTTTCTATTAGTTGATTATAATAAATGTACAGAATAAGGAATATTAGAGAAAAGATAGATGAAAAACTTTGCAACCCACCAACGCAAATCGGACCATATCAAAATCAGTCTTAATGAGAATGTTTCCTCCTCATTATCGACTGGATTGGAAAAAGTACGCTTTAACCATCAGGCACTTCCCGAGATCAGTTTTGAAGAAATAGACCCATCCCTCGTTTTGCTCGGGAAAACAATATCTTTTCCCTTACTGATTTCATCCATGACCGGTGGTACTCCCAAGGCGGGAGTGATCAACCGTAACCTGGCTTTGGCTGCGGAGAAAATGAAAGTCGGTTTAGCCTTGGGGTCGCAACGAGCTGCTATTGAGGATCCAGCTCTGGCTAGAACTTTTAAGATTCGAGATATAGCCCCAAGCATTCCCCTTTTTGCTAATTTGGGTGCGATACAACTAAATTATGGTTTTACTCTGGATGAATGTAAACACGCTGTAGAGATGGTTCAGGCCGACGGGTTGATTTTGCATCTCAATCCGCTCCAGGAAGTTTTGCAACCTGAAGGACAGACTAATTTTCGGGGATTGATCCAAAAAATTCAGTTCATATGCAAGAACCTAAATTACCCCGTGATTGTAAAAGAAGTAGGTTCCGGGATCTCAGCTCGTGTTGCGAAAATCCTCTCTGAAGCTGGGGTTTGGGCTGTGGATGTAGCCGGGGCGGGTGGCACTTCTTGGTCACAGGTGGAAAAATTCAGAGCGGAAAATGAGGACAATGCGCAGATTGCAGAAGCGTTTCGTGATTGGGGCATTTCCACTATGGAATCGATCCGTTTTACAAGAAGGGCAGCTCCAAGACTGAAAGTGATTGCCTCGGGAGGGTTGAGGTCCGGAGTCGATATGGCTAAATGTATCGCTCTCGGTGCAGATCTATGTGGAATTGCTCTTCCATTTCTCAAAGCCGCCATTGTTTCTTCGGAGGCTGTTGAGAAAGTGATTGGAATTTATCGCAAACAATTTAAAATTGCGATGTTTGCATCTGGCACTTCGAATTTGAAGGAACTATCAAGAATTCAACTGATTGAAACTTAGCAAATGGGGATGAAATCATAATCAATTCAAGCAAGTATTTGCCATTATTGCACAAAAGGATGCAATCTGGGATATCCAGAGAATTTCGGCACAGTTCCCTTTTGGATATCCTCGATTACCATTTTGGTTGGGATAGGAGTGCATTGAAAAAGGAAGCGGGCAAACGATTGCGTCCCCTCCTCCTTTTCCTGAGTTTGGAAACATGTGGAGGATCTTGGAAAGTGGGGCTCCCAGCCGCCTGTGCCCTTGAATTCTTACATAATTATTCCCTTATCCATGATGATATCGAAGATCAGGATGAATACCGGCATGGCCGAAAAACTGTATGGCAGAAATATGGTTTGGCGAAAGCAATCAATGCGGGAGACGCCCTCTATGGATTAGCTTTTGCCCAGATGAAATACCTTCCCGCCGACGTACTTCCTGAAAGGGCGTTGTCCATCTTTACGGTTTTCTCGAAAGCTGCTACCCAATTAACCATTAGGCAGGCAGCGGACATGGATTTTGAAGATAGGAAAAACATCTTTTTGGAAGAATATTGGCGGATGGTGAAGGGGAAAACAGCGGCTCTTTTCCAGGCTTCTGCAGAAATTGGGAGTATCCTCGGAGAAGCTAATGCCCAAACCATTCATGCTTTCTCGAATTTTGGATTGAACTTAGGTTTGGCATTCCAGGCAAGAGATGACTTACTCGGGATTTGGGGAGACCCGAAAGAAACAGGAAAGCCAACCGGAAGTGATTTGATTAAAAAGAAAAAATCTCTCCCCATTTGTTTTGGATTACAAAAGGATAGCGAGTTTCGAAAGTTGTACACCATGGAAGAATCCAATAACCTTGCTGTCCAAAAGGAAACTCAGGTTTTGGCGAAAATCGGGGCGTATGATTTTACGATTGGTGAGATAAAGAAATTTACCACTAAAGCTATAAAACAACTTACACAGACCAGGATTAAAAATAAAAGCATGGATGCTTTATTGGAACTTACAGATTCTTTGAATGTGAGGTAGATATGAAAAGGAAGGAGATTGGAATGGATAATTGCGACAAGCCATTGAACCAGGCGGCGGCATTATTTTGCGAAACAGAGATCGATCACGATGCCATAAAGAAAGCCACTTGCGAATTACTCAAGGCAGTTGGTGAGGATCCGGACCGAGAGGGTTTGAAAAGAACACCTGAAAGGGTTTCTAAAATGTACGATGAACTCCTGGCAGGCTACCGCATGGATCCTACCCGGTTTGTGAATGAAGCCCTTTTTGCTGTCGAATATGATGAAATGGTAATCGTGAGGGACATTGAATTCTATTCGCTGTGTGAGCATCACATGCTTCCATTTATAGGTAGAGCCCATGTTGCATATTTCCCAAGGGAGCAGGTTATTGGGTTATCCAAGATACCCCGAATTGTGGATATGTTCGCACGAAGATTGCAGGTGCAGGAACGGATGACCCAGCAAATTGCCAACTTCTTAAGTGATCTCCTGCATCCCAAAGGGGTTGCCGTTGTAGTGGAAGCTTTGCATCTGTGCTCGATGATCCGGGGTGTAAAAAAACATGATTCCCGCATGACGACATCTGCCATGCTGGGTTATTTCCGCGATAATATGGCTTCCCGCGTTGAATTCCTGGATAATATTTCCCGTGGAGCTACGCCGTTACATTTCTAAAAATTCATTCCAAGCAAACGGAGATATTTTTTCAATATAGTATTGCTTCCTTAATCGGGAGGCAATGCTTTTTAATTTCAGCCCTGATACTTCATCTCGCAGATCAGGAACAAATTCCGCTAAAGGTACAGCGATGTAAACCCGGCTCCAGATATTCGGGTCCAGTACTGTTTCATTTTGTAAAAGGATATCCAAGTCAATAGTGCGAGGGGAATTTTTATCCGATGTTCTTATTCTACCCAGGTCAACTTCGATGACATACAATATATCCCTTTTAAAATCACTGGGGTCAAGATTGGATTTCAGGTATAGCACAGCGTTCAAGAAATCGGGTCCCCTTGCACCTTCTGAATGGGATTTATAAACGTTGGAAATACCTGAGATCTTACAGTCTTTCCTGAGCTGCCCGACAGCTTTCCGCAGGTTAATCTCTGGTTCTATATTCGAGCCCAAACCTACATAGTAGTTATGCATTTGGCTGTGAGCGTTCAAATTCGACCCCCACGGATCCCGAAAAACGAACCGCTCCGGGTTTTTCAACCCTGACTCGCACTTTCTGAATGATTTTGTCTTCCAGGCATAATTCTGCAATATCGGTGGCCAGCGCTTCAACGGTATAGCGCTTAGAACTGGTAACATGGGCGATTATCTTCTTGGCGACTGTGCGGTAATTGACACAATCCTCGATCTTGTCGGTTTTGCCCCCCTTGAGGATTTCCGTGAAAATGACGACGTTAATTAAAATTTCCTGTGGCTTGGAACGTTCCTGTTCGCCGACCCCGATGATTCCCTGCACTCGTAAATCTTTGATAAAGACTTGATCCATATCTCCCTTACTTTCTAGACCAGGTGCCTGCCACCATCCAGGTGAATGATTTCACCGGTGATGTAGGCCGGTCCGGTCAGTAGAAACAAAACTGTCTGGCTGACCTCATCCAAAGTCCCCAGGCGATGCATAGGTACCAGGTCCAGGAGTTTTTCGGGCATCGAACCATCTTCAGGTGGAAGGATGGCTCCAAAAGCTACCCCATTGACCTGGATGTTGGGAGCAAGTGCCACAGCCATGGCTTCTGTAACAGATGCAAGGGCAGCTTTGGAAATAGTGTAGGGCAGGTGATCTTTCCCCGGTCGGAGCGCTCGCCAATCCAGGATATTCACAATTCTGCCCGATTCCTCATTACCAATTTGCTCGGCAAATGCCTGGCTGAGAAAGAATGGGGCGGTCAAATCGATGTTCATGTGTCGTTGCCAGGCATCCAGAGTTGTTGTACGGACACCCAAGTGTTCAAAAATGGCAGAATTATTGATCAGATAATCAACATGAGAAAAGGAAAATGCTTTTTTGGTGAAGGTTTCCAGCTTTGTCAATTCATTAAAGTCTTGATGGATGATCCAGGCTCTACGTCCTAAAGCAATGACTTCATCTTCCAATTCCTTTGCTTCTTTCGGGAAATTGGAGTAGTGGATGACCACATCTGCACCTGCAGAAGCTACTGAAAGCACCAGGTGCCTTCCGATCCGTCGGGCAGCGCCAGTAACCATGACGGTTTTACCTAATAAAGGCTTTTCATCCATATCGTTTCTTCCTTTTATTACCCGTATCAATATTTTATATGAAAAAGGTTGAAGGGATTGACAGCTTGCATTAGAGATGTATAATCAAAAAACCCTACCCCTATGGGGGGGGATATAAGAGGAAATATGAAAAATGAAGAAGTAAGCAAACGGTTGAAGAACATTGAAGGACATATCAAGGGGGTTGAAAAAATGATTGACGAAGATGCATATTGTATCGATGTCATCCGGCAGGTACAAGCTATCCAGGCGGCCTTGGTGAAAGTGAACAATATGATCCTCGATCATCATCTGAACAGCTGTGTGATAACTGCAATAAGAGGTAACGACGTAAGCGAGCGTGAAAAAGTGCTCAATGAAGTCGTGGAAGTTTTCAATGCAACACAAAAAGTCTAAGGAGAAAATATGAATACTAAAACGTACCAAATCCCGGCCATCAATTGTATCCATTGTGTCCATACGATCAAGAATGAACTTTCTGAAGTGGAAGGGGTCAAGTACGTGGATGGCAAGTTCGAAGAAAAGCAAATTACAGTAACTTTCGAAGATCCAGCCGATCCGGAAAAAATTGAAAAGTTATTGGATGAAATTGGTTACCCTGTAGCCAAGTAAAAAATATCTTATAGCAGCATTTAGCGTTTGGGTTTATTGTTTTAACGGAGATTCCATGAGTGAGACGAAACAAATTATTCTGCCAGTAACCGGTATGACGTGCGCGAATTGTGTCGCAACGATTGAACGAAACTTGAAGAAATTGGATGGCGTTCAATCTGCGGCTGTAAACCTTTCTTCAGAAAGAGCAGTAGTCGAATACAACCCGGAAAAACTGGGGCTGTCTGACATGGTCAACAAGGTTGAACAGGCCGGATATGGAATAGCTAATGGGATGGCGGATCTGGTCATCCAGGGCATGATGGATACCAATGATGGTCGGCGGTTGGAAAAGGGAGTAAGGAAGCTTTTCGGTGTGATGGATATGCAAATAAATATCACCAACGGAAAAGTCAATGTGAAATATATTCCGACCTTGATCTCTCAAAATGAAATCCGTAAAGCTATTGCTGCCATGGGTTTCAAAGTACTGGTCTTGGGTGAAGAAGGCGAAGATGTGGAAGCAAAAGCCCGTGAAGCGGAGATTTCGCATCAGAGACGATTATTCATCATTGCCCTGATCTTTACAGTCCCATTATTCTTGCTCTCCATGGCAAATGATTTCAATTTGCTTCCCATGAGTATTGGACATCAACCCTGGTTGAATTGGGTTATGTTTGTTCTTGCAACGCCCGTTCAATTCTATGTGGGTAAACAATACTACGTTGGGGCTTATAAATCCCTCCGGGGTGGTTCAGCCAACATGGATGTATTAATCGCACTGGGATCTTCCGTAGCGTATTTCTACTCAATCGTAGTCAGTCTGGGTATGATCCCTGGGCATGTTTATTTTGAAACTGCTGCCGTGATTATCACCTTGATCCTTCTGGGAAAATATCTCGAGGCGCGTGCTAAAGGGAAAACGAGTGAAGCAATTAAGAAGCTATTGAACCTGAAGGCGAAAAGCGCTCATATTCTTGTTGGTGGCAAAGAAACTGAAATTCCAGTCGATGATGTCAAAGTTGGCGATATCATCGTTGTCCGGCCTGGAGAAAAAATTCCCGTGGATGGCAGCATTATTGATGGTAAAACCTCTGTCGATGAATCCATGATCACAGGTGAATCCATGCCGATTGAAAAAGGGCAGGGAGACCCTGTGGTCGGAGCCACTATGAATAAGCAGGGTTTTATCAAGTTTGAAGCGACTCGCGTAGGAAAGCAGACTGCCCTGGCACAGATTGTAAGGCTGGTGGAAGAAGCCCAGGGGAGTAAGGCATCAATTCAAAAACTTGCGGATCAAATATCCGCTGTCTTTGTTCCCGTGGTGATTGGGATAGCCGCAGTCACCTTCTTGATTTGGTTTTTCCTGGTTCCAGCAGCGGCAGGAGTTAATCCTTTCACTCGGGCATTGATTAACATGGTAGCAGTGCTTGTCATTGCTTGCCCGTGTGCTATGGGATTGGCCACTCCGACTGCCATCATGGTGGGGACTGGCAAGGGTGCAGAGCACGGGATTCTTCTCCGCTCTGGAGATGCTTTGGAACGAACGGGAAGGATCAAAACGATCGTCTTTGATAAAACAGGCACCATCACTCGTGGAATTCCCTTTGTTACGGATATTATTCCTATTGGAGCTGACACCACAAAATCCGATTTGATCCTGTTGGCTGCCAGCCTGGAAAAAGGCAGTGAACACCCGGTTGGAGAAGCTATTCTCGCTGAAGCCGGGAATATGGGCATCAAACTAGCCGAACCGGAAGGATTTTCAGCCATTCCCGGGTCAGGTGTCCGCGGGATGGTGGATAATCATGAAATCATTGTGGGTAACTCGAGATTGTTGAACAAGGAACAGCAGGAAAATGCCGAATTAACCTCCATCATCACACAAATCCAATCCCAAGCGAAAACAGTAGTGATCGTGATAGTAGATGGGGTGGCAAAAGGTGTGATCGGGGTTGCAGACCAGGTGAAGGATGGTTCTAAAGATTCGATCGCAAACCTCCAGAAGAAGGGTATACGCGTGGTCATGATGACCGGTGACAACTTGAAAACTGCCCAGGCAATCGGACAGCAGGTCGGTATCACCGATATCCTGGCGGAAGTTCCCCCGGATGGAAAGGTAGCCGCGATCAAGGATCTGCAGCAGAAATCAGGCATTATCGGTATGGTTGGTGATGGAATCAATGATGCTCCTGCCTTGGCACAGGCAGATGTTGGAATGGCGATTGGGACAGGAACGGATGTGGCAGTAGCTGCAGCGCCGATCACTTTAATGAGTGGCAACTTGGAAAGTGTCGTCAAAGCTGTTGAGCTTTCGAAAAAAACCTTGAGGACAATAAATCAAAACCTATTCTGGGCATTCTTCTATAACGTTATTCTCATCCCGGTAGCAGCATTGGGATTCTTGAACCCCATGATTGCTGCAGGAGCTATGGCATTCAGCAGCGTTTTCGTGGTTACGAATAGTCTGAGATTGAAGAAAATCAAGCTGTAAGTTCACAGGAGACCTTTGCGGTTTGTAAATAACCGGATGGTAAAATTAGAAAAATCTTTGATGAGGGAAAAAAGTGGACGAACTTCAAATCAAAGCTATCAATACAATACGGTTTTTATCCGCTGACGGAGTTCAAAAAGCCAATTCAGGTCATCCAGGTCTCCCCATGGGGGCAGCTGCGATGGCGTATGCCTTATGGACACGCCATTTGCGATTTAATCCCAAGAATCCCGGATGGGTGGATCGGGACAGGTTTATCCTTTCGGGTGGACATGGATCGATGTTGCTTTACAGCCTTCTCCATCTCACGGGTTATGACCTTTCCCTCGATGAATTAAAAAACTTTCGCCAATTAGGCAGCAAAACACCGGGGCACCCGGAATATGGGTTAACCCCTGGGGTGGAAACCACCACAGGTCCCTTGGGGCAAGGTTTTGCTAACGGCGTTGGAATGGCAATAGCAGAAGCTCATCTGGCTGCTCTCTTCAATAAACCCGATCTCAAGATTGTCGATCATCGCATCTATGCCATTGTCACCGATGGCGATCTGATGGAAGGTATTTCATCCGAGGCTGCATCGCTCGCAGGACATCTTGGATTGGGCAATTTGATCTACCTGTATGATGACAACCACATTTCCATTGATGGATCCACAAATCTGGCATTCACCGAAGATCGAGGGAAACGGTTTGAAGCTTACGGATGGCATGTTCAGCATATCGAGGATGGTAATGATGTGGATGCCATCGATTTGGCGATCCAGAAAGCAAAAGAGGATCCAAGACCATCCATCATCATGTGCCGCACTCACATCGGATTTGGTTTGCCCACCCGTCAGGACACTGCCAAAGCTCATGGTGAACCTCCAAGTCAGGAAGAATTGGATCTAGCCAAGAAAAACCTGAATTGGCCTGTCGAACCCAAGTTTTATATTCCTGATGATGTTTTGGATTATTTCAGGCAATTTGTTACCAAAGGTGAAAAGCTGCAGCAGGATTGGAAAAAAGAGTATTTATCTTATAACAAAGCGTTTCCCGATTTGGCAAAGGAATTTGATAGAAGGACGACGGGAAAACTTCCTTCAGGTTGGGAAGTTGACTTACCTATTTTCCCTGCCGACGAAAAAGGGATGGCTACCCGGGTCGCCTCAGGGAAAGCCATCAATGCCCTGGCTGGTAAAATTCCTGAATTGCTGGGCGGTTCTGCTGACTTAACTCCTTCCACATTAACCTACATAA
>Ga0105152_10000607_pt1 | contig 11022 bp, 10 predicted proteins | sample LakBais05cmmetaG_FD_81534 | JGI IMG/M metagenome (GOLD analysis project Ga0105152, IMG submission 81534) | Lake sediment microbial communities from Lake Baikal, Russia to study Microbial Dark Matter (Phase II) - Lake Baikal sediment 0-5 cm | ecosystem: Environmental > Aquatic > Freshwater >...
ATCTAAATGTTACCTTGAGCGAAAATGTTCAGATCATTTCGATCTTCGTGTTGGCTCTCTTCGCTGTTGGCGGACTCGTCGTTTCCGTGCTGGCCATCCTGCCCGGTCCCGATGGAGATACAACCCACAAGTGGCTCGGTTTGAACATTATCGCCTTCGGCATCTCTTTCCTGATGTTCGATAAGTTCATTTCCCCGCTCATCTCGGTCGTCACTTATCTGCTAAGCAAAAAAGCCACCTAAATAGCGGATGTTTTCACCCGGCTGTTTTCGCCATGTGCAATTGACATGGCAACGGTCAAAGAGTTATAATCTTTACGTTCGCAATTACCTCTGCGGTTTGATCTTTAGATTTTTATCAGGAGGTCCGCGCCAACTGCTGCTGACATTTTCGAAAACTTTTCGAATATATCTCGGCTGCGCTGGCGTGTCGCAGCCGTTTTTTATTCAATCCCTAATCGGATTGGAGGTGAGACTTTGTGGCATCAGTCAATTTACGCAGCAATGAAAGCCAGGATATGCTGCTCAAGCGCTTTCGCAAGAAAGTCGTTAAAAGTGGCATCCTGACCACTGTGCGCAAGAAACGCTGGTTTGTTTCCAAAAGTGAACAGCGCCGTGTGGAACGCAAGAAGTCCATGCGCCGCATGAAGAGGCGCCAGTACACCAATCAATACGGTGAATAGAGTGCAGGATCCGGGAGGGACCCATGGCAAAAGAGGAAGATAAGATCGAAATGGACGGTGTAGTGGTCGAGGCGTTGCCTGGCACTCAGTTCACTGTCAAGCTTGAAAATGGGATGAACGTTTTGGCGTACCTGGCCGGCCGGATGCGCAAGTATTACATCCGCATCTTGTTGGGCGACCATGTTCGCGTGGAGATGTCTCCCTACGATCTTACTCGCGGGCGGATTATTTACCGTGCCAAGAAGCCGAATGCTGCCCTTCCCCCGGAGCAATCCTAAGGTTCAAAAAGACCCCATGCAAACTGCATGAGGTCTTTTTTTTATCTAATTTTGGTTCTAATATCTCAATAAGGCGCCAATGGATCCTGCCTTAGCCAAAGTCTCGTCGCCCGGCACTATGGTTACTTCGCCTCCATTTCGCAGCACGGATGAGACGGCATAATCCGAGGCATCGGGGATGGGTTGGGTTTGGTGGTCGCAATTACGGCACACCTGAGCAGAGTTGAGCGTTGCCAGCCCGCAATTGGTACACAACCAGGCCGGTTTGTGGAACCCTGAATTGACTACCAGGTGGCGAACGCGGCGTCCATTGACCGCATCCAGGATAGGTTCCAACCCAACCACAGCCCCGGTTTGAGTGACGGCTTTGCCCAGCACTTCGCTGATCAATTTTTGTTCGCGGGCTTCCCTCACCTTCACGCTGGCTTCAAGGGCCTGGGTTAATACTTCCGGTTGGCTGGCACTGATACTGGCAGCGAAAGTCCCCATTACCAGGCTTTGCCAGGATTTCGGGAGCTGCTTGCGTAATGCAGCTATGTTGGATTCTTGTCCACCGATCAGGATTCGGCGGACGTGGTGCTCCTCGAAGAATTTCACAGCCAGTTCAGCGTAATCTTTCATGTTCCGGTCCACTACATCATTTTCATATTTGGTTTGCCGAGATGTGCCCCCTCGCAAAGTGGCAATATTGGCTGTTCCACCCTGCTTCATGTGTTTGACGGTTGCCCCCTCGATTCCCTCCTGTTCCTGGAGTTGTCCCAGGTGAATATGGAATAATCGGGCGTGTTGCTTGTCGACCAATATCACACCGTATCCGCTATAATCTTCGATCAAATCTGCAAGGGGTTTCACAGAGGGGCGGTCCGCCACATACAACCAATTAAAGAGAGGTAAGGCAAAGGAATAAGCCCTGAAGAACTGCTGGGGTGCTGATGAAAAAACTGCCACCCCTTTGCCGTTCCAATCGTATTCGTGATTGAAGAATCGCTCCACTTCTTCCACATCGGAAGGGAGGTCGATATTCTTCAACATCGATTTGACTTGTTGTTTGAAAAAATCAGCATTCCCCTCTACCGGATCGGTCTTAAGATACAGACTGAGGACCGGAGCTGGGGATACAAACGTCAACAGATCCCGCAAATCGGATTCAGTGAACACAGTTCCCTCCTGTAGCAATGAATTTTGCCTGTAGACCGATGAGGCCTCGAGGCAATTTGGCGTTTTATTTAGGGCGGCTTCCGAGGGTTACTATGATCTCCATGGTTTGATTATCGCGCAAAATGGTCAAAACTACCTTATCACCGGGGAGCTTGTTTTCCGATAAGTACGAGATGAAGTCGCTGTAGTTTTTGACCGTTATCCCGTCTATGGCGGTGATAATATCGCCACCCGCGAGTAGATTTGGATTTTGGGTTGCGACCGATCCGCCACGCAAACCAGCGAGATCAGAGGGTCCGCCCTTTACAACACTTGCAACGTACAACCCGTTTAATTGAGTCAATCCCAGCATCTTTAAATCATCCAGGCTGAGATTTAGATTTTCCTGAAGACTTACCCCAAGATAAGGATAAGTATAAGAACCGTCTTTGATAAGATAGGGTACTACATGCTTGACAATATTGATCGGGATGGCAAAACTGATCCCAATGTTGCCAGGTTGTGTGGTGGTTGTTGCTGTATTATTTGTTGATTCTATGGCCCGGTTGATCCCAACCACATTACCATTGATATCCAGCAACGGTCCGCCGGAATTGCCCAGGTTCACGGCTGCATCTGTTTGGAACATGTTGCCGGTGGTGTAGAACGTTCCAGTGGGTGTTTGATGCAAAGAATCCATCTCACGACCGATGGCAGAAATGATCCCCATGGTCATGGAATTGTAGTTGTACAGTGGGCTTCCGATGGCAATGACAATCTGACCCACATGGACTTTGCCGGAATCACCCAGGGTGAGAGGGACGAGGTTGGCTGCCGGCATGTCCACCTTCAGAACTGCCACATCTGAATCGAGGTCCACGCCAACAACTGTTGCAGTAGCTTTGAGGCCTGACGGGAAATCCACTTCAAAAGCGGTCATATCCTGCACCACATGCGCGTTGGTGATGATATGGCCTTGCGTGTCATACACAAATCCAGACCCCAATCCACCAGCAGTGCTCGAAGAGACGAACACGGAAACCACACCAGGGTTCACCTGGTTATAAAGGGTGATCAGGCGGTCTTGCAGGTCCAACCCTGAAGTTCCTCCGCCTGAAAGAGGTGCAAGGGTGGGTGTAGGAGCCAAGTTTACGGTGGCAGTCGGTGTTGTGTTCAAGAAGGGGATTAATTGACAGCCTGCCAGAACCAAGACAAGAAGAGGGATAAAAAATAACCTTGTGCTTCGTTTCATGGTCCTATTCCTTTCAAGAACTGCGCCGCAGTTGTTCAAATAAACTTTTTTGCTGCGCGTTGAGACGTCGGGGCAATTGGATTTTAACCCGAACATAAAGGTCCCCGAAAAGTTTGGGGTTTTGCAAGAGCGGCATGCCGCGTTTTGCCAAACGAAAAATCTGCCCGGGCTGGGTACCTGCGGGGATATTCAGCATCACATCCCCTCCCGGGGTATGAACCAATACTTCACCTCCCAGTACCGCCGAATAGAGATCAGTAGAAGCTTCGGTGTGCAGGTCGTGACCTTGCATTTCAAACGTCGGGTCCTGGGCGATATTGATGACCAGGTAAAGATCGGATTTTTCAGGTCCCTGTCCGGCCATGCGAATCTTGGTACCGTTTTGAACACCCCTCGGGATCTTGACTTCCAACCTTCGGTTGCCGATTTGCAAAAGACGTCTTGTTCCTTCAAATGCTTCCTGGAATGTAATGGAAACCGGTTGTTCGAAGATCTGGGGTTGGGCAGTTCGCCGGCCACCCCGGCGAGCGGAGGAAGAGGGCATTCCACCGAAGAAGGTACGGAAGAAATCGGAGAACCCGTCCAAGTCTTCGAAGTCGTTCATATCGACTTCGTACGTGCCCCCGTTTTGCTGATACCACTGGTCCCAGTTGTAGCCGTTGGGCACACCACCTTGCTGCTGGTAGTGGGAATAATCCGAGCCCATTTGATCGTACAATCCCCTCTTTTTTGTGTCACTCAATACGTCATAAGCTTCGTTGATCCCTTTGAATTTCTCCTCAGCGGCCTTGTTCCCTGGGTTCTTGTCGGGGTGATATTTCATAGCCAACTTGCGGTACGCTTTTTTTATCTCGTCCGCTGTGGCTGTCCTTGAAACGCCTAAAACTTTGTAATAATCCTTATATTCCATGATTTTCCATTGTATGCATTTTCAATTAAGGAAGTCAAGGCTTTTGAAGTGGTTCTAACGAACCTCTAACCGATTTTTGATTGCTTGTTAACATTTTTCACCTCCACGCAGTAAGTCAACAAACATTTGTTTCATGCTATCATTAACCCATGGCTCAAAGTCGGGAAAAGATACTAGTAGTAGCCAGTGACCTCACGGTATTGGATATTATTACCCGCCAGGCGCTGGCAGCAGCAGGTTTTGTAACTTCCACGGCAAAAGATTTCGCAACTGCCATGGAAGCTATTGACACCTTTAAGCCTGATGCCATGATCCTGGATGTAAAAATGGCAGGGATGAACGCCAGTGACCTGATCATGGCGTTGTCTACGCAGGGGATCGAACTTCCAGTGATCGCCCTGGCTTCCAAAGGGGATGAAGGCCGGGTAATCCAGGCGTTCCGGGTGGGTGCGGTGGACTATTTGTTGTGGCCCGCCAAGGAACCCGAGGTCATTTCTGTAGTCGAACGTGCCTTGAAGCAGTTGCGTGGCAGGCGTGAGCGGGAGCATCTTGCCTTGCAGTTGCAACAGCGTGTGCAAGACCTGACTACTATTTCCCATATGGGCAAAGCGGTCACCTCCACCACCAACTTACCGGAACTGTTCAACAAAATTTTGCAGGCTGCCATCCAATCCAGCCAGGCGGATTCTGGCTGGTTGTGCATCCTGGAAGGAAAAGTTTTCAATCTCGTTTCCTGTCATAACCTGCCTGAAAACATTTCCAAAAAAATTGGGCAACCCTGGAATGATGGGATCAGTCTGCAAGTGGTCAAAACGGGCAAACCTTACCATGTTAGCGGGGATGAATTACGCAATTATGCCATTTCTACCTTTGGGCTTTCCATAGTTGTGCTCCCCATTATCGCCCGTCAGCAGGTCATAGGCATGCTGTCCCTGATGCGCAAGGACCCCAAACCCTTTACCGACTCTGATTTACGCATCCTGGAAGCTTTGGGAGATTATGCAGCTATTTCCCTGGCGAATTCCTACTTGTTCCATGCCAACGAGGAAAGAGCACGATCTATTCAATATTCCATCGAGAGCTTCAAGATGAACCAGAAGGTCAGCTATTCGCTGGTACTGGCTGTGAAGCAGGAAATCCAATCTTCGATCAAGAAAATCGGAACAATCTACCGCCGGATCATGATGAGCGACACTTCTCAGCTGCAATTGAAGCAGCAGGAACGTATGGTCCAGTTGAATGTAGAGATCACGAACCTGGCAAGCCTGGCAGATGCCATGTCTTTGCCTTTGTTGGAACGTCCCAGCCTATCGCGCAGTCGGGTTTTGGTAAATGAGTTGATTCGCTCGGAATTGGGGCAAATGGAACCCGTGTTTAAGCATATTCACGTTCAACCCCTTGTGAGCATGGAAGTCAATAATTTTTTGAATTGCCAACCATCCCTCATGGGGGCCATCATTCGCGGTATCATCTCCCAGGGGTTGAGATATTCCAGACCGGGTGAGGAGCTTCACATTGACCTCGACCCCATGCCTAATGGCAGCGTGCAGATGAAAGTGGAAGCCATAGGCGAAACAGTCACACAACAGCAATTGGATCGACTTTTCATGCAGAATAGTTCATTTTCACTCCCGCCCGAACGAAAATTCCTGGGGATAGGGCTGGAACCCTCGATCATCCGTGAATTGATCCATGCCGAGGGGGGCGAATTTTCTATTGAACCATTGGAAATGGGTGGCATACGATTCCGGGCGATTTTTCCGGAAGGCTAACATTCATGAGTCCATCTTCAAACCGACATGTCATTCTTTTTTCCGATAATGGACAGATCAATCAACTCCTAAAGCAACTGGTCGAATCAGGTGGGATGGTTTTCATCACCGCCAAGAAGCTTTCGGAAGCTGCCAAAACTCTCGAGACCCAGGACAATTGCCTTGTGATTTTTGACGGAAAATCAACCATCCTGGATTGGGAAACTTCAGCGATGGGACTGCAGCATAATTTCCCGGCAACCCCCATTCAGATCCTGCTTCCTGACTCCACCGTGGAAATCTACCAACAGATGTTCGAAATTGGAATTCAGGGAGTGATCACTTATCCTCTTCAAGCCCGAAAAGTCACCGAAGCCATTGAACTAGCTTTTGACAAGATCGAGAAACAAAGGCAGTGGTATTCCAAGGAACAAAAGCACGCGACAGCCGGCCTGGAGGAGAGGATTGATGAATTCGAGACTCTCACCACGCTGGGGGCATCCATCACACGCCTTCTCGATTTGGATGCCGTGCTCACGGCCATTGTGGAAGCTGCCGTGAAACTCACCAAGGCGGAAGAGGGCAGCATTTTGCTCAAGGATGAAAAGACCAACGAGCTTTTCATGGTGGCGGCTAAAAATTTCAAGGATGAATTTGTCCGGACTTTCCGCATCCCCACCAACGATTCCTTGGCTGGCCAGGTTCTTAAAAGCGGCAAGTCAATGCTCATCGATTCGAGCACACCCCAAAAGATCAAAACTCAATACCTTGTGCACAGCTTGATCTATGTACCCTTGGTCATGAAGGAAAAATCGATTGGCGTGTTGGGCGTGGATAACCGCCTGGAACGGGGAGTAACCTTTACCGACCGGGAAGTGAAGATCATGCGCTTCCTTGCAGAATACGCAGCAATCGCCATTACGAACGCCCGTTTATATTTGACTGCCCTGCAGGAACGATCCAAGCTGGAATCCATTCTTACGAACATTCGCGATGGGATCATAATCCTGGATAACCAGCAAAGAGTGATATTGGCTAACAACGTGGCACAGCGCGTGCTGACCATGCCCAAGGCGTACTATGGAAAAATGCTCGAGCAGCAGGTAGCCAACACTGAGGTGGTCCAGTTTGTAAAGCAGTCCCCAGATCAACCTCAAAAATATATCGAGATCAATGATAGCGAAGGCAATGTTTACATGGTGCAATTCTCCCGGATCTCCGAGGTTGGTTTGGGGATCACTCTCCATGACATTACGAGTTTGAAGAACCTGGATGATTTGAAATCTGAATTTGTAAATACCGTTTCTCACGACCTTCGCTCTCCACTGACAGCCATCCTCGGATATGCCGAGCTGATTGACCGAGTGGGCGATGTGAATACCGAGCAGCATGAATTCATTGGGCGGATCCGCGGGAGTGTCCGCGAGATCACCGCTTTGATAGACGATTTGCTGAACTTGAGCCGTATCGAATCAAGTCTTGAAGAGGATATTCAGCCACTGAAACTCTCTGAAATTGTGGATCATTGTCTTGAGCTCTTTCAATCCCAGATCGATGACAAGAAAATCACCCTGCAGGTCTCGATCAATCAAAACTTGCCCGATATCGTCGCCAATCCCCTTTATCTCCGCTCGTTGTTGGATAACTTGATCGGGAACGCAATCAAATATACACCGGCTGAAGGGAAAGTAACAATCCAGGCTTCCACGCAGAACAACCAGACCGTGATCAGTGTGTCCGATACAGGTATGGGTATCCCGGCTTCAGATCAAGCCCGGATCTTCAATAAATTCTACAGGGGCTCGAATGTCGTCGATATCACGGCTGGCACAGGGTTGGGACTTTCCATCGTTCAATCTGTATTGGATCGCTTGAATGGTCGTATTTGGGTGGATTCAAAGGAAGGAAAAGGATCCACGTTTACCGTGCTCCTGCCCCAATCGGCTCCCATCCAGAAGAAAAACTAATCTATTGGTATTGATTCAGGAATTCATCCACCAGGACCAGGGCATCACTTTCGGTTTGGTAGGATGAAACACGGATGGTAGGCTTGGTGTTCCCTGTAATCATTTTAGAAACTCTCACACCCTGTTTATACAGGCACAGGACAGGTTTGGATATTTCCAACGCCAATGCCACCTCGTAACCTACTCCGTGCGAAGGTGTGCTGACTTCAGCAATCAATGCGTCGCAATCCTTAACCCAGGCTACATCCCGTTCGAAAACTTCGTTCGGATCAACCACGGCTTCCAAGCCGGTCACATTTCGGTCAGACAGGTGGGCGGTGGGGACTATATGACCTCGTTGAAGCAAATGATCCACAATCGACTTGTAGATAATTTGGTCATTTCTGCCGCCCGTAATCGAACAAGAGAAGTAGATATTCATTGAGTGTGGGAAGATTCTATCATTTCAGGTTCCAGATTTCCAACAAAACGCCTGCGGGATATCATGAACTGATGGAAGAACATATATTTTTCCGGAAATCAGCAGGTTCTTGACGTTTGATATGGGTTATGCTACTATCTCTATGGAATAGAAAATATTTCCGAATTTGGTGGATTTTTAGAAATTCGGTTCAAGGAGTTCGTTGATGAAGAAGATGATGCTTGTTACGCTGACTATGATTTTAATTTCCATATTTGTTGCCTCCTGCAGCCTGCCGGCTTCCACGGCGCCTGAATCTTTTGCGACCAACACCCCCAATGTTCCATTCCCTATTGCTACCAATGCGCAGACGGTTCATGAGGTGGTAAGTGGCACACAGACAGCCCAGGCAATGCAAGGAGGACAATCCACACAAGGATTGCCTACCATTCCAGTCGGTTCCACGGGATTACCAACTTTTCCTTCTTTGTACACCAATACCCCGGGTTCGATGGTCCTTAGCACCCCCACAAAGACCATGGTTCCCTTCGCTACTTCTACTCCCGGGCTGCCGGCAACTTACACGATTCACGAAGGGGAATATTGCTATTGCCTTGCACGGCGCTTTAACATCGATCCAATAGCCCTGGTAAATACCAACCCGGCATGCAACAATAATCCCGTTCAACCGGGGACCACTATTACCATTACCAATTCCGGAGCCTGGCCGGGTAACAGAGCTCGCTTCCCCCATCCCACCAGCTACATAGTCAAAGGTGGCGACACCATCTACACAATCGCCTGCTACTTTGGCGATGTAGATCCCGACATCATCATCGCTGCCAACGGACTGCAATCCCCTTATACATTAACTGTCGGTCAAACCCTACAGATCCCTTAATAAGTTTATTTGCATCTGGACAATCATCGGGCGGGAGGAACCTTCCTGCCCGATTTTTATAAGGAAACCATGGCACACACCATACTTAAACGCACTCCCTTTTTTCACAGCAAAGTCTTTACCCTGGAAGAAATTCAACTAAAAATGCCCGATGAGAGGGTCGCAGAGTATGACCTCCTCCTCCATCCCGGTTCAATCACCATCGTGCCGCTGGATGACGATGGCAACATCCATTTCGTCCGCCAGTACCGGGTGGGGACGGAGACCGAATTGCTCGAACTGCCAGCCGGAACCTTGGAACATAATGAAGATCCCCTGGATTGCGCTTTGAGGGAGATCCGTGAAGAGACGGGAATGGCGGCTGGTGAAATGGTGGAATTGGGAGATTTGTTCTTATGTCCGGGGTATTCAACCGAACATATGCATATCTATTTGGCAAAAAAATTGAAATCCTCCCCCCTGGCGGGCGATGAAGACGAATTTCTCCGGTCAGAACTTATCGCTGTTTACGAAGTGGAAAAAATGATTGCTGCCAACAAGATCAACGACGGGAAAACCCTGGCGGCTTTAATGTTGGCTTGGAAATCGATCCAAAATATAATGAAAGGTAAGTTGGAAAAATTCGATAGAAAATGAGGGAGCACCCGGGAAAACGTAAGAGGGTTTTGGACTATAATAAATCGGTTTAAATCCAAATTCATATGCAGGGAATTCACCCGATAAATAGCAGGAGATTGTATGTCAAAGAAAACAACGATGATTGATGCCAACGAGGCTGTCGCGTATGTCGCTTACCGTGTCAACGAGGTGATCGCGATCTATCCCATTACCCCATCTTCGAACATGGGTGAATATGCTGATGCATGGTCCGCCAAGAATATCCCCAACTTGTGGGGAACAGTCCCCACGGTGATCGAAATGCAATCCGAGGGAGGGGCTGCAGGCGCTGTGCATGGAGCGCTGCAAACGGGTTCGCTAACCACCACTTTCACAGCATCCCAGGGATTGCTGTTGATGATCCCCAATATGTACAAAATCGCCGGTGAATTGACCCCCACGGTTTTCCATGTTTCTGCCCGTGCACTGGCTACCCATGCGCTGTCCATTTTCGGTGATCAATCCGACGTAATGGCCACCCGCCAGACGGGGTTTGCCATGTTGGCATCGAATTCTGTGCAGGTAGCGCATGACCTGGCACTCGTTGCCCAGGCTGCCACCCTGGAAGCTCGAATTCCATTCTTGCATTTCTTTGACGGTTTCCGTACGTCCCACGAAATTGACAAGATCGAATTGCTTACCGATGAAGATATGCACGCCATGATCGATGATGGCAAGATTGCTGAACATCGGGCTCGCTCCCTCTCGCCGGATCATCCGTTCGTCCGTGGAACAGCTCAAAACCCGGATGTTTATTTCCAATCGCGCGAAACAGTGAACCCCTTCTATCAGCGCTGCCCCCAAATCGTGCAAAACATGATGAATCGTTTCGCCGAGTTGACCGGGCGTAAGTATCACCTGTTCGATTATTACGGCGCAGAAGATGCAGAACGCGTGATCGTCATCATGGGTTCAGGAGTAAAGACCGCTGAAGAAACAGCAAAATACCTGATCAAACATGGTGAAAAGGTTGGTGTTTTGGACGTTCGCCTCTACCGGCCTTTCTCCTTTGAACATTTTCTCAAAGCACTTCCCTCCACGGTTAAATCGATTGCGGTTATGGATCGAACCAAGGAACCTGGCTCAG
>Ga0105152_10000608_pt1 | contig 11005 bp, 11 predicted proteins | sample LakBais05cmmetaG_FD_81534 | JGI IMG/M metagenome (GOLD analysis project Ga0105152, IMG submission 81534) | Lake sediment microbial communities from Lake Baikal, Russia to study Microbial Dark Matter (Phase II) - Lake Baikal sediment 0-5 cm | ecosystem: Environmental > Aquatic > Freshwater >...
CAGATCGTCCAATCCCTTGATATCGTCCGGAGCGATGCCTGCCTCATCCAGCTTCTTTCGATAGAAAGGTGCATTCTCATAAACATGACGGACCTGAGCTTTAAGCCTCTCGCCCTGCAGTTCTCTCCTTTCTTCCAATGTCATATAATCAAACCGCGGTGGACAACATGCATATTCAGGTAACATTCCGCACCTCACCTTTTTCAATTTTGTAGGATTCTACCCACTTGCGGATTTTTTCAGTAGCCTCGATTAACCCGCCGGGCAAAGATAAAACGGTTATAATAAAAAGAATAGCGAATATCAGGACACTAAACTGACCGATTGTAACCGTAAACAATTCCTTGAGAACAACATAACCGACAGCCCCCAAAATGGGCCCGATAATAGTCCCTGCACCTCCGATGATGACAATCAGTACTGGCTCAAAACTCCAGATCAGGTCAAAGGGTACAAAGTAGTAATAGGCAGCAGAATAAAAGGCATAGACGCCTCCGGCCGAACCAGCAAGGAAGGTACTGACAGCGAGGGCAAGGACTTTGCATTTAAATGTATTAATCCCTGTCGCGGCGGCTGCTTCTTCGTCTTCCTTGACGGATATCATTCCAAGACCGAGCCTTGAGTTCACCAATAGATAGACCACCCCTATCGTGACCAACATCAGTACAAGGGCTACGTAATAACGGGGCGTGAGGGTATAAGAGGCGAGGTATTTGGCAGGAAGGAAGCTCACCCCTGGAAAGACATTGCCAATAATCACCCTCGTAATAATAGCCAATCCCAAGGTGCCGATGGCGAAGTAGACGCCTCTTAGCCTGAGACTGGGAAGACCGATCATGGCTGCCAGAACCGCAGCAGATACACCTCCTGCCAACAGAGCCAAAAAAATAGGCACTCCGGACATCCAGAGTAAGCGAGTCGACAAGGCTCCTATGCCAAAAAATGCAGATTGGCCAATACTAATCTGACCTGTATAACCACCTAAAATGTTCCAACTTTGAGTGATGGTGATGTATAGAAAGAGCAAAATAAATAAGTTTATAAAATAGTCTGACTTAATGACTAAAGGCAGTAAACAGCAGACCGCGATGATCATTCCGATGATGACAAACCTTTTCTGGAGGATTGCCTCTTGGAGGGTATTGAAATACCATCCATCTGAAATGGAGATTTTATGGCTAAAAGCATAGCTGACGGAAGGAAGATTCTCAGCCGAGCTACTTGCGCCTCCTCCTTTTCTTGCAAATAATCCCTGCGGTCTGAACATCAGTAGCAATATGAACAGGATAAGGCCAACAACCTGTTGATACGAAGCACCTATAAAGTAGACGCTGACTGCCTCCACTACTCCAAGAACCAGACCGGCGGCAAATACACCTCCGATCCGTCCCAGTCCAGCCAGTGTAACGACGATGAGCGCTTTGATAGACCATCCCTCTGAAATCGCCGGGTTAAAAGCATAGCTAACGGAAAGAAGGCTTCCAGCCGCACCCGCTAAGGCAATGCCGATAGCGAAAGAAACGAAATAAGTCCTTTCAATATTAACCCCTACGGTCAGGGCCGACTCCCAGTCCTGCGAAGCAGCCCTTATGGATTTGCCAAAGTAAGTTTTGTTTAAAAAGAGATGTAAGGCAAATATGAGTAACGTTGTCAGGATGACTCCGAATAGTCCCACATAAGGAATCCGCAACCCTAAAAAACCAAAGGTCATACCGGAGTAAGGGGTGGTAATGTTCCTTTCATCCGCAGTCCAGAGGATGGTAGCGATACTTTCGAGAACGAGCATTAGACCAAAACTGATCAGTAAAGAGTTGTCAATCCTTATCCCCACAGGGTACTTAGCCAGACTGGAGAACATCAGTTTATAGAGAAACATGCCTATCAGGAAGAGAATAAGCATCACTATAGGAATGGAGAGAAAAGGGTCTATGCGATAGAGAGAGAAGACTGAAAAAGCCAAATACGTGCCTATCATGATCAAGGAGCCGTGGGCGATGTTCAGATATCTCATTACACCAAAGACTAATGAAAGTCCCGAGGCCGCTAATCCATATAATGCACCGATGAGGATACCGTAGATGAGGCTCTGACCTACCGCTTCTACAAAAGACATATCTTAAATATCCTCTTGTCCTGACTCGAAGCCCAAATAGGACTCCCTAACATCTTCACTGGATAAGAGCAGATCAGCCCGATCATGCTTTACAATACGACCCGTTTCAATGATGTATCCTCTTTCTGCCACCTCTAAAGCCAAACGTACATTCTGTTCTACAAGAAATATCGTGATCTGTTTCGAAGTGTTTATCTCCCTGACGACATCATAGATATTTTGGACCAGAAGGGGCGCTAAACCCAAGGAGACCTCATCCATGAGGAGGAGCTTCGGCTGGGACATCAATGCCCTGCCTATGGCTATCATCTGCTGTTCTCCGCCACTGAGCGTGCCTGCGGTCTGGTTCTTCCTCTCTTTCAGCCGGGGGAAGATTTCATAAACCCATGCGATCGTTTCATTTTTCTTTTTTTTAGCCTTCGCATTAAAGGCACCCATCTCCAGATTTTCTAAAACACTCATTTCAGGAAATAATCGTCTTCCTTCATGAACGATGCAGACACCCCGTTCGACGATTTGATGGGCCGGCGTCTTATCAAATCGCAAACTGTCAAAACGTATACTTCCGCGGGTGGGCCTCAGCAATCCGCATATCGTTTTGAGAAGTGTACTTTTCCCAGCACCATTTGAACCCACTAATGCTGCAATTTCTCCGCCCCGTATGGTTAGCGAAACATCCCAAAGAGCCTGAAGGTCTCCATAATAGACGTCAATACGGTCAACCTCGAGCATACGATTCTCTTCCTAAATAGGCTTCAATCACCTGTCTATTTCTAACGATTTCTTGAGGTGTCCCCTCGGCTATCTTCTCCCCCACATTAAGCACCATCATCCTGCTCGAAATTCCCAACACCGCCCTCATGACATGTTCTACGATCATCAGGGTTACCCCTGAATCTCTTATTTTCTTTATGAGGACCAGGGCATCTCGAATCTCCGTTGGATTTAATCCTGCCATCATTTCATCTAACAACAGCAGTTCTGGCTTCGTTGCCAGAGCCCTCGCCAACTCCAACCTTTTCCGGTCGGACAGAGTAAGATGATGAGCGACCGTCAGCCTTTTGGATCCTAATCCAACAAACTCAAGAATCTCCTCAGATTCTATCTTAGCCTGTCTCTTATTTTGAGCGGGTTCTCTTCCGTACATCCTGCCCACCATCACATTCTGTAAAGCGGTCATGTGAGCAAATGGTTTGACTAATTGAAAAGTTCTGGCTATCCCAATTTGGCAAATGCTATGGCTTTTAGATTTTGTGATATCACTACCCTTGAACATGATCCGGCCGGTATCCGGCTTCAGGAATTTTGTTATCAGGTTAAATAGTGTGGTTTTCCCAGAGCCATTGGGACCTATGATCCCCAATATCTCCCCTTCATGGAGATCAAAGTTTATCTTTTGCAGGGCCAACAGCCCTCCAAAGGACCGCGATAGGTTTTCTATCTGGAGAAGGACCATCTCGTCTCTTTCCTTATTGGAGGTTCAAAAAAAAGATCGCCCTTAGCCGACCGATCGACCTCAGATGAAGGCAATCTAAATATCCGAGGCGGGTGACTCGGACGAATGACTAAACCCTTATCCTGCTACTTTCTCTCACTCCATTTCGGCATCAAAAGCAAGGGGGAGGTAATGAACTTTTCATGATAGATCACTTGTGACACTCCGTTCTGCCATTGCATCATGGCCACAGGAGTGATGCCCACGCCGTCAGCCCTGAACTTTACCGGACCTTCGACAGTTGTCATGTCGGTGGCGGCAATGGCATCTCTGATTTTATTACTGTCTAATGTACCTGCTCTTTTTATGGCTTCAGCCAATATCTGAACACAAGAGTAAGTGACTCCGACAGTGACAGCGGGTAGTCTGTTATGTTTTGCCTTATATGCCGCAACCAGCTCGCTACACCCTGGATACTTAAAATTGTGGTCCCAGTTACTGACGAAACACACATAGTCACCATTTTGTTTCAAGTTAGCTGACCACAAGGGGGTGCCGGCTGCACGCCAAAAAATTACAACCTTGGGGTTGTAATCGAGCTCTTTTATTTGTCTCATGAGGGCAATTCCATCAGGTGGCGCTGGCACGCCAAGCAGTATGTCGGCATCAGCAGACTTAGCTGCAATGATAAGGGAGGAGAAGTCCTTGGTTCCAACAGCATAACTCTTACTCGCCACGATCGTATAGCCTCCCTTTTTTGCTACCTCCGGAGTGAAATGCATCAATTCCTCACCCCAATCCGTTTTTTCTGCAAAGACGGCTACCCGACTCGGTCTCTGAGCTTTGTTGATGGTGTCAATGGTGGCAAAGATTGCTTCCAGGCCCGTGTCCGTTTTGGCGAAGGGCGAGAAAAGATACTTGTAACCCTGTTGATGGGGCGCGAGCAGAGAGAAGGATACGGCAAGGATGGGCACCCTATTTTTTTCCGCAATGCCTGCCGAAGCAGCACAGAGTGTGCTTCCATAAGGCCCGAGATAAGCAACCACCTTGTCCACACTATGCATCTTCTCCAGCCTGGCAACACACTTTGTGGAGTCCGATTCATCGTCTTCTATGATCAGTTCCAACGGGATCTGTTTATCGAATTTTTTAACATAGATGCCACCCGCTTTGTTAATATCTGCCACCGCTTTCTCATAGCCGAATTTTGACTCAAGTCCACCACTCGCAAAAGGACCGGTGAAAGAAACTGCCCCTCCGATCTTAATGGTCTGAGGCGGTGAAGCGGCCTCACCATCTATAAATGTTAGAGTCACTATTGATAAGATCAGAAAAAACCAAAGAACGCTCAATCCTGCAATTCTTCTTTTTCTTCTCATTTTTGTTTCCTCCTTATAAGGTTGTTATCGCTTTCCCTACAGAGTCGCTCATCCATGAAGTTTGCTTAAATAGATAAAGACTTCATCTTAAAAGGGTTGGGTCTCCTTTGCGCAAGGCGACACCTTCCTTCTTGAATCGTTACAGAGTCATTTTTTTAATAAGCTGATTATGTGTACTTAATGACAGTGCAGGTGTATTCGGGCCAAAACTGCTCGTCCCCACCCGTTTCTAATCCGTTTTAGGACGCGTTCCCTGAAATCGATCATAGAAAGCTGACATCGTAAGAATTTTATCTATTTTAAAGAGTGTGATGCAGTCTATAGAAGGATTTCCAGAAGGACAGATACCAAAATAAAAAGGACTTGTCAAGAAAATATTTTCATCCTGTGTATAATTCCCGTAAATAAATTTCCTTGACAAAATAAATCTTCTGTGTAAAATCGGCAATCTGGATATAGTGAATAGCCAAAGAAATGAGGGAAAAAGGAATTATGACAAATAAGAAGAGAGTAGATATTTACATCGATCGAGCTGTATGGACTCGATTTACGAAAAAGGTAAAGGGATTTTCACCCTCACGGGTCTTAGAAGTCATCCTTCAATCGATCATGGGGGAGGACACTCCGACAAAACAATTATATCGTAAGGCCGAAGGGTTAGAGTTGATTATTCAAAAAAAGCTTGATCCCTCCAAAAAGAAAAAGAGATAAAAATCCGCTTTATACTTATTATTTTCCACCTCGAGCGACTATGGTGAACGCCATTGAAAAGTTGTCATTGCGAGGAGTGCCAACGGTTGCGAGGTGCAGCCGAAGCAAACTCGGAGATTCCTCGCTTCGCCCTGAACACCATGCGGTGCAGGGCTTCGCTCAGAATGACAAAAAGCGAACGGCTCGCAATGACAGTCCATAGGATGTCAATATATTTATGTCGTTCACTCTAGTGTTACGGGAAACCAGACCGAATATCAAGGGGTTAGAAAATTTGCCCCGATCAGATGTATTATCCATTGTAGTCCGAATTTCTCCTTGAACTTCGCCTTCGAAATAGGCCTCCTTTCATTTGAAATCTCTTTGACCATTGGGTTATAATTTTAATTATATTTTGGAGAAAAATCATGAGACCCATCCTGTTGGAAATTGTCAGCAAGGTGCTTACCACCTTTGATCAGTGTCGCCACTGTGAAATCTTCTTCGACCAAGCAGGCCTTAACAAAAAATTCCATCAAAATGAGATGAACGAATATCCTCCGGATTTGAAAGAAGAGTATGTGAAGCTATCCGACTGGATTCGAGAATTAAGACGTCTCTACAAACATCGACTCCTCATCAAGCTCATTGATATTCAATCCCCATTGGGGATATATAAAGCCCTTCGTCATCGAATTCGGGCTTATCCCACCTTTATTATTGAGGGAAAAGAAACCTATGCCGGCTGGGATAAGAACCATCTCGAAGACCTCCTGGATAGGTATATAAGGGCTTCTCTCCCACCAAAATATCGAACGGTTTAGACAGGTCTTTCTCAGAGAAAGAGAACTCAAATTTTTAAGAGGGCACTTTGTCAAGAATGGGAAGAGGTGGGCGATTCGGTAAGTACGGAGAATACAAGAGGCTCGAGCGGCTGCGCCAAAGACGGCAAAGTACACTTCCTTCAAAAATCACAAGGAAATTCCTAAGAAAAAAGCCTCCTAACAACAAACCAGTCATTGCTTCATTCTACACCTGAATAGTAAGTCGACTTAAGCCACTTCTTTGTTTGGATGTGAAAGGGCCTTGACGGAAATCCACCCTACCGAGTATATTTGCCGTGGGAGTACAAGATCAGGAGGGCTGAACATGAGCATTGTGCACAGCGCAGTGATCCAGGATAGTCCGGTTGTCTTTGATCGGGAGGCAACCATTGAAAAAGCAGGCTCCCTTGTTAGGCGGGCGGCTGAACAAGGGGCCGAATTGGTTGTCATGCCGGAAGGATTTGTATCGGCCTATCCCGTAGGTTTGGACTTCGGAGCCCGGGTTGGCCTTCGGCAGCCAAAAGGACGGGATGATTTCAGGCGCTATTACGAAAGCGCCATGGAAGTACCCGGCCCGACGTGTGACGCTCTAGGGAAGATCGCCCGGGAAGCCGGGGTTTTCCTGGTCATGGGCGTCATCGAGCGTGAGGGTGGTACGCTTTACTGTACGGTCCTTTTCTTTTCTCCGGACGGAAGGATGATGGGCAAGCATCGGAAGTTGATGCCTACGGCAATGGAACGTTTGATTTGGGGGTTTGGTGATGGTTCGACCCTATCTGTATTTGACACCCCTCTGGGCAGGATCGGAAGCGTCATCTGCTGGGAAAACTACATGCCCATGCTTCGAATGCATATGTACGCTCAGGGGATCCAACTCTATTGTGCCCCCACTGCAGACAGCAGGGATACCTGGTTGCCGTCGATGCGCCACATCGCCTTAGAAGGACGCTGTTTTGTCCTCAGTTGCTGTCAGTACCTCACGCGGGCTGATTGTCCGGAGGACTATGCTGCAATTCAGGGTGACGATCCGTCGACCATCCTCATGCGCGGCGGCAGTTGTATCATTGGTCCCCTGGGACAGATCTTGGCTGGGCCCAATTTCGACGGGCCATGCATTCTGACTGCGGAGTTGGATTTGAACGAGATTCCTAAAAGCAAATACGACTTCGACGTCGTCGGTCACTACGCCCGGCCAGATATCTTCCGCCTCTACGTCAACACCCAGCCCATGCGGCCTGTGGTTGTCTCGTCAGACAGCCTTGTTGATCCATTCAGCGAGGGGGTCACCCATTTAAAATAGATCGCTGGCCGGTCAGGAAAGATCAGGTGGCATTCATAAAAAAGTTGGGTGTATCCAACTTAATAAAGCCCATAGCATATAGCAAAAAGAGTATGACTCTCGGCGTATAGAGCAAAGAGCATAGTATTAATTTGCAAAGAGAAAATAGGTGAGAGAAGATAAGACAGAAATGATACCATAAATAAAAATGAAAGGAGAAACCCATGACCGCACCTGTGATTCTTGAAGTCTTTTCCGATTATGTTTGACCCTGGTGTTATTTCAGTACCGTGGGTATTGATCAATTGCAGAAAAATTATGACATCGAAGTTCTTTGGACAGCCTTTCCTCTCCATCCCGAGACTCCTGAAGAAGGGCTTACCCTTGAAGAACTCTTTGCTGGCAAGCCCATAGACATTAAGAAGATCATGGCTCGGTTGAAGCAGGTAGCGGATGAATTGGGTCTACCCCTTGGTGAGCGGAAAAAGACATACAACAGCCGTCTGGCTCAGGAACTGGCCAAGTGGGCAGAATCGAAGGGAAAGGGAGACGAATTTCACAAAGCCGTCTTTCAAGCCTATTTTGTTGAGGGTATGAATATCGGCAAAATTGACGAACTGGTTGATCTGGCGAAATCCTTAGGCCTTCCAGACAAAGAAGCAAGATCGGTCCTTGAATTGAGAACCTTTAAGGAAAAGGTGGATTCCGACTGGTCGCGGTCTCATGCCTTGGGAATCACAGGAGTCCCGACTTTTCTGGTTGATCAGCAAGGTACTGTGGGATTCCAACCCTATGAGGTTCTCGAACAATTTTTAAAAAACTGCGGCGCTAAAAGGAAGGACCGGGAGATGGAGGAGGGGAAGATAATGTGATGGGGTGATGAGGAAATAGGGAGATAGGGAGCTAAAAAAAGATTCCGGATTGCAGACGGGATGAAGAAAAACGGATCAAAGAGTTATTGAGTTATTAAGTTTGCGTTTCCTGCCAACCCTGACTGGAGGATGCTGGGACAGCGTCTGCATCCGTTGAGTCTTCAGGGCAACAGGATTCCGATCAGCGTGCCGATGATCCAACGGAAAAGCCCGATCAGCGGGTCCAAAATGCCCAGATAGAGTAACCCGATGATAATAAAAAACCCATAAGGCTCCAGGCGAATGAAGAAAGAAGGGGTTCTTTCCCATGCGATTCCCATCAGTATCTTGGAGCCGTCCAGAGGTGGAATGGGAATCAGATTCAGAGCGGCCAGGGTGATGTTGATCTGGACCACATAGTAGACGAGGACGACGGTAGTCCCTGAGGGAGATACGGAAAAGAGCCGGGCCAACAACAGAGAGAGGAAGGCGAAGAGGATATTCGCAACAATCCCGGCTGATGAGACGAAGATGAGACCTTTGCGCTTGTCCGAGAGGTTGTTGAAGTTGATCGGAACCGGTTTGGCCCATCCGAAACCCGCAAGAAAAAGCATGAGGGTCCCGATGGGGTCGAGGTGTTTGAGAGGGTTGAAGGTTAGCCGGCCAAGCCGTTTGGCGGTCGGATCGCCCATCCTGTAAGCGACCCAGCCGTGCGCCACCTCATGGATGATGACGGAAAAAAGAAGGGGAATGGCAACAAGAGCAAAAGTCAATGGATCGTTGGTCAGCAGCCTTAGAAGTCCCATTTATATTACCCCGCCATTTGACATATCAGTTCCCAGCCTCTCCATCAGACATTCTTCCGGTCCGTTCACCCCGTTAAGGACAAGATGCTTTCTGCAGTGATATTTAGAATTTTACAACATATGGGGGCATAAATAAAATTATAATTTACCCCGGCATCTGCAAGCCACGGCTTTTGGCCGGTAGGATAGCTCAAATAGCGCCTTTTTTCACGGCTGCTATGGAAGGGTCGAGCAAGACATTGACCGCTCCTGGCATCACAGAAAAACGAAGCTCCTGTCCCAAGTTTTCCTCGCCGTCAAAATCAAGCTTTAAAGGCCCGTCTTCTGAGCATACCAGTACCGAGGCCGCGCGCGTGTATTTGACATCCTCTCGCTCAAGGTGTGTTCCGCGATAAACTGCTTTGAAGGCGAGGAGAATGCGAAGGCGAGACATCCCCTCGACCGTAATCACGTCAAACATCCCGTCATTGATCAGAGCTTTGGGAGCAATCCACATCCCGTGCCCGAAATATTGCCCGTTGGCCACCACCACGAGATAGGAGCTTCCAGAATAAAATTCCTTACCATCGCAAAGGACGCTGACCCGCTGGGGCCTATACTTCATGAGCGTGGCAATCGTGGCCCGGAGAAAGGTCAGAGAAGAACGGCGGCGTGCCCGGTTCACCCGGTGATCAACCTCACCGCTGACACCGGCGCTGGCAATGTTGAGAAATATGCGCGGTGGAGGTTTGTGGCCCGTTTGCATATTCAGATATTCAACCTTTCCGAGGTCGCAAGGAACCGGACGGGCATGAGCCAGCCAGTCGACCGCCTCATGGGGGTCTTCAGGCATACCCAATGACCGCGCCCAGTCGTGGCCGGTTCCTAAAGGGATACTGCCAAAAGCGACCTTCAGGTCAGACCGCTCCGCCAAAGCATTGAGCACAACGTGATTGGTTCCGTCGCCGCCAAGGGTGATCAAGCGGCTGATGTCGGCCTTTGCAGCCTTATCGAGATGTCCGGCCACTTCCTGCGGCCTGTGGGTGACAGCAACCAAGAGCTCTCCAAAGGCATCGAACAACCTCCCTTCGATCTTTTTAAATATCCTTTGAGCGCGGCCGCCAGCTGAATGCGGGTTGATGATGATAAGTGTCCTCAAATCATTCTCCCAGCCTAAAGATATTCCTTGGGCACATTACCAGATTTGCCAAAACTTTTCAACTTCTGGAGAAGAAATTCGGGATTACCTCTTCACATGCCATCGACTTCTGATGATATGAGTCATTAAGTGATGGAGTCATTCTGTTTCTTTTCTGTAACCTTGTCGCTCTTCTTGCTTTCTCTCAAATCAAAAGAAATGTTTCCATTTATATTTCTTTTTAAACCCATTATAATAATAAAATAGGTCCTAAGGTCGGGCTATCTCATAGGAGGTGGAATGGCAATGGATATTCATAAGGTTGCCTGTGTTGGAGCAGGTCTCATCGGCCAAGGTTGGGCGGCTCTATTTTCGTCAAATGGGTTTGAAGTGGTTCTTCAGGATGTTAATGAAACCATCCTGGAGATGTCGGCGAAAGGTGTAAGGTCGCACCTCATGTTTCTGGAGGCAAACAATTTTCTGAAACCGGGTGAAGCGGAAGCGGCCCTGA
>Ga0105152_10000609_pt1 | contig 11005 bp, 13 predicted proteins | sample LakBais05cmmetaG_FD_81534 | JGI IMG/M metagenome (GOLD analysis project Ga0105152, IMG submission 81534) | Lake sediment microbial communities from Lake Baikal, Russia to study Microbial Dark Matter (Phase II) - Lake Baikal sediment 0-5 cm | ecosystem: Environmental > Aquatic > Freshwater >...
GATCGTTAGTTTCGTTAATCTCGTTGAGTTCGTTAAAAGTAACGGTCTAAACGGACTGAACGATCTTAATGGCCCAAACGTCTCCTCATTTTCTTCTTGATTTTTCCTATTCATTTCATCATAATGACAAAAAATTGGTTAAAAGGGGTGTACCATGATCATCACCTGCGCATCCTGTCTCACCAAGTTTAATTTGGATGACTCCAAAATCTCGGGCAAAGGAGCAAAGGTTCGTTGTTCACGGTGTCAGCATATCTTCAACGTTGCTCCTCCTCCCGAGACGAAGGAGGAGGTCATCGAGAATTTCGAATCCTTTGCCAAATACCATGAAGAATTGATAGAACCAGGTCAGAAAGAGGTGAAGATCCCTTCCCCGTCGAAAGTCGAAAAGAGAGAGATGGTACCAGAGGAGGAAGAGACATCCCTCTTTTCTGAAAAGATCCCCACTGAAAAAGCGGAACAGGTGTTCCCTGCAGAACCCGTAGGAAAAGAGAGGGCTGAGATCAAGGTTCCTAAACCGAAGAGGATGGTTCGAAAGGAGAGGAGGGGCCCTTCTCCTTTATTTGCCATTCTGGTGATCCTCATCCTCTTGGTCTTCGGTTTCTTCTACCTATGGACAGAGTTGGGAACTAGCGGCACACCCTACTCCCTTTTAGAATATCCAATCCAGAAGATCACCTCCCTCTGGCAGCAGATTTGGGGGTCTGAGAAAGAGGGACTCATCGTCAGAGATCTGAATGGATACGAAGAGAAGATAGGAGAGGTTCCCTTATTTGTCATCGAAGGAAAGGTGAACAATCAATCTCGGGTTACAAAAAAACATATCAAAATTAAAGTGGCGATTTTTGATCAAAAAAAGGCGAAATTGGCAGAAAAAGAGACGGTCTGTGGCCGCATCATTAGTCGTGAAGAGTTGAAAAACTTGCCAGAAGCCTTTTTTAAAGGGGAGATGGTGATTCGACCTAAAACGGAGAAGGATATGATCACACCTCCTGGAAAAGCCATTCCCTTCATGGTCATCTTCAAAAATTTATCCACCCCGGCAAAGGAATTCCAGGTTGAGATTATCGAATCCCCCAACCTCTAATTAGTTAGGAGTTCAGAGTTCGGAGTTTCGCATTCTAAAATTATTTGAGGATGAGGCAAACCGTTTCAAGAAATCGAGGTAGTGGTGGAGTAAGTAGTATTCCTCAACGAGTTCTGCCTGTGGCTCAGGCTTGCTCATTTCGTTGACCGAGATTCTATTAACAATCTCCAAGGCCTTCTCTGTTAGATCTCTTACAACCGCTTTGAATCGCTCCAATGGGTCTGATGTTCCCCTCTGATCGATATCCGGAATTGGTTCAATTTTTTCCATCTTAACGATTCTTAATCTTTCCATGTCGAATTCCTCCCTTTCACCCATCCCTTTCACCCATCACATCTATGGCCAATCTCATTTCATGACGAAATAGGCTTATTGAGTTTCCATTGCCTCTCATCTCTTCATATGGCAGTGTCTTCTATTTACCCCGTTAGAAAGCCCCGCCATTTACCCCGTGGATAGTAAACATCCTACGGGGTTTATGGCGGGGATGTAAAAAGAAAATGTTCATTCGTTATTGAGGGCGGGGTTAAAGCCCCGTCCTTTCTAACGGGGTTTACTCAAAGTGATGAATAGACATCTGCCAAGGCAAGTTAAAAATCTCCAATTTTTTTATGAATCCAAAGAGATGCCTTTTATCAGGCTGTCAAGACTATCTTTTGCATCTCCCAGAAGCAAAATGACATTTCTCTCTTTATATAGCGGGTTTTCGACTCCTGAGTATCCGGGCTTTTCATCTAAATTGCAAACCACAACCCTTTTGGCTTCGTGGACCATCAGAATGGGCATCCCTGAAATCGGTGTTCCTTCTACACAGATTGCTGCAGGGTTGACAACATCACATGCCCCGACAATGATGGCCAAATCCGTCTCTTTAAATTCTGCATTTATTTCCTCCATTTCGAAAAGCTTATCGTATGGCACCTCGGCTTCAGCCAATAAAACATTCATGTGCCCAGGCATCCTGCCAGCCACGGGGTGGATAGCAAATTTCACTTGTTTTCCCAATCGTTCGAGGAGATTAGCTAACTCCACAACCTTAAACTGAGCCTGAGCGAGCGCCATACCATACCCGGCGATCATGATGATTCTTTTTGACTCTTTGCCTGCCTCAATGGCCTCAGAAAGCGGATCTTTCCTGGTGGGTTTTTCTGGGAGAGCTTGCTCCTCCTTGTCCACTGTAACAATTTTATTCTCCGGTTCAGCCCAACCTGTGGCGGTCGTTTGAGTCCAGTCGACAGCAACTTTTTCTTGAAATCCTGTAAACACTTTAAGAAGATTTCGATTCATTGCCCTGCACATCACATGGGTTAGAATTGATCCGGAAGCAGCCACTGTCGCTCCACAGGCGACAAGCAATCTATTCTCTATGATGACTCCACAAAATGCGGCGGCTAACCCTGCCGTTGCATTTAAAAAAGAAATCAATACCGGCATGTCGGCGCCCCCGATTCGAAGGGAGAAGACAAGACCCAACAGAGTAGATAGTATGATCAACATCATGAGATGGTATACGAGCTTATGCCCCATAGAATGACTCGCAACGAAGCCGAAAAGAATTATTAAAACTATTATCCCTGCCATCCAATAGCTGTGTTTTGGCAAAAACCGAGGTGTTTGTTTTATTACATTCGCAAGTTTTCCGCTGGCAACCATACTTCCACTAAAGGTTGCCGCGCCGGTGATAAGACCAAGGATTCCCGAAACTTTTCCTATAGATATTCCAGGGTTTGTATTTCTTGCCAGTTCAACGAATGAAACTAAAAAAGCCGCAATACCCCCCGCTCCATGCTGGAATGCTATCATTGCAGGAATTTGAATCATGCTGACGCGCATCGCCACATGCCAACCAAACACAGAACCCACCATCAAGGCAATGGCAACGATTCCAGGTTCAAGGATCTTGCCTCTGTAAACAACCGCAATCGCAGCGGAAGCCAACGCTAAGGCTACGGTTAAATTGCCTATGCGTGCCCTCTTTGGGGATCTAAATTGGCTAACCCCCAGTATAAAAAATAGAATGATCACAATGTCAATGAATAGATTGAACAAAAAATCCATTGGATTTATTCCTTTGGCACCCAATCCATACTGATGATTTCCTCTGTGACACTCAATATTCCCTGCATCTTTAACCTTTCTTAAATAACTTAAGAATCCGGTCAGTGATGACGAAGCCTCCCACCACATTGAAGATAGCCATCCCTATTGCTATGGCACCTAATATTTTCCCAGGGACGTTGGTTGTGTCAGTAAATATGAGAAGGGCTCCAAGGATGGTCACCGCCGAAATCGCATTGGTCATGGACATCAACGGTGTATGCAGTAAGGGAGGCACACGTGAGATGAGGACATACCCGATTAGAAACGAAAGGACAAAAACGGATGACATAATAATTAATATGTTCATGTTCTATCCACCCCATTGTTGAATGAAATCCATCACTCAATATCTACAAACCCCTGTTCAAAGAGGGGCTAACCCTGATTCGATGGATGCAATCGGATCGATCAAATCATGGTCTCCAGACAAAAAGACAGAGATAGTGAATGAAGCCCTATGACTTCTGTCCCAGAGCCTTGAGAACTCCTTCATAAAGAATTTTACCCTGGTACGTGACGAGAGAATTTTGAACAATTTCATCCTTCAGGTCGAGATCGTTTAAGCCATTTTTAAATAAGTTTTTTACATAATGAAAAAGATTATTGGCATAAAGCCAGGTGGCATGGACAGGGATTCTGCCAGGAATGTTTTGCAGGCCAGAGATCAAAACCCCATGCTTAATGATCTCCTTACCCGCTTCTGTAGATGCGCAGTTTCCTCCCTGATCAATCGATACATCCACAATGACAGAGCCAGGTTTCATCCTAGAAAACATTTCCTCTGTCACCAGAATGGGGGCGACTTCACCCGGCACCAAGGCGCTTAAGATGACTGTGTCAGCCTCTTCCACTAAAGGACTTAGGACTGCCCTTTCCTTTTCCAACCAATCACCGGGAAGAGCTTTGGCATAGCCCCATTTCCCAATAGACAATTGTTCAGGTACCTCAAAACCTCCGATCTTTGCCCCTAAACTCATGGCTCCCTTCCTCGCCTCGTCACGAATATCTACAGCCGTCATGATTCCACCGAGTCTTTTGATGGTGGCTAAGGCCTGAAGGCCCACGACACCAATACCGACGACTAAAAATTTTGCCGGTTTCATTGACCCTATGGCAGTCGTGATCATGGGAATAAACTTTGGCAGATGGCTGGCGGCGATGAGGACGGATTTGTAACCAGTTACTGTACTCATGGAAGTGAGGGCATCCATGCTCTGGGCACGGGAGATACGCGGAATGCCATCCATCGTGAATGAGATGATCCTTTTATCTCTTAGCATTTTGATCATTTCATGATTCGAAGGGGCAGCAGGGTGTAAAAAGGCAATTAGAATGCTTTCCCCCTTCATCATTTCTATCTCATGTCTCCCTATAGTTTCGTGGTAACAGGGTTCTTTTACCTTTAGAATCACATCCGCATTCCCATATAAGGATTCCACATCGGGCATGATGGCCGCACCTGCCTTCTCATACTCTAAATCGTCACAATGAATACCTTTACCGGCAGATGCTTCTACCATAACGTTAAAGCCCATCTTGATGAATTTTTGTACTGTTTCAGGTATTGCTGCAACTCTTTTCTCTCCAACCATAATTTCTTTTGGAATTCCAATGTTCATCATATACTTCACTCCTGTCCGTATGAAGGGTGATTCCCATTAGATGATCCTAATCTCCTATTTCCCCATGATGGAATTTAGTGATTTCTTGACTACTTCATGAAAAATGGGTGGTCCTGGTGAATTCAGAATATTCCTCATCTTGCGAACAACCAAGGTCTGACTAAATTTATGATTGTTCTTACGGTTTATACGGGGGAAGAGGCATACCAGAGTATTAACAGCAAGCATTCTTGCGTCAAGGTAGATGTTTTGGTCATTCATAATATTATTCACTTCTTGCAGAAATTCATCCGTAGGCTGATTTATTTCTTTCCCATACTCAAGGACTGCCTCAAGAAGTCTCCAATTCTCCCCATACCTTAATATCCTTGCCAGCCCGCTTTGATGTTCATCCAATTTTTCTGATTTTTTTAGACTCTCAAGAAGTTCCAGAACCTGCCCCCATTCTCTAAGATTTCCAAAAATGTCTGAATTCAATGTTGATTCCTCCTTTGGTTTTTGCAATCCAATGCGTTAGACTGGATCATGCTAAGGATACGAAAGCCTTTCTGTTGGAATTCGGCTTCTTATACTGGCGATATGCGAGGCCTCTTGGCAACGATCGTTTTTATTTTCCATTTCTCATCTTCTACCCTGACGATCATTTTTTGTTTTTCCAATTGGAACAGGGTTTCATTAACTTCGGCAAGTGTTATACCATCCTTAAATCTGTCGTCTTACCCCAATTCATACCAGATATCCTTCGTAGTTATTGGCTGATAATCTGCTATGATTTCTAAAATGGCTTTACAGATATCATCTCTTCGTTGAAAATTGTTACCTGTCATGATAACCATTGCTCCTATTGATGATCGTTTGACTGAACCCAATGTCATCTGCCCATCCAGAGATCCTAAAATCCATAGAAGAAATTTACTTTTCCCAAAATCCTGAAGGGTCTTTATAATGTTCTTTTAAAAACATGTGGCCACATTGATCACACTTAATCTTATTTGATTTACTCGTTGAGGGAAGACTTTGTAAATGTCCACATTTAGGGCAGATGGTTCCATTGGTTAAGAATGCAATCATTTTGGTAAAAATTCGGATCATCTTCGTTTTCTACCCATTTCCCATCAATGATTTGATCATGAACCGCCGGAATTTAAAAGATGGGATAAGGAAGCTTCCTCTGTTTGGTTAATCAACAAAATGGGACAATTTAACTTATAAATAGCGTGAGAGCATAATCCGTAATCCAAGGTATCCTCTCTCAAAATTTTGAGAAATTCACCTTGAAGAATGATCATATCCTGATCCCCTTTTTCGATCTCATTAAGAATTATCTCCCAAGGAGAAGCTGTAATGACCTTAAAACTGTAAGGAATATCCATTCTGGTGAAATAATTTCTTACTCTTTCCAAGGATCCCTTCTCCTCTTTCATCAAATGGTTTAGGGTATTGGGGCCTAAATTCTTTTTGAAAAATTCGGATAAACAGGACATGAAGATGGCCCTTACACTCGGCTTGTGCTTATGAATCATTTGAAAGGCATCCAATATCAATACCGAAGCCTGCCTTGATGCATTAGCAATGACCAAAATTTTAGAAATCATCCTCAGATTGTCCTATCCATCTCATCGTTTTCGAATATGAACGCACTCTTATATAGCCATATTCGCTTTCATATGAATTATCAGTCTATACTCTCCCTCTTAATTGCATCACACGAAACACCTTTTCTTTTGTGATCGATATCTAAATCGCTGTTTGTGTCCTTCATTTTTCCCTCCCAAAATTCATGAATGAGCGTTTAAAGCGCCCCTTTCTACCTTTTTCAATTTCTCACCGGTGAGGTCCTCTTCAACTGTACACCCACCCTCTCCATCGGGATAAGAAATAAGTCGGCTCCAGCAATGATGACAATAGAAGCTTCGCTTAACCATGATCAAAACCTCTTTGAGCTTAGGAAAAACCCTCTTGCATACTGGGCATTCCATCTCTTTTCTCATTTCTTAATAGAAAATCCAAAAAGTTGTTTAAAAAACTGAAACCAACGATTCGTCTCCTTCCAATTCTTCATCTTAAGTTTATACATGGGGCACTCTTGGTATGCCGAGATCGAAAGGCAAAACATTTTCAAATGGGCTAAACTTGGGGCATAGCCGATTCGTTCCTTAGGGCCGCAAACCTTTAGGGGGTTCCCCGAAGTCAAACCCAGATAAAGAGGACAGGGCATGATACTTAACCTCCTAAAATTCTTTGTACGGACGAGAACATCTCATCGATATCAAATGGTTTCTGGGAATAGGCCTCTACTTTATTCCCTTTCCATTTTTCAGGACAAAGATAGAGACGGGCTGTCTTGATCGACGATCAATATCTTTTTCTTATTTTTGGGAAAGTCGTCTGTCCTTTTAAGGGATTCCTCTAAAGACACCTTTCGCCTCCATTAAATTCTTGGCTACAACTATATTTCTCCTGCCAGACAATTGAAGGGATTTTGCCAATTCCATCAAATCCATGCTTTTTCTCTTGTTCCAAAAAGTTAAGATCATGGGGAGATTAACTCCAGTGATGACTTCAACCTTTTCCTTGTTTAAAAAGGAGAAAGCGATGTTTGATGGAGAACCTCCGAAGAGGTCTGTCAAAATCAGGACACCCTCTCCTTGATCAATTTTTTTAATCGCCTCTGAGATGATTTTCCTTGCCTCAAGGGCACTCATTTGACAATCGATAGAAACTGAGGCTATGCCTTCCATTTTCCCGACAATATACTCTGCTGTCGCAATCAGCTCTTTTCCGATAAAAGAATGTGCAACAATGACAGCTCCGACCATTTCGGAAGTATTCCCTCTAAATAGAATTTCTGTGGATGGCCAAAATGGGTTAATCTAATAATTAAGGATTTCCTCAACCTTTGTTTTGTCAACATCCATAATATATTTGATACCGCTGATATCGGCGGCATCACGTGTCAGGGCCGCGATGTCGTCTCTTGATATGTGTTCCATAGAAAACTTTCGACTGCCAGCCATGAGCTGCCGGAGGCCTTGAGCCAATCGCTCATAATAGGTATACAGGCCGAGGGCACCGGTAGGTATTTTCTCAAACTCCATATCACCTAATTCCTTACGTAATGAACTTGCCGTTACAAAAATCTCGTCCTTCGAATGGCCAAAGCGCTCAATGTAGACAGGAATCAACTGGTTATCAATCGCCCGGCCTATTGTCTTTCCCACCATTGCTGCTGCAAGGGGTGCACGGGCCATACCTACCAGTTTCACAAAGGGTGCGCCCATGGCCAGAGCCTTAAAGATTCCATCTTCAAAAGTGAATCCTCCTCCTACGGCCAATGGAGGAACATATTTTTTCTTCTGGGTTAGATATCTGGCGTACTGATACAGAAGGGAATGGAGTTCTACAGGTGGAACTCCCCACTCATTCATCATCCGCCAGGGACTCATCCCTGTGCCACCTCCGGCGGCATCCACGGTGAGAAGATCCAGCCTGTACTTGGAGGCAAAGGAGATTGCTCTGGCCAGGTCAGCCGGCCGGAAGGCACCGGTTTTGAGGAAGATGTACCTGGCACCTGCCTTACGCATCTCATCAACTCTTTTTGCAAAAGATTCTTCAGAGATCATACCGACCCGTGAATGTCGCTCAAATTCCTTGAATGTCCTGCGTTCGAATGCTTTGATCACATCGGGATCGGTTGGATCAGGCAGGACGATATAACCTCGCTCATTGAGCATCTGAGCCTTGTTGAGGTTTTTTATCTTTACTTCCCCGCCGATGTCCTTTGCTCCCTGCCCCCATTTGAGCTCGACACATTCGACCCCGAGCTTTTCGATGGCATACTCCTGGGTGCCGAGACGAGTATCTTCAATGTTGGCCTGAACAATGATCGCTCCATACCCGTCTCGCTGGTATTCCCTGTAAAGATTGACCCGCCATTTCAGTTCCACCGTATCGATGACCCTGCCATTCTTGATGACCGCTTCGGGATCCATTCCAACAACATTTTCTCCGATGGTCAAGCCGGTCCCTGAAAGGGCAGATCCAATGGCCAATCCTTCCCAGTTGTTTTTGGCGATGTCGGTCGAGCCAATGCCTGAGATCAACCATGGGTAACGAAATTTTATTCCTCTGTCATGGCCGATGATCACTTCCAGATTGACCGAAGGAAAGATGGCCCGGTCACTGTCTGCCTTGATGCCATGGGCTCCAACCACGGTACCCATGATATTGAAATGGGAATAGTCTACAGGGTAGGCTTTTTCTGATGCCGCCGTAATCACTCCAAAAGGTTGTGGATAGATCACCTCATGGCCCCGGTAAGCGGATTTTCCGACCTCGCACATTCCGATACAACCATCCACACAGGTCACGCACATCCCTGAAGCGGGGACCACCGAACCTTCGGTCCTGTTTTTCGTCAGGGTTGCTGCGGAGGCATTGATCTTGGATAAAGACATTTGTCATTCTCCTTTCTTTTCCTCAATCTTTTTTAATCTCGCAGGCCACACAGGGCTCCATATAGCACATCATGTCGTCGAAAGAATTCTTCTCAAGGCAGGGTGGGCTCAGATTGGCGCACCCTCCGCAGACCGCCTCTTCCGGAGAGCTGAAGGTGCATCGAAGCTGACAGGCCGGGCAGACATACATGCAGGCCCCGCACAGGCGGCAGACCTCTGATTTGAGGTCAAAGGGAGTGCCGAGACTTCTCCGTTCTCCCCGGCCCCGGAAACCGATGGCCTTGGCCGCCATCTGCTCTTCACACATCCGGACACACCGGCCACAGAGAATACAATCTTCATACTCCTGTTTGAAACGCTGCTGGCGAATCTCATAAGCCGAGGCTAGATCCTGGATTGTCTTCGACTGCGGGCACGAAGCGAGGAGAAGTTCCAGGATCATCTTCCGAGCTTTTACAACGCGAGAGGAGGCGGTGCGTACCTGAAGTCCCTCCTCGACTGGGTAAGTGCAGGAGGTGACCAGTTTCGCATTAGGGGCTTTGCCAATTTCGACCACACAGAGACGGCAGGCCCCATAAGGGGAAAGCCCCTCCATGTGACACAGGGTTGGAATGGGGAAACCGAAAAACCTCGAAGCCTCAAGCAGAGTTGACCCTTCCTCGACTGAAACCTCTAATCCATTGATATAAAAGGTGACCATTTTATCTATCCTTGTTTTGAATCTATCTCACGTTCACGGCATCAAATTTACAGACACTCCTGCAGGTTCCGCACTTGATGCATTTGTCCGGATCGATGGCATGGAGTTCCTTCTTCTTCCCGGTGATCGCCTCCGCTGAACAGGCTCTTAAGCAGACCTGGCAGCCCGTACAGTTTTTGTTGATGGAATAGGTGATCAGTTCTTTACACACGCCCGCAGGGCACCGTTTATGTTCGATATGTTCTAAATACTCGTTACGGAAATAGCGAAGGGTAGAGAGGACAGGATTCGGTGCTGTCTGTCCCAGGCCGCAAAGGGTTGTGTCCTTCACGGTGGTGGCAAGTTCTTCGAGAAGATCCAGTGACCCTAAAGTTCCTTTGCCTGTTGCGATGTCATCGAGAATCTCATACATCCGCTGGGTACCCTTTCGGCAGGTGAAGCATTTTCCGCAGGACTCATCTTTCAGGAAGTTCATGAAGTACCTGGCGACATCAACCATGCAGGTATGTTCATCCATGACGATCATCCCACCAGATCCCATGATTGAACCTAACCCTTTTAGGCTCTCATAATCGATGGTCAGGTCAAATCGTGATGCCGGGATGCAGCCACCAGAGGGTCCTCCTGTCTGAACGGCTTTGATTTCTGTGTTGCCGGCAGGGCCGCCTCCGATACCGTAGACAACCTCCCCGAGAGTCATTCCCATTGGGACTTCGACCAAGCCGGTATTTTTGATCTTTCCAACGAGGCTAAAAATTTTGGTGCCGGAGTTCTTCTCTGTTCCGATCTTAGCGAAATTTTTGGCCCCAGCTCTCATGATGACTGGAATATTGGCCCAGGTCTCAACATTGTTGATGATTGTGGGTTTGCCATTAAGGCCTTTCTGCACAGGATAGGGTGGCCGCTGTCTCGGCTCTCCCATCTTTCCTTCAATCGATTTGATCAAGGCTGTCTCCTCACCACATACAAAGGCGCCCGCTCCTTTCACCAGCTTGATGTCGAAAGAAAAATCGGTCCCCAAAATTTTTTCTCCCAGAAA
>Ga0105152_10000610_pt1 | contig 10997 bp, 11 predicted proteins | sample LakBais05cmmetaG_FD_81534 | JGI IMG/M metagenome (GOLD analysis project Ga0105152, IMG submission 81534) | Lake sediment microbial communities from Lake Baikal, Russia to study Microbial Dark Matter (Phase II) - Lake Baikal sediment 0-5 cm | ecosystem: Environmental > Aquatic > Freshwater >...
CTTCTGCTAACTCTACCAAAGACCCGTCGGGTTGTATTAAAAATATCCCTTGTGCCATTTTGACCCTTTTTCAATGAGTAGCCACCTACCTAGGTGATTAACTGGGTTTAGTGGCTCAACAGCTTATGGACCTCTGCGGACTAATCCCCTGAATTAATTCAGGCATGAGGCTGTAAAAGGTTAAAATAGAATGAGTATTTCACAAAGTATAGCATAGACTGAGACAAGTCATCACGCCAGAACATCCCAACAAATTACTTGATCAGGTTCGGGATTCGCTCAGACCTCCTCCTTCGCAGAATGTCTTGCAGTAAGAAATACCGCTGCTTCCAAAGGTGGTTCATACCTAACGCGCATAGCACTTACCCACAGTGCTTTCACATGATGAGGCTTTGGCAGTGATCAATCGAATGACAGGAACAACTCGTCTGATGGCTCGCTTGTTATATTGTAGCGGCTTAAGGTTGGTGGAATTCTTACGGCTCCCGGTAAAAGATTTTGATTTTAGCAATCCCCGGATGCCTAGTATAATATAAATGTTTATCACTTATCTGAATGGAGTAAACAGTTATGGCTAGCTCTGGGATTAAAATCCCAAGGATTAAAATCCCTGAAAGGAAATTAAAGGATTTTTGCCAGCGATACCAGGTACAACGGCTGGCACTCTTTGGTTCGGTTCTTCGCGATGATTTCCGCCCAGAAAGCGACATCGATGTCCTGGTTGTCTTCGACCCTTCCGCCCGAGTTACATTCATGATGCTAGGAAGAATGAAGCGCGAGCTTTCGGGAATGTTTATGCATCCAGTTGATCTGGCGCCTCAGGATGGATTGAAACCATCAATTCGGTATGAAGTATTAACAAGCGCTCAAGAAATCTATCCGACCTGAAGAAATTTACCTTTATTTTCTTGTATAATGAAGGTTGGAGTGTCTGTTTTGCTGAAAGCTCAGGATATTCAGGTAACTCAACTACTGAAAAAGCGAATCCAGGCGATCACGAAGATCAAGCGGATGATCGTCTTTGGCTCGCGTGCCCGGGGTGACGCCACGGAAGATTCTGACCTGGACGTGTTCATAGAGCTACCCGAGCTGACCCCTGTCTTGCGCCAACAGATCTACACGGTTGCGTGGGAAATTGGTTTCGATCATGGGATTGTCATCTCGACATTTCTGGTGACCACGCCATTGCTAACAAATAGCCTGCTGGCTGCCAACCCAATCGTGCATGCTATTGAGACCGAAGGCGTGGTGGTATGAGTAAGACACCCGCGGAGCAGCTCATGGGGAAGTTTTTTTCGTTAGCCAGGAGGATGCTTATCAGGCAATCACTGAGGCTCAGGCATTCGTTTCAGCAGTAAGTGAGTATTTGGCTTCAGCATCTAGATAACAGCATGAATTTGTGCAACAATTACCTGACGGCTACCGCAATAAGCTGTCCCAATATCGCCTTAATCAAATACTGGGGCAATCGTGACCAAAACTTAAACCTGCCCTCCAACGGCTCCATCTCGATGAACCTGGCCGGCCTGGAGACCCGCACCACCGTGAGCTTCGACCCTGACCTGGTCTCCGACCAGCTTTCCATTAATGGTCAGCCTGCCACACCGTCAGCCCTGGCACGCGTGAGCGCTTTCTTGGACCGCGTGCGAGAGAGAGTTGGATTCACCCACTTTGCCAAGGTCGTCAGCGCCAATAACTTCCCAACCGGGGCGGGGATAGCCTCGTCCGCCTCGGCGTTCGCTGCCCTGAGCTTAGCTGCCACTCGCGCGGCTGGGTTGGGACTGGCCGAGAGAGAGCTTAGCCGGTTGGCGCGGCTTGGCTCAGGCTCCGCCTGCCGGTCTATCCCCGGGGGCATCGTGGAGTGGCAGACGGGGGAAGACGACCAGGATTCGTTTGCTTATTCGATCGCCCCGCCCGATCATTGGGACCTGGCGGACTGCATCGCGGTCCTGAGTGAGAATCCTAAACAGATCAGCTCGCTCGAGGGTCATGCCCTGGCCGGCACCAGCCCTATGCAGGCTGCTCGGGTAGCCGATGCCCCCCGTCGCCTGGTGGTTTGTCGCCGGGCAATCCAGGAGCGCGATTTTATGCAATTGGCGGAGATCGTTGAGCTGGACAGTAACCTGATGCATGCTGTCATGTTGACCTCCACACCCCGCTTGATTTACTGGTTGCCGGCGACGTTAACCATCCTCCAGGAAGTGAGTGCCTGGCGGAGGGACGGCTTGCCCGTCTGTTATACCGTCGATGCCGGGCCAAATGTGCACGTCCTGTGTACCGCAGCCGATGTTAACCAGGTAGCTGACCGGCTGCTCCACATCCCGGGCGTCGCGCACGTTTTAAAAGCCTCTGTGGGGGGTCCTACCCACCTGGTATTAGAACTGTATTAGAATTGCCCGGTCTACGTCTGTCCGCCAGGGAAATGTCAAGATATAATCAGCGGATGAGAATAACGATTGGTTAACGAAGGAGTTTTATGAATAGTCCATCGATTGCGTTTACACTTACCGGTATCTTGGAATTTGTCGTTGCACTGGCTATCCTGATTATTTTGCATGAGTTAGGTCACTTTTTGGTAGCGCGTCTTCTGAAAGTGGAAGTGGAAGAATTCGGGATCGGATTCCCACCCCGCATATTAACTTTATTCAAAGCGGGTGGGACGGTATTTAGCCTGAATGCCATTCCTTTAGGCGGGTTCACCAGACCCAAGGGAGAAAACGATCCCGATGTCCCGGGGGGGTTAGCAGCCGCATCTCCCTGGGTGCGCCTGGGTGTATTGTTCGCCGGGGCATTTATGAACCTGGTGTTGGGCGTGTTGCTCTTTGCGATCATTTTTGCGCTGATCGGCAATGTACCGGTGACGAACCGGGTTGAAGTTCTCGCCATTTCCCCCGATTCACCTGCCGCTGCCTCTGGTTTACAGGCGGGAGATATTATAACCAGGATCAATGATCGCAAGATCACCAGCACTGATCTGCTGCGCAGGATGGTGAACGCTAACCTGGATCGACCTTTGACATTGATCTTGCAGCGCGGCGATCAAACCCTGTCTGTCAACGTAACTCCGCGCAGTAACCCACCTGCCGGGCAGGGCGCCATTGGCATCCTAATGGGCAATCCCACCACCCAGGTTACCTGGTATAACATGATCCCGGCAGGTGGGGTGGCGGTTTACACCCAGGGGAAGATGCTGTTAGAATTGCCGATGCGGTTGCTGCAAGGGAAGGCCGCGCCTGAGGAAGGACGTCTGGTGGGGCTTAAGGGCATGTTCGATATGTACCAGTTCGTGCGCCAGACTGAGCCCTACGCCGGGGTGCCGGCTGTTGCGAATATCTTGTATTTCTTTGCCTCAATCACGATATCTTTAGGCATCCTTAACCTGCTTCCATTCCCCGCTTTGGATGGGGGACGGATCATTTTTGTCCTGCCGGAGATTATCCTGCGCCGGCGGGTTCCAGCGGAATACGAGAACATGATCCACCTGGTTGGCTTAGGGATTCTGCTGTTATTCTTTTTATACATAAACATGCAAGATTTTATTAACCCGCTGGTATTACCAAAGCTACCTTACCCATAATTAAACGATGCCTGATTATTCCCAAATCCCTTTTCAAGAGCTGTTAGATGCTCTATTGAATGTTGATAAGCGCTTTCACCCTCGCTATCTTTACCGGTTGTCTGATTTAACCGACGAGGACCTAAACCGTTTAGAAGCAACCTGGTCCCAGGTGCCTCTCTGGCGCCGGCAAGCTCTGATGGAAGATATCGAGGAGCTAGGCGAGTCCGATTTCATACTCTCATTCGAGGCGGTGGGTCGTTTAGCTGTGAAAGATGCGGATCCAAAAGTGCGCCTGCTCGGGGTGCGCACGCTTTGGGAGTTTGAAGATTTCAAATTATTCCCAATCTTCAACGATTTATTGATTAATGATCAGAGTCCGGATGTCAGAGCAGCCGCCGCCACTGGATTGGGTAAATTTATCCACCTGGGCGAAATCGAAGAATTACCTCAAAAAACCCTGAGAAAGGTCGAAGACCTCCTGGGAGTTGTAGTCAACGGTAAAGATTCCCTCAAAGTGCGTTGTTGCGCCCTGGAGGCTCTAGGATTTTCGAGCCGGGAGGAAGTTGTCCCACTCATCAAGACAGCTTATACATCCGGGAACAAAGAGTGGATAACATCCGCTCTGTTTGCGATGGGACGGTCAGCGAACGAAAAGTGGACCGATCAGGTAGTTCCAATGTTGCAGAATAAGGTTCCGTCGATCCGCGCCGAAGCTGCCAGGGCAGCCGGCGAGTTGGGAATAAAAAGCGTCCGGCAGGATTTGTTTGACCTCCTCGAAGATGATAACGAAGATGTGCAGGCGGCTGCGATCTGGTCCCTTTCCCAAATCGGTGGGGAAGGGGTTCGCGACCGCCTGGAAGAGATGCAGCAAAGCGCTCAGGATGCGGAAGAAGAGGAATATCTCGAAGCAGCCCTGGATAACCTGTCGTTTAATGAGGAGGTGGATCTCTTCACTTTGTATGAATTGGGTAAGGACTTTGAAGAGGGTGAGATGATCGAAGACGAGGATTCCGAGGAAAACGGCGAGGACGATGCAGCTTGAGTGAATTGGTGGGGATATTCCTGAATGCAATGTTGCCCATATTCCTGATTGCCGGGGCAGGATATCTGGTGGGGAAATGGCTCAAAATAGATCCACGTTCTGTATCTCAGATGGTTTTTTATCTCTTCAGCCCTTGCCTGGTATTTACATTACTCACTGAAAACCAACTTACTGGCAATGATATCTTCCGGATGATAGGATTTGCGGCTTTGATAGCTATCATCAACGGCGCACTCGCCCTCTGCGTGGGGCGAGTTTTTAAACTTGAGCGCTCGATCATTGTAGTGATCCTGTTGACCACAATTTTCTCTAACGTGGGTAATTTCGGGTTGCCGCTCAATCTCTTCGCCTTTGGTGAACAGGCGTTGGCGCACGCCTCCCTTTATTTCGTCACTAACCTGATCTTGCTCAATACCCTCGGGGTGGTGATCGCCTCCATGGGAAATGCCAGCCTCAAGGAGTCCCTCATTCGCTTGGTAAAATTCCCGTCCAGTTATGCCCTGGCGGCCGCGATCTTGTTTAGCCAGTTGCACTGGCAGTTGCCTGAACCCTTGGTGCGAACAGTGCATTTGCTAGGAGATGCTACGATCCCCTCCATGCTGGTGGTTTTAGGATTACAATTTCAGACAGCCAGCTGGCGCGGGAATATCCAGGCGCTGGGCTTTTCGAATATCATTCGACTGCTGGTATCACCCGCCCTGGCGTTTGGTTTATGTATCCCATTTGGGCTTCAAGGAGCGGCTCGCCAGGCCGGAATTTTAGAATCGGCTATGCCCAGTGCGGTCTTGGCGTCTATCCTGGCGACGGAATTCAATGTTCAACCGGCTTTAGTAACTACGGTAGTGTTTATTTCGACTGTATTGAGTCCATTGACGTTAATACCTCTGCTGGTATACCTGCGCTAATATGAATCTGCCTTCTATATTCTGGAGAATAGTATTTTCCCTTTTATTAGCGGTTACCGCCCTTGGTTTACAGTCAACCAATCGGGTGCAAGCTGGTGCTCCGGTCGTCGAGGCGAATGTTCAATACACTTTTGGCAGGCAAATCGATTTTTCGGCTCAGGTGACGGCAGACTTACCGGTGAAAGATGCGATGATATTTGTCCAATCGCAGGGAGAGACGCAGACTAGTGTGGAGACTGCCTTTGTCACTCCCCCTGGAGAGATTACATACAGCCAGGATTTATCAGCCCGACCATTGCGGGCTTTTGCCAATATCGATTACTGGTTTAAGATCGGATTTGAGGACGGTACCACCTTTACCAGTGATCATTTCACTTTTTTTTACGCAGATAATCGCTTCCTCTGGCAAACTTTAGAAGGCAAGCCTTTTCGCGTTCACTGGTACCAGGGGGATATGGCTTTTGCCCAGGGTGTTTTAGACGTTGCCAAAGCGGGTCAGGCGCATATTCAAGAGATATTGCCTCTGCCTGCTCCGATCGAGATAAACTTGTACATTTATGCTTCAATGGAGGAAATGCAGACCACCTTGCGCCTGGCAGGTCAAATCTGGGTTGCCGGGCACGCCGATCCCGATTTAAGGATCATCGTAGTTGCCATCCCGGCAGGACCAGAACAACACTTGATTACAGAGCAACGTGTACCGCATGAGTTGATGCATATTATGCTGTACCAGGTGATGGGGAATTCCTACGCCAATCTGCCAGCATGGCTTAATGAAGGATTCGCTTCCATGGCTGAGCTTAGTTTCAATCCTGATTACAATATCTCGCTGGAAGATGCCATCCAGGAAGACCGGTTGATACCGATCCAATCTTTATGCCCAAAGTTCCCCGTGGATGCGGCGGGTGCCTCCCTCTCCTACGCCGAATCGGCTCTATTCACCTTCTATTTATATCGGACATTCGGCACATCGGGTCTCGAAACCCTGGTGGCTAATTATGCGAATGGGATGGGATGTGAGCAAAGTGTCCAGTCGGCTTTGGGCAAGCCGTTGACTGAGCTACAAGCTCAATGGATCAAGAACGATTTCAGCAAGCCGGTTTCGGATTCGAAGCCCCCTCAGGAGCTCGGAGCGTGGTTTATCTTGCTTGTCATCGTGATCGGTATACCTTTTGGATTGATGTTGGTGAGCTTACGAAAAGATAAGAAAAAGATAGTAAAGGGAGCCGGTTTAAAGTAATTGGTAGGGGAGATTATTATGGTGAATATTGAGACGAAAAGGCTGCATGCGATTGTCGAAGGGCGCGTTCAAGGGGTAGGTTTTCGGTATTTTGTGGTGGATATAGCCGACACACTCGATCTGGATGGGTGGGTACGTAACCGGTGGGATGAGTCAGTGGAAGTAGTGGTCGAGGGTGAGGAACAGGTTTTGAGCCAATTCCTGGAGAGGTTAAAGCGTGGACCGCGGGGTGCTTTTATAGCAGAGGTAAAATTCGAGTGGCAAACGGCGACGGGAGAATTCGTTGGCTTTCATGTGAAACCGACTGCTTAGTATGGGTGCAGGGTCGCTTTATCCTTTAGCCAGTCAGGCACGCTTTCCTTCGTGCCCCTGCAGCGCTAAAACCCCATCCCCCTTTCTTTCAAAGACACATAATGTCCGCGACCGATCACCAGGTGATCGAGAAGCTCGATGTCCAGTAATTTCCCCGCCTGGATGATGTTGCGCGTAATGGCGATGTCGTCTGGGCTGGGAGTCGGATCTCCGCTGGGGTGGTTATGCACGACGATGATATTCGGAGCGCCGGACCGGACTGCATCTTTAAATAACTCTGCAACCCTGACCTGTGAAGAGTTTACCGAGCCGCGGTAGAGATGCTTAATGTCAATAACCTGGTTGCGAGTATCCAGCAAGATCACCCACAATTCTTCCTGGTCGAAAGCGCTCATTTCATATTGGACTAGATCCGCTGCATCCGCCGGGCTGTGAATAGTGTGGTGTTTATCCTCCTCTAATTCTATGAAGCGGTGACCCAGCTCGAGGGCGGCCTTTATTTGAGCGGCTTTGGCTGGACCAATCCCAGGCTCATCGCACACCTCAGCGAATGCCGCGCGATGCAGGCCGGAAAGACCGCGAAATGTTTTTAGAAGGTTTTCACCAACTCTAACAGCATTTGCTCCAGGAATTCCCACTCTAATTAAAATCGCCAGCAATTCTGCGGTCGTAAGTGTCGTAGCCCCGAACTTCGCCAGGCGTTCCCGCGGCCGTTCGGATTCTTCCATATCCGTGATACGGTAAGTTACACTTCCCTCTTTCATGAAACCTCCATAATCTCGTTTCTCTGCACTCTTTACATAAACTATACTCCAAGCTTAACGACTGGGCAAGTAATATTGAGGAATGAAAATTGCATCCATGCTATAATCTACAGAAGGGAGTCAATCATGACTTTTGATCCTGCTTCTTTGAATAATTTCCTGATGATTTTAACAGCCTGGGGAGGGGCGTTCCTGGCGGCTTTCTGGCTGAGTCTGGTCATCTGGACTTACCGCGATATCCGGGCGCGGGCGCGCGATCCTCTGGCGCGTATCCTGGCGGTGTTGGTGGTGGCAGTCCTTTTCTTACCGGGGATTGTCGTATACCTCATCCTGCGACCTGCCCAGACATTGGAAGAGGAGTACCAGCACACCCTGGAAGAAGAAGCTCTATTGCAATCGATCGAGGAGAGTCCCTTATGTCCAGGGTGCGGTAGAAGGATCAAAGATGCCTGGATCGTATGCCCCAACTGCCATACCAAGCTGAAAAAAGCCTGCCACCAGTGTGGCAAATTAATGGAATTGCCCTGGAATATGTGCCCCTATTGCGGTACGCCAGCCCCAGGGATGCGCCGGGAGGGTATGTCCCTTGACGAAGCCCTGCGACCTATCCCGGCGGAAGAAGAAACCGAGCCAAAACCTGAAAGTTAAATACCACGTGCGACGCAAGCCAGAAGCATCGCACGTGGTTGGATGATTAGCGCTTTAATGCTTGCCAGCCGGCATACCTGGCAGAGTCTCCCAATTCAGCCTCAATACGCAGCAACTGGTTATACTTAGCGACCCGGTCAGAACGCGCCGGGGCACCGGTTTTGATCTGGCCCATATTGAGGGCTACCGACAGGTCAGCGATGGTGGTGTCTTCGGTCTCGCCGGAGCGGTGGGAAGTGACCGCGCGCCAGCCGGCTCGCTGGCAGGTTTCAACCGCCTCGATCGTCTCGGTGAGTGACCCGATCTGGTTGAGCTTCACCAGTAAGGCGTTGGCGGCTTTCTCTGTGATGGCGCGGCGCACGCGCTCAGGGTTGGTTACCAACAGATCGTCGCCGACGATCTGGATCCGGTCGCCCACTTCCTTGACCAGCAGTTTCCAGCTTTCCCAGTCATCTTGGGCCAGCCCGTCTTCGATCGAAACAATCGGGTACTGGTCAACCCAGGATTTCCAGAAGGCGACCATTTCGGCTCCGGTAAGTTTCTTGCCTTCCTTGCGAAGGTTATAAAGCTTTGTTTCCTCATCGTATAGTTCCGAAGCAGCCGGGTCGAGGGCGATACTCACCTGCTCGCCAGCTTTGTAGCCAGCTTTTTCGATGGCAGTCAAGATTACTTCTACCGCCTCGCTGTTGGTCTTGAGGGCTGGGGCATAGCCGCCTTCATCGCCGACCAGGGTGGTGTAACCGCGTTCTTTAAGGACTGATTTAAGGGTGTGGTAGATTTCAGCTCCCCAACGCAGTCCCTCCCGAAAGCTGGGTGCTCCTAACGGCATAACCATGAACTCCTGGGCATCGGTAGATTGCCAGGCTGTATGGGCGCCGCCATTTAGGATGTTCATCATCGGGACAGGCAACACATGGGCATATACACCCCCTATGTAACTGTATAAAGGCAGTCCGAGGGCATTGGCAGCTGCCTTGGCGATTGCCAGGCTGGTACCCAGGATGGCGTTGGCGCCCAGTCTGGATTTATTGGGTGTGCCATCGAATTCGATCAGAGCCGCATCGATAGCGCGCTGTTCGGTGGCGTCCCATCCGATCAACATATCGGCGATTTCGTCATTGACATTATCGATCGCCTTAGTCACGCCTTTGCCGAGGTAGCGTTTCTTATCGCCATCGCGCATTTCCAGGGCTTCATGCACGCCCGTAGAAGCGCCAGATGGCACAGCCGCCCGTCCCCAGCTCCCATCCATTAAAGTTACTTCCACCTCAACGGTGGGATTCCCGCGCGAATCGAGTATCTCGATTGCGCTAATATCTTCGATTGTCGTATCCATCATACACCTCGTTTATGAATTTAATTAATTTAGCGGAAATGACCAATAGCCTGAAAGACTAATAGTTCTCCATTACCCGGTCAGTAAGACTGGCAAAGTATACCCCATTTCTATTCAACCGGGTGTATGTTCGCGCGTTCACAAACAGCATGAATAAAGGCGCGGAATAATGGATGAGGTCGGTTGGGGCGTGAGAGGAATTCGGGATGGAATTGGGTTCCCACCATAAAGGGATGGTCAGCGATTTCAGCAATTTCCACCAGCTTGCCATCAGGAGATATGCCTGAGAACCGCATGCCGGCTTTTTCCAGCAAGTCACGGTAAGCGTTGTTTAACTCGAAACGGTGACGGTGGCGTTCGTGCACCAGGGGAGTCTGGTAAGCCGCCGCGGCGCAGGTGCCAGGCACCAGCTGGCAAGGGTACAGTCCCAGGCGCATGGTGCCACCCATATCCGCGATGCCGCGTTGGTCCGGCATCAGGTCGATGACGGGATGCGGTGTGGACCGGTCAAACTCGGACGAGTTTACGTCCTCAGATTGTAAGGTAAAGCGAGTCAGCTCGACAACCATCAATTGCATTCCTAAGCACAATCCAAGATAGGGTACTTTATTTTCACGAGCATACCGGGCGGCTTTGATCTTACCCTCTGTCCCGCGGCTACCGAAGCCTCCAGGGACGATGATTCCATCCGCTTCTTTGACTACCTCCCAACCACGATCTTTTTCAAGCTCGACCGAATGCACCCAGCCTATTTCCACTTCCACCCCTTCTGCTATACCGGCATGTTTGAGCGCTTCGCGCACACTCAGGTAGGCATCGTGTAATTCCACATATTTACCCACCAGTGCAACCTTTACGACTGGTTTCTTTTTGCGGACTTTTTCAACTAAAAGCTCCCATTCTGCCCAATCTGGCTGGCGACGGGGTTCTAACTTCAGGCGTTCCGTCAGGTAGTCGCCGACATGGGCATGTTCCAGAAGCAGGGGCACTTCGTATAAAACAGGGGTGGTCACCATCGGGATGATGGCGCGTTTCTCCACGTCGCAGAAAAGGGCGATCTTGTCCCGCAAATCTTCTCCCACGGGGTAATCGGAGCGCGCCACGATCATGTCTGGGGTTATCCCAATCGAGCGTAATTCGCTGACCGAGTGTTGGGTAGGCTTGGTTTTAAGCTCGTCGGTCGCCCCGATA
>Ga0105152_10000611_pt1 | contig 10983 bp, 9 predicted proteins | sample LakBais05cmmetaG_FD_81534 | JGI IMG/M metagenome (GOLD analysis project Ga0105152, IMG submission 81534) | Lake sediment microbial communities from Lake Baikal, Russia to study Microbial Dark Matter (Phase II) - Lake Baikal sediment 0-5 cm | ecosystem: Environmental > Aquatic > Freshwater > Lake...
AGATCAGGTCCGGTACGCTGAACGTACCCTGGTAAATGCCCAGCCACAGGATGGCCAGCAGCATCAGGATGGAACCGGCCATGGTGTACAGAAAGAACTTGATGGCGGCGTAGATGCGGCGCGGCCCACCCCAGATGCCGATCAGGAAGTACATCGGCACCAGGGTGAATTCCCAAAAAATGTAGAACAGGAACAGGTCCTGCGCCAGGAAGACGCCCAGCATGCCCACTTCGAGCAACAGGAAAAAGATCATGAAGTCCTTGACGCGCTCCTCGACCGCTGTCCAGGTGGAGAGAATGGAAATTGGCGTGAGGAAGGCTGTCAGCAGAACCAGCAGGATGCTCAGGCCATCCACGCCCATTGCGAAGTTGATGTTCCAGCCTGCCACCTGGATCCAGGGTAGGGTGAAGCCCAGTTGCAGGTCCGGATTAGACTTGTCGAACAGGGTCAGCATCCAGATGGACAGGCCAAAGGTGGCCAGCGAGGCAGCCAGCGCCGTCCAGCGCAAGGCGGTCTTCCTGTCCGATGGGATGAAGAGCAGAGCCAGCACACCCACCAGGGGGAAGAAGGTTACAAGAATGAGGGGATTCAGTAAGAAGGTCATATTCAATCCTCGTTTTCGGGTGTCGTTGTGAGGAGCGAAGCAAGAAGCATCCTCCAGTCTTGCAAGGAGATCCCGTAAAAACAACGGGACGATGTTGCTTCGCCGCCAAAAAGCGGCGGCTCGCAATGACACTGAAATCCATTATTTCAATATCAAATATCCCAGAATAATAACCACACCGGCCAATACCGCCAGGGCGTAGCTGCGCACGAAACCGTTCTGCAGACGGCGCAGGCCAGACGATGCGCGTTTGGTCAACTCGCCCAGGCCATTGGCGATGGCGTCTATAAACTGCTGGTCGACGCGCAGGTCGAGCACGGTGCGGGAGAGCCAGTTATAGGTGCCGGCAATGACCTTCTCGTGGAACCAGTCGTGCCAGAAACGGCCGTCGATCACGTTTGCCAGGAAGCGGGCGATATCCACATAGCGGTTGACGAAGACAGCCCAGTAAACCTCATCCACCCAGTACTTGCGCTCAAAGACGGTGAAGAGCGGGCCGAGCAGTTTCTTGAGCGGGTCTTTCTGATCCTCCGCAGGAGCCAGCGGCTGGCGCCCGTAGAGCATCCAGGAAAGGGCAATTGCCACCAACGCCAGCAAGGTTGAGAGACCGGCAACCAGGAAGTTGAACTGACCCGCCTCGACGCCTACGATGGTGTGTTCCAGCCAGAGTGTCAGGCTGTGCACACCCGGTAGGTTGAGGACCCCGCCCAGGACGGCCAATGCCGCCAAAATCATCAGCGGGACGGTGATGACCTTTGGACTCTCCTCGGCCTGCGCGGCAGCTGCGTGCCGGGGCTTGCCAAAGAAGACCATCCAGACCTGGCGGCCCATGTAGAAGGCGGTCAGGAAGGCGGCGATGGTCAGCAGCCAATAGACGGCCGGGAATTTGTGGAAGGCGTCTGTTAGGATCTCATCCTTCGACCAGAACCCGGCCAGCGGGAAGATACCCGCCAGCGCCAGCGCGCCGATCAAATACAGCCAGAAGGTCACGGGCATCTGCTTGCGCAGGCCGCCCATGTTGCGCATGTCGGCGGGGTCGAAGACTTCCTCGTAGGACGAGTTCCCTTGCTCGTCGTGCGGCGGCGTGCCCGCAAGGGGTGCTGCGCTAGGAGCCGCCTCTGCAGATATTTCGGATTTCCCATGATAAGCAAGATGGTGATGTCCACGTTCGAGGCCAAGGATGACCGAACCGGCGGAGAGGAACAGCAGCGCCTTGAAGAATGCGTGCGTGACCAGATGGAACATGCCGGCCACAAAAGCACCCATCCCGACCGCTGCCACCATAAAACCAAGCTGCGAGATGGTCGAGTAGGCCAGGACTTTTTTGATGTCGTACTGCCCGACGGCGATCGTGGCGGCGAACAGGGCGGTGATGCCGCCCACCAGCGCGACCGTGGCCTGCGCCTGCGGCACCAGTGTGTAGAGGGGTGCGGAACGGGCCACAAGGTAGACGCCTGCGGTCACCATGGTGGCGGCATGGATCAGGGCCGAGACCGGGGTTGGGCCGGCCATGGCATCGGGCAGCCACACATACAGCGGCAGTTGCGCTGATTTGCCCGCCACACCCACAAGCAGGAACAGGGTAATGAAGAGAATCACGCCGGGGGCAACTGAGGCAATATGCCCTGCCTGGGTAAAGACCCCGGCAAACGACAGGTCTTTAAACCACCAGAACATGGTAAACCCGGCGATGAGAAAGCCAAAGTCACCGATACGGTTGGTGATAAAAGCCTTCCTGGCGGCGTTCGAGTTGGCGAACGAAGGCCGCCCGAGCGTATCCATGTCGTACCAGAAACCGATCAGCAGGAACGAGCACAGGCCCACGCCTTCCCAACCGACGAACAACATCAGGTACGAGTCGCCGCTGACCAGGATCATCATCATGGCAATGAACAGGTTCATGAAGACGAAGAAGCGGCGGTAGCGGGCAACGTCGTTCTTGAAGCGCACGTCCTCGTGCATGTACCCGATGGCGTAGATGTGGATAAGCGTCCCGACGCCAGAGACGACCAGCATCATCAGCACCGAGAGCGTATCCACCCGGAAATTCCAGGCGGCGTTCAAATCGCCGATGTGGATCCAGTCCGCGAACCGGACGACGACCGCCTCACCGCTGCCGGTCCACAGTGCAAACCCGAGCAGGGCGGCGACGACGAAGGCGAGCCCAGAGGCGGCGCTGGCCAGCCAGCCAATGGCTTTTTCACTCATCCAGCCGCCGAAGGCCATGTTGACCAGCAGGCCAATAACCGGCAGGAAGACGATCAGGGGAACGAGAGAGAACAGTCCAGGAGATCCCATTTTGCGCTATCCTTTCAGACTGTTCATCAGGTCCACGTCAATGCTGTGCTTGTTGCGGAAGATGATGATGATCAACGCCAGGCCGACCGCCACTTCCGCCGCAGACACCGTCATCACGAAGAAAACGAAGATCTGGCCGGTCAGCACGCCGAAGGAACGGGCAAAGGCCACGAAGGCCAGGTTGGCCGCGTTCAGCATCAACTCGACCGACATGAAGATGATCAGCGGGTTGCGCCGGATGAGCACGCCCAGCGCGCCCATGGCAAACAGGGCCGCCGAAATTGCCAGGTACCAGGAGAGAGGAATTGTATGGGCCATTACCCTGGTTCTCCTTTCTCTTTTTTAGTCAGGACGATGACGCCAACCATCGCCACCAGCAGGAGTACCGAGGTCACTTCAAATGGCAGGAGATACTGGCTGAAAAGCGCCAGGCCCAGGGTCTGGAGCGCCTGGGTGGTATTGACCGACGCCTCCGGGTTGGCAAGACCGGCAGTCAGTTTCAGGCGCTGGAAGAGCAGCAAGCCCGCTTCGGCCAGCAGGACAGCGGCCAGCACAATCGCCATGGGACGCTGCCAGGGCAATACCTGTCCCCTGGGGAGTTTATCCGCGCCCAGCAGCATGATGACGAAAAGGAACAGCACCATGATGGCCCCGGCGTAGATGGTCACCTGTGCCAGTGCGATGAAGGGGGCACCCAACAGCAGGTAGAAGACCGCCACCGTGGCAAAGTTCAGCACCAGGAACAAGGCGGCGTAGACCGTGTTACGGCTGACCAGCAGGCCGATTGCCGAGGCGACTGCCACCGCCGCCAAAACAATGAAGAGGATGAGTGTCAAGTTCATAAGCACCTTTGGAGAAGGTAATCAGGTCTCAGGGATTAGGGATTAGGGACAAGGCCTGATCACCTGATGACTAATCACCTAATCTTGTGGATCCTTCATCTCAGGAACAGATCTGGTGAATTTGCCTGGTTCCGTTTTCTGCGGCGTTGGCGACCCATTCGTTGTCACGGGTTCGATCAGCATATCCTTTGGATAGATCGACTGACGGCGGTCCGTGAAAGAGAGTTCGTACTGGTCGCCAAGGACAATCGCCTCGGTCGGGCAGGCATCCTCGCAAAAGCCGCAGAAGATACAGCGCAGCATATTGATCTCGTAGGTGCTGGCGTAACGCTCGCCGGGGGAGTAACGCTGCTCGTCAGTGTTCTCAGAAGACTCAACAAAGATGGCGTCCGCCGGGCAAGCCGCGGCGCACAGCGCACAGCCGATGCACTTTTCCAGCCCGTTTTCATAGCGCTTCAGGACATGTCGTCCGCGGAAGCGGGCTTTGACCGGCTTCTTCTGCTCCGGATACTGGATCGTCACGGGCTTGTCGAACATCATGCGGAGCGTCGTCCAAAGACCACGCGCCAGTTCGACCACAGGCTCAACGACGCGCATAATCTTTCCTCCTTAACGTGCGATCAATCAGCGCGACCGCCACTCCTGCAACCAATAAAGAAGCCAGCGGGATGACCACCAATAACCGCGAGTTTTCGAAATGCTGCGCCAGGATGATCCCGACGGCCGTGATGAAGACCAATGCCAGCGAGAGCGGCAGCAGCACTTTCCAGCCGAAGGCCATCAGCCGGTCATAGCGAATGCGGGGGAAGGTGGCACGCACCCAGATCATTCCGAACAGCAGAAGGATGATCTTGATGAAGATGTAAACCGGTCCGAGCCAGGGGAACCTGTCCACAAACGGACCATTATAGCCGCCGAAGAAAATGGTGGCTCCAATGGCACTGATGGCGATCATCTTGGTGTATTCAGCCATGAACAGCAGGGCGAACTTCATGCCCGAATACTCGGTATGGTAACCAGCGGTCAGCTCCTGCTCTGCTTCGGGCATGTCGAACGGGGCGCGGTTGACCTCTGCCAGCGTGGCAATCAGGAAGATGGCTGTCCCAACCGGCTGGAGCACCACGAACCATTTCGGGATGAAGTGGAACCAGTAGCCGCCCTGAGCTGTGACAATATCCAACATGCGCATCGAACCAGCCAGCAGGATGGCGGAGACAAACGACAGTCCCAGCGCAATTTCATAACTGATCATCTGCGCAGAGGAGCGCAGGCCGCCCATCATGGCGTACTTATTGTTCGATGACCAGCCTGCCAGCACGATACCATACACCGCGATCGAAGCGATGGACATGATGTATAACACGCCCACGTTGATATCGGCGATATAGAGGTTGAGGTGATAACCGAAGATATTGAAACTCGGCCCCCACGGGACAACTGACGTGATGACAACCGCCGGGACCACGGCGATCACCGGAGCCAGGGTGAAGATCAACTTATCGGCCTTGGCGGGAGTCAGTTCCTCTTTGAAGATCAATTTCACCGCGTCGGCAATAGGCTGGAGAATACCCCACGGCCCGGCGCGGTTCGGCCCTACGCGCGATTGGATGCGGGCCAGCGCCTTGCGCTCGTAGAGCGTCAGGTAAGCAAAGCCGCCCAGCAGCACCAGCGCCCAGACGAACCCTTTGATCAGCCATTCCAAAACGAGAAGAAAGTTCATGATGCCTTCCTTAAGCTTTCTTCAACCCGGCAACAGCCGGAGCATCGATTGGGAAACCCATACTGCGCGGCAGGAGCACCACCGAGGCCGGGACCGTCGCATCGAGACGGACCTCAGCCCGGAACCCGTTAAATATGACCTGTCCACCCGCTGCAACGCCCAGTTTCCTGGCCGTCTCGGGGTGCAGTAGCACGGTCGCTTCGCCGATATGCGCACGGAGCAATTCGGAGGTGGTGACGGTGATGCCGCGGTCATAGAGACGCGTTACCGGCACCGCCAGCCACTGGTCCTCGTCCGGGCGGAGGGATTCCACAGAAATGGCAGGGATGGGAATGGGGGCACGCTTTGCGAGCGCCAACTGCACGCCCAGCCCCTGCTTGTTCTCATAAGTCGTGCCGCCGTAGTACGATTTGCCAAGCAAATCGTCACCGCGCCCGACGATGGGCCACTGCTCCTTCGTCTCAGCCAGTTTGCGGTAGGAGATCCCGGCAAAGACTTTGACCGAGGCAGCCAGCTTGTCCATCACCAGCGAGGCCGAGCGTCCTTCCAGTTCGAAGCCGAGTTCTTTTGCGATGGAAGCAGTGATGGCAAAGTCAGCCCTGGTTTCGCCACGCGGCGGGAGCGCCGGATAGAAGCGCTGGACACGCCGTTCGCCGGAGGTGAAAGAACCTTCCCGTTCGGTGTAGGCCCGCGCCGGGAGGACAACGTCGGCCAACTGCGCAGTTTCGGTCAGGAAGAGTTCCTGCACAGCCACGAATTTGGCTCCTTTTAGCGCCGCCTCCAGTCCCGGGTTGTCGCCCGCCGGGTCAGCCGCCACGACGTAGACGGTCTTGCCCTGGATGGCTTTCGCCAGGTCACCGGCGGGCTGGAAACCGAGTTCCCAGGCGCCCTGGTCATTGGCGCGCGGCCAGACCCCGATCAGTCCATTGTTCGGTTTGCCGAGGCGGCCCTTGACCAATTCAGCACAGGCAGCCGCGACCGCTGCCGAACCATCGAGTCCGAGGCCATCCGAGCCATACAGGACGACCAGGTTCTCAGCAGCGGTAAGCGCCTCGCCGATCTTGTCCTTCCGCAACGCGGCCAGGCCACTGACGGTTTCAGTCTCGTCACCATACGAATATCGAACCGCGAATTTCGAATAGCGTTCCAGTTTCGTCTCGCGGGCATTGGCGATAATCAGCGTGGCGCCGCGTTCGGAAGCCTGCTTGAGGCGCAGGAACCAGAGCGGGGCTTCGTTATACAGGTCAGAAGCCACAACCAAAATGGTGGTCCCCTTGCCCATGCCGGAGAAATTCGTCCCGGCAGAAATACCAAAGGACGCCGTCAGTTCACCGCCACCCATGTGGGTGTAGAGCCGCGCTTCGCCGCCCAGACCGTTTGCCAGTTGTTTCAGGTTGAACAGGTCTTCGTTGGAAAGCCGTCCGCTGGCGAGGATGACGGAGTTCTTCTGCGCGGCGGAAAAGGCCTTCGAAACAGCCTGCAGACTCTCGGTCCAGGAAGCGGCGGACAGTTCTCCGTTCTTCCTGACCAGCGGCTGTGCCAGCCGGTTCGCAGCTTCGGTAAAGTGATAGGCAAAGCGGCCTTTGTCGCACAACCAGATCTCATTGACGGCTTCGTTCTGACGAGGCATGACGCGCTTGATAGCTACTTTGCCATCAGACGTGGTAGTCCCGGTTCCAGCGACGTAGTCCCGGTTCCTGGACGGGGCACGGGACCTGGCCTCACGGCGGGTGTTGAAGGTCACATTACAACCCACCGGGCACTGGGCACAGATGGAGGCAGCAGCTTTCATTTCCCAGGGGCGCGCCCCGAAGCGGAAGTCCGCCGTGGTCAGCGCGCCAACCGGACAGATGTCGGTAGTGTTGCCGGAGAAGACCGAGTCGAAGCCCGGCTCGGAGTTGGTGATGATATCGGTGGCGCGGGCGCGCTGGTAAAAAGCCAGGACGGATTCCCCGGCAATCTCATCCTGGAAGCGGATGCAGCGGGCGCACTGGATGCAGCGCTCGCGATCCAGCCAGATGAGATCGCCCAGTGGGAGGTGCTTCCCGGCGTGATATTTCTCAGCGTAGATGAACCGGCTCTGCGGGGAGGCGTGCGCCATGGTCAGGTTCTGCAGCGGGCACTCGCCGCCCTTGTCGCAGACCGGGCAGTCCAGCGGATGCGAGGTGAGCAGGAACTCGAGGATCTCCTTCTGCGAGGCTTTGGCCTTGTCGGACTGGCTCAGTACAAGCATGCCTTCAGAGACAGGGGTGGTACAGGCGGTTTCGAGTTTCGGGCCGAAGCCGATCTTCGGTTTATCGCCATCCATCACCACCTGACCGGTGAGGCGGTCAATGACCGGGCGTCCTACCTCGACCAGGCACTGTCGGCACATACCAACCGGCTCCATCTTCGGGTGGTAGCAGAAGACCGGGATGTCAATACCAATCTGTTTGGCAGCATTGACAATCAGCGTCCCAGCCGGGACAGTGACTTCCTGTCCGTCAATCGTCAGGGATACCATTTTAGCCATGCTGGCCTCCAGCGGGGGAGGGTTTGAAATCAGCCGGGAAGCGCTCGATGGCCGTGGTCACCGCCATGGTGGCGAACTCACCCAGCGGGCAGAGGCACTTATTTTGCATCTGTTTGGCCACGCTGTTCAAGAGTTCGGTGTTCGCTTTGACGTCTTCACCTCCCTCGATGCGCTCTATCAAGTGCAGCATCCAGTAGGTGCCTTCACGGCAGGGCGTGCACTTGCCGCACGATTCGTGCGTGAAGAAGTGGATGGTCTTGCTGATGATCCACTCCAGGCTGATAGTATCGTTGATGACGATCACGGAGGCAGACCCGAGGTCTGCGCCCAGCCCCCGGACGGAGGCGTAATCCATCGGGGTGTCGAGGGCTTTGTCGTCGGCCAGGATCATGGCAGACGAAGCACCGGCTGACATGATGGCCTTGACCGGGCGGTCCTCTGTCACGCCGCCGCCGTGGTTGTAGATAAGTTCGCGGTAGGTGGTGCCGAAGGGCAGTTCGTAGTTGCCGGGCTTGTTGACGTGCCCGGAGAGCGAGAATATCTTGACCCCGGCGCTGTCGGCCGTGCCGAGCGACTTGTACCAGTTGGCGCCTTTTTCGATGATCAGCGGGACATTGGCGAGCGTCTCGACGTTGTTGACCACGGTCGGTTTGCCATACAGTCCGTAGACCGCCGGGAAGGGCGGGCGGATGCGCGGCTGGCCGCGTTTACCTTCGATGGATTCGAGCAGGGCAGTTTCCTCTCCACAAATGTAGGCGCCCGCGCCCAGGTGGGTGTAGATGCGCAGGGAATAATCCGAGCCGAAGAGCTTGTCGCCCAGGAAACCGGCATTTTCCATGTCGGCGATCTTCTCGTCAAGGATGGCGGATACAGGCCAGAACTCGCCGCGCAAGTAGACGTAGGCCGCGTTCGCCCCGGTGGCATAGGCTGCAATTGCCACGCCTTCCAGGAACTGGAACGGGTTGCTCTCCATGATCTCGCGGTCTTTGAAAGTGCCCGGCTCGGACTCATCGGCATTGGCCACCACATAGTGCGGCCAGATATTGTTGGGAATGAAGCTCCACTTGACTCCGGTCGGGAAGCCTGCGCCGCCGCGGCCGCGCAGCCCGGAGGCCTTGACCACCTCAGTCACTTCCTGCGGCTTCATCCCGGTGACGGCCTTCTTGAAAGCTTCGAAGCCACCGTTCTTACTATAGATATCAATTTGATTGATATCCGGTATTTCCCGGTGACGCAGAAGATAGTATTGGCTCATGCTTATCTCTACTCTGCTAATGGAATAATCTGCCCTTCACGCCGGGCAATTTCAATTATGAAACTACTATTATCTTCCTTGAATTGCCGTTCACCAACAGCAATTGGTTCGATACGACTATCCACATCAGCCGCAACGTGCCAAAGCAAATCAATATCCGTGCGCTTAAGTTTTTTGTCAAAGCGAGGCGAGATTACCAGCAGATCGATATCGCTCCACTTGTGAGTTTTTCCTGTTGCATACGAGCCAAACAAAACGCCCACCTTTACAGGAACACCTTTCGAAGAGAGAATCTGTAAATACTCTCTGATAGTTTTTAGAATAGTTTTGTCAACCATTCGAAGGCTCCTTTCGCTCGTCGCAGGTAATTCCGTGCTTCTTCAAGTGAAGGCGGAGGTATTAATAAATCTGAGTAACGGCCTTCGATATTGAATTCATTTACTTCCGCCAAAATTTTTCTTGTTTGATCATCCATAACCAATTCAGCCATTTCCGCGAGTCGGACCAAGTTATGGATACGGGGCGGCATTTCCTTTTTCACACGCAAAAATAGCGCTTTGATAATTTTCTCCAACGCAAGATGAACAAAGAATAGGCCGAAAAGAATTCGGCGGTCTTTGTTAATCAAATCATCAGCCGCATCCAGAGCCTCTTGCGCTCCTTCTCGCCAATGAAAAATGTGCTTTTCAATATTAAACATCTTACCTTGCCTTTTTCAACGCCTCGACCAGTTCCATGGTCTTGTCCACGGTCATGTTCTCGTGGTAGGCGATCCCGTCCGGACCCTGGATCTGGAACATGGGTGCCTTGTCGCACCCGGCCAGGCACATGACCGCTTCGATGGTAATCATCCCGTCGGGGGTGGTCTCACCGACCTTGATGCCCAGGTTGCCGCACAGTTCCTCCAGGAACTTGTCGGCGCCGCGCAGGGCGCAGGGCAGGTCGGTGCAGACCTGCATGCGATATTTCCCGCCCTTCTTGTCCTGGTAGAGCGTGTAGAAGCCAACAATCCCGGCCACGTCGGTGGAGGTTATGTCGAGCATCTGGGCGATGTCTTCCAGTGCAGCCTTGGTAACGAATCCTTCGTCGCGCTGCGCCAGATACAACAGCGGCATGACCGCCGAGCGTTTCTGCTCCGGCGGATACTTGGCAAAGATCTTTTTTACTTCCTCAGGATATTTTTCAGCAAGCATAAAACCTCATACTCGCCCTCACCCCTGGCCCCTCTCCCGGTGGGAGAGGGGAAAAGGTGAGGGGAATTTACCGGTCCACATCTCCCAGAACAATATCAACCGAGCCGATGATGGCGACCAGGTCAGCAACCAACACGCCCTTGGACATCAATGGCAGGGACTGCAAGTTATCGAACGAGGGCGTCCGCCAGTGGATGCGGTACGGCTTGGGACCTCCATTCGACTCCAAATAAACGCCCAGCTCGCCGCGCGGCGACTCGACTGCCGAATAGATGGCACCCTTGGGAGCTTCGAAACCCTCGGTCCACAGTTTGAAGTGGTGGATAAGCGCTTCCATACTGACGCCAATCTCCGAACGCGGCGGCGGGACGTATTTATGGTTGTTCGAGCGCACCGGACCCATCGGCAGTTTGTCCAATGCCTGCTCGACGATGCGGAGCGCCTGGCGCATTTCCTCCAGGCGGACCAGGTAGCGGGCGTATACATCGCCTTCGGTACGGGTGGGGACCTCGAAATCGTACTGTTCGTACCCGGAGTAGGGCCGGTCCTTGCGCAGGTC
>Ga0105152_10000612_pt1 | contig 10966 bp, 12 predicted proteins | sample LakBais05cmmetaG_FD_81534 | JGI IMG/M metagenome (GOLD analysis project Ga0105152, IMG submission 81534) | Lake sediment microbial communities from Lake Baikal, Russia to study Microbial Dark Matter (Phase II) - Lake Baikal sediment 0-5 cm | ecosystem: Environmental > Aquatic > Freshwater >...
CCTGCCGGATCACAAAGCCAAGGTTCGCGAAGCTTATCAAATGGCGATCAAGCTGGCCAATGAACAGCTGCGCATCAACCCCCGCAACGCCCGCATGCACTCCAGTCTGTCCATCTTCTATGCCAAGACGAAGCAAATGATACTTGCGCTGGATGAAGCGGCTCGCGCCATGAAAATTGAGGGAAACAACGTAAACGTGCTCTTCAATACATCCATGGTATTTGAACTCGCCAATATGCGCGAACAGGCACTATCCACTCTGAAAAAATATTTCACTCTGTCGGGGCCGGAGCAGGCGATTGACCATGAACCGCTATTGTCAAACCTCCGGCGTGACCCTCATTATGCGGCATTGCTAAACGAAATAAAAAGCGTCCAAAAACAAAGGAAATAAGGAGGAAACATGGAAAAAACAAAACCGCCCGTATCGGTCAAGATCACTTTGACCAAAGGACTGGTCCAATGTGCCCCTTGCCGCACCTACGTGCGCCGGGGACAATCCATCGAGTGGGACTGCGCAAAAAATTTCCCTTTTGCCATTCACCTGGGTTACGATTCCCCTTTTACGAAAGTGCACCATCAGGCGCTCCGGCAGCAGCGTATCCGACTCAACATTGCAAAAAACACTCCCTGCGGCAGTTACAAATACATAATTGCCGTCTTCAATGGAAGTAAAGTCTGGATCGAAGATCCTGAATTCATCGTTCTCCCTTGAAGCAAAATTGAAGTTTTAATTCTCGACCCGGTCATCATCGTCATCCCCCCGAAGCCGATTAGATAAGTCGATCCTGAACTCCGCCGCCCGAAGTCCATCTGGCAAACAGGTCATATCTTTATAATTTTTTTGACTTAAGTGCAATACCCGCATTGAATAATTTTTTCAGGCAATATAAAATCGGAAGCAGGTCTTTTTGAATGGGGAGTTATGATCGGAAAATCGATCTCGCACTACCGGATCTTGCGGGAACTCGGCTGCTGCCCCTCAGATCGCCTCGATGGTTGAGGGAGGCTTGGCGGTGATGTTGTAGGTGACCGAAACCACCCCCGGCACCTCGCGCACGATCTCCCTGGCGAGCTTTTCCAGGGTAGCGAAGGGCAGGCGGGTCGGTTTGGCCGTGCGGGCGTCGACGCTGTCCCAGCAGCGCACTTCGATCTGCAGGCCGAAGTCGCGGAGGCCCGCCCGCATGCCCGTGACCCGGTCTTGGTGCAGGATGACCAGGTACTGGAAGGCCTTGACGTTCTTGAGGATCCGTTCCAGCACAGCCGTGGCCTGACGCACCTTCTCGACGCGCTCCGGGGTGGCTTCGCCGATCACCCGGGCCGCCAGGGCGGGACCGGGGAAGGGGATGCGGCGGAAAAGTTCGGCCGGCAGCCCCAGGGCGCGGCCCACCTTGCGTACGCCATCCTTGCGCAGTTGCACCAGGGGCTCGAGGATGGCATAGCCGAAGGCCTCGCGGGGATCGATGCCGAGTTGGGCGAAGACGTTGTGCTGGCGCTTGATCCCGGCCACGGTCTCGTCCACGTCCGTGAGGATCGTCCCCTGCAGGAGGAAACGGGCCCCGCTCCGGCGCAAGATGCGCCCGAAGACCCGGCGGTAGAAGGTCTGGGTGATGGCCTCGCGCTTCAGTTCGGGATCGTTTTTGCCCCTGAGGGCGTCGAAGAATTCTGCCTTGGCGTCCACCACCTCGACCACCACCCCCAGTTTTTTAAACAGTCCGACCACCCGCTGCGCTTCGCCCTGGCGCATCAGGCCGTTTTCGATAAAAACCGTCCTGAGGCGGTCAGCCAGGGCCCGGTGGCCGAGCATGGTGACGGTGGAGGAATCGACCCCGCCCGACAGGGCGTTGATAGCCAGGCCGCCGACGGCGGCGCGTATTTCCCCGATTTTTTCAGCGATGAATCTTCTGGCATCGAGATCGTTCGCCTTGATTTCCTTGATCATCTTTGCACCTCCATGATTTCGTTTTTTTGGGGCCCGGCGTACGGGCGGCCGGCGGAGCGGCCTTTCGCCGGCGAGTATTTTTTCCATTTCCGGGCTGTATACTCCATTGGACCGGAAAATAATCAGCGGTTCTTCCTGCCTGCAGGATCCGCCGGTTTTTTTCAATTGAACCAAAAACCGGTCGGGCGCTGATTCGGCAAAAAGCCGAATCAGGCGGATCTTCGCTAGGAAAAGGCCATGGGCCGCCTCCCCTTGCCGAATCCAAGGAAAGCCTCGCTTCGGGAGAATGGGAAATTGCTCTATTTCTCGCTGGAAAACTTCAAAACCTTCGGCATGACCAGCTTTTCGTAATCCTGGAAGGAAAGCCTGATCAACTCGGTGAAGGAACCGGCGTTGAAGACGATCTCCTCGTCCTCGGCCAGGCTTTTGGCCACATAGACGTCCAGGCCGTAGAGGTTTCCGAAGGGCGGCATGGCGCCGAGCTCGCATTCGGGAAAGAGGTTCTTGAACTCCCCCTCGCTGGCGATCTCGACCTGCTTCGCCATGACCGCCTTTTTCAGGAGGTCGAAATCGACCTTCTGCGAAGCGGGCAGGACGGCCATGGCCATCTTACCGTCGATTTTCACCATCACCGTTTTGGCCAGATCCTTTCCCGAAATGTGGGCCGAGGCGGCGATCTCCATGGCCGTGTAGGCCTTGGAGTGGCTGACGGCCACGTACTTGATTTTATTCTTGTCCAGATATTCCTTCAGTTTCTTGATCGGCATCTCATCCTCCTTGGTTCCGCTGTTTTATCTCCTGCTTGGAAGTATAGACCAATTCCCATTTTTTTTCCAGTTGCAGGCAAATGGAGGAAGGGGGCGCCTTTCGTTTTGGAGGTGCAACATGTGCCGTTTCTGCGACATGGAAGGCTGTGGCTTCCACGTATCAACGAATCAACGATCGAACGGGATTCTATTTTTTGTTTCGGATCTCTTCCAGCGCCGTCTTAGCGCGCAGGCCATCGTCGTTTTTCTGAGTGGCGATGTAAGTGTGGCAATCGCTATAGGTCAGACCGCAGTAGGCGGTCATTTTGGCTTTTTCGGTTTTGGCCGGCTGCGAAAAAAGGAATGCTTTCAGGGCTGCCGGCCCGGCGGCAGCCCACAAGGCGCAGGTTTTCAGAAACTGTTTGCGGCTTTGTTTTTCCATGGCTCGTGCCTCCTGGTTCGCATCCGGGCGCAACATTCAACCCCGGTCACTCCCGGGAGCCGCGTCCAATATAGCGATGTGAAAGAGACCTGTCAAGAGGAGGATGCTTCCCCGGCCCCAACGGGACCGGCGAAGATCCGCTCCATCTCCGGAGAGTAGATCCCTTTCCCCTTGAAGACGACCAGCGGCTCCTCGAGCCGGCATGGCCTTGCGGTTTTTTTCAATTGAACCAGGAAGCGGTCGGGCGCTGAATCGGCAAAAGGCTGGACCGGGCGGATTTCAGCCGGATAAAGGCCGCAAGCGGCAGCCGTGTCCAGCAGCTCTCTTTGCCGGGCAAAGGGGAAGATCAGGCAAAGTTTTCCCCGCGGGGCCAGGATGGCAACGCCGCCGCGCAACAGATCGGCGAGGGTGAGGGCGATCTCGAAGCGGGCCAGGCGGATGGTCGGGTCGGGGCTGACCCGGCCCTTCTCGGCCCTGAAAAAGGGCGGGTTGCAAAAGACGGTATGCACGTTGGCGATACCGGCATGGATCCTGTTGAAATCGCCATGGATGACATGGAAGCGCCCGCTCAGGCCGTTGGCCGCGGCATTGTCCACGGCCAGGCGGTACAGCGGTTCCTGAATTTCGATGCCGGTGATGCAGGGGAATTTTTTTTGCTGAAGCGCCAGCAGGGAGATGACGCCGGCGCCGCAGCCGATCTCCAGGGCGGGCCGGGTGGAGCGGGGCAGAAAATCTGCCAGGATGGGCGAATCCACTGCGAAACGGTAGCCCTTTTTTAGCTGTTTAATCACCACTTTACCATGGTAAAAAGTGTCAGAAGTGGTCAGGGGTTCACTCATGGAATCAAATGCAAATTCGTGACACGTAACGCGTAACGCGTGACGAGAGAAGGTGTAGGGGCGGCGTCTTGGACCCGCCCGCAGACTAAAATTCCAAATAAATTCCAAGTTCCAAATTCCAATGTCCTAAACCAAAGCCCTTTTAAGTTCCTTCTCTTTGTTTGGGTCATTTGGTCATTGGTGCTTGTGATTTGATATTTTCTTTTCTTCACTTTTGCCTTTGCTTTACCTCTTTACCCCTTTACCTCTCTATCTCTTTCTTATCTTACCGTCTACCGTACACCTTCAACCAAGTTCTGTTTTAAATACTCCCGCAGCAGGTTCAAGGCGTAGGCAATGCTGCGCGTCTTGACGATCTCGCGGTTGCCGGAAAAGATCTGGCGGACGTCCTTTTCAAAATTTTCGGCGCTTAGGTGAATGTAAACCAGGCCCACGGGCTTGCCCGCGGTCTCGCCTCCGGGCCCGGCGATGCCGGTAATGGCCAGTCCGATATCGGCTTGGCACAGCCGCCGGACCCCCGCGGCCATCTCCCCGGCCGTCGCCTCGGACACGGCCCCGTGTTTTTTCAGCGTTGTTTCGCCCACGCCCAAAATGCCGCTTTTCAAGCTGTTGGCGTAGGCGATCACCCCGCCCAGGAAGACCTCGGAACTGCCGGCCACGTTGGTGATCTGGTTTCCCAGTCCGCCGCCACTGCAGCTTTCGGCCACGGCCAGGGTGAGGCGGCGCTTTTGCAGTTCTTCGACGATGACTTCGGCCAAAGACACGTCTTTCTCGGCAAAAATGTGATCCTTTAGCCGCTCCCTGACCTTTTCAGCCAGTTCGTCGGTCAGGCGCCGGGCTTCATCTGACGAATTCTTGGAACGGCCCAGGAAATGGAGCTCGATCATCCCGGGCGAGGCCAAAATCGTGGTCACCGGGTTGCGGTACTTGCGGTAAATATCGGCGCAGCGGGCGTCGGTTTCCGACTCGGTGATGCCGGTCAATTTGAACATGCGGGAATAGATATGATAATTGGCGGCCGGGGCCAGATATTTTTCGTAAACGGCTTCAAAGATCGGGATCAGCTCGTTGGGCGGTCCGGGCAGCAGCAGCACCTTGCAGCCGCTGCCGTCGAGATACAGCCCGGGAGCCGTGCCGGCCGGATTGGCAATGACCTCGGCGCCTTCGATGACAAAGGCCTGGCGGGCGTTGATCTCGGGCATGGTCATGCCGCGGCGCCGGAATATCTTTTCCAGGTCAGCCACGATCTCTTCCTGGAAAACCAGGTTTTTTTTCAGGGCCGTGGCCACGGCTTCACGGGTGATGTCGTCCTCGGTCGGACCCAGCCCGCCGCTGAGGATCACCAGCTGGGCGCGCTGGCAGGCCTTCTTGACGATCCAGGAAAGGTTGTCCATGTGGTCGCCGACCACCACCTTCATGTCCATCAGGATCCCCTTTTCGCGCAAACGCCGGGCCACGTACAGGGAATTGGTGTCGGCGCGGTCCAAGTCCAGCAGTTCACTCCCGACTGCGATGAATATGGCTCTCATGTTCCACCTTCACGCCCTTATAACCGAAAAGTCGTGCCCTGTCAATTTGGAATTTGCAAAAAAAATCCGTTTTCCATAAAATAACCGTCAGCATTCGCTGGGAAATTAAAAAATTCTGGCAAGGAGGTAGCGATGAAAAAACTATCCACAACTTTGATCGTCATGGCTGCTATATTCTGCTTTTCGGAATACCTGCCGGCGCAAATGGACAATCTGACCAACCTGAGCGTGGAATGGATGCGCATGCCGGCCCGTAACGCCGCCAGCGACTCCGCCGACCTGGTCGTCTACAACCCGGCCGCCCTGGTCCGCTTAAGCGATGGTTTCCACATCAACCTGGGCAACCAGACATTGCTGCGCAAACCCAGGCACACCTATGACCTGCAGCTCGGCGCCGGCGAGCAATCGTTCACCCAGGACGGCATCGATGCTTCCCTGCCCAATTTTTACGCCGCTTACACCCGGGACAAATGGGCGGTATACGGCGGCCTGTACATCTCCGGCGGCGGCGCCGTGGCCGACTACCCGCTGGGATCGCTGAGCACCGACCTCATCACTCTGATGGTCCAGATGTCTCCGGCTCTGGACGAGACCGGCCAACCCACCGGTTATTACATCATGGACTTCTATCCCGGCGCCAAAGAGCAATTTTTAAAAGCGTCATCCTACTACCTGACCGCCACCCTGGGCGGCGCGTACGCCCTGACCAACACCGTCTCGGTCTCTTTGGGCCTGCGCTATCTCAACGCCGTCAACAAGACCAAAATCGGCCTGACCTTGACCGACTCGCCGCTGGCGCTCCCCGACAAAACCCTGCTCTTTGACAACAAAGACAAGGCCAGCGGCGCGGGAGCGGTCCTGGGCGTGCACTTCGCGGCCTCGCCCAAGCTCGACCTGGCCGCCCATTACGAAAGCAAGGTCAAGCTGGACTTCGAAACCACGGTGAACACCGACGACATCGGCCTGGCCCAAAACGGCGTCAAAAGCCGCCGCGACCTGCCGGCGGTTCTCTACCTGGGAGCCGGCTACCGCTGGAACGATAGTCTGCAGATGCTTGTCGATTTCAACTACTATTTCCAGTCCCAGGCCGATTGGGGGAAGACCGAAGTCGACGGCGTGGAAAAGACCTGGGCCGGGGCGGCCGGCGACTGCTACGCGGCCGGCATCGGCTTGTCTTACAAACTCTGTGAGCACCTGCGGGTCAGCGCCGGCACGGTGTTCACCAAATTCCTGTTCAAGGACAAGGAATTGTATTACACCCGCCTGGGCGAATTCGAAGCGCCCAAGAACGACAACTGGAACAGCGGTATCGGCCTGGCCTTCAAGGCCACCGCCAAGCTGACGTTGAACCTGGCCCTGGGAGCCACTTTCTGGAAAAGCGGCGAGCTCAGTGAAGTTTTCCTCACCAGCCTGCCCGCCTGGATCAAGATCACAGCCAGCGCTTATTCACTTTCACTGGGGCTGAATCTCGATCTATAAGATTTAAAAAACAAGGCAAAAGACAAAGGGTTTAGGCGTAGGGGCGATCCTTGCGATCGCCCTTCTTAAATTCCAAATCACAAATTCCAAATAAATCTCAAGCTCCAAATTCCAATGTCCCAAACAAAGGCATTAGAGATTTTCTTCTGTAGGGAACGCAGATCTGCGTTCCCTGCCCCAGGCAGATCTCTTGGTATTTAATAAAGCGATTTGAAAGGCGTTCCCTACCCCAGGCAGAATTAAATTTTATGTACGGGCGGGTTTCAAACCCGCCCCTACATTGCCTTTTTACTTTATCTTTTTTTGGTCTTACTTTTCCTGGAATCTCTTTTCCAGTTCGGCATAACGCCGGTCCACGAGTTGCTGGACTTGGGCCACGTCGGTTTCCTTCAGGTGTTTGAAGCGGCCCTGCAGCTTCAGGTATTCCAGCACCGGCTTGCGGTTTGCTGTTTTCAGCGTCTGGGCGTACTTGCCGTTCTCCACTTCGTAAACCGGGAACACTCCGGTCTGCACGGCCAGGCGGGCCAGCTTGACCGTGTCTTCGGGCCGGGCTTTCCATCCCGGGGGGCAGGGAGCGATGATATGGATGAATTTGAAACCGCGGATCTCCTTGGCCTTGATGAGCTTTTTATAGAGGTCCTCGGGATACGCCACCGACGCCGTGGCCTGGTAAGGCACCTTGTGGGCGGCGACGATGTCATCGATGCTTTTTTTGACTTCTTTCTTGAAATGCTTGACCGGCGTGGTGGTGGTCCAGGCCCCGTAAGGCGTGGCACCGCTGCGCTGGATGCCGGTGTTCATGTAAGCCTCGTTGTCGTAACAGAAATAAAAGATATCGTCGTTGCGCTCGGCGGCGCCGGAGAGGGCTTGCAAACCGATGTCGAACGTGCCGCCGTCGCCGGCCCAGCCGCAGATGGTGGTCTTGCTTTTGCCCAGGGCGTCCATGGCCGCCTTGATGCCCGAAGCCGTGGCCGCCGTGGCTTCGAAAGCCATGTGCAGCAGGGGCACTTCCAGGCAGGAATAGGGGAACGGGCCGTCGATCACCGTCCAACAGCAGGCGGGAAAGGTGAAGATCGTATCCCGGCCCAGGGCCTTCAGAGTGGTACGCATGGCAATGCCGGCTCCGCAACCCTGGCAGGCCAGGTGACCCGGGCTCATGAGTTCTTCAAGCGGTAACGTCGGTTTCATCTTTTCACCTCCACCCAGTACAGTTCCTGATCGGGTTTCTTCTTCTTGTCCACCAGAGCCACGATGTCGGAAATGGTTTCCGGGAAAATGTCCCTTCCGCCCAGACCGGCGATGAAATTGAAAACCGGCACCTGGGAATGACCGTACAGGGCCGACTTCACTTCCTGGGCCCAGATGCCGTGGTAGCCGAAGGATATGTTGCGATCGATGACGATCACTTTTTTGGCATTTTTCAACTGGGCGCGGACATCGGCGAAGGGGAAAGGCCGCAAGACCCGCATGCGCAGGTTGCCCACCTTCTTGCCCTGGGCGCGCAGCTGGTCGACGGTGAAGCGGGCCGTGGATGCGGCAGTCCCCGAAGTGACCAGCACGGTCTCGGCGTCTTCCATCATGTAGGGATCCACCGTATCGTAGCGGCGGCCAAAGGCTTTTTCAAACACATCGGCTTCTTTCTTGATCTCCACCAGGGCCTGGTCCATGGCCTCGTGCATCTTGATGCGGAATTCCATGTACCACTCCGGGGTGGTCAAGCCGCCGTAGGTGTGCGGATTCTTTACGTCCAACTTGTATTGGTAATCGAATGGCGGCAGATATTTGTCCACCACCGCCTGGTCGGGGAGATCGACGATCTCATAGGTATGGGACAGGGAAAAGGCGTCGAGCACGATCATGACCGGCATCAGGACCTTCTCGGCCACTTTGTAGGCCATGATCACGGTGTCGAGCACCTCCTGGTTGGACTGGCAGTAGAACTGCATCCAGCCGGTGTCGCGCTGGGAAAGGGAATCGTTCTGGTCGGTCCAAATATTCCACGGCGGCGCCATGGCGCGGTTGATGTTGGCCATGACAATGGGCAGGCGCGCGCCGGCCGACCAATGCAGCAATTCATGCATCAGGGCCAACCCCTGTGACGATGTCGCGGTAAAAGCACGGGCTCCGGCCGATGAAGCGCCGATGCAGGCGGCCATAGCCGAGTGTTCCGATTCGACCTTGATGAATTCCGCCTTCAGCCTCTGATCGGCAACGATCTCGGAGAGCAGTTCCACTACCTGGGTCTGGGGAGTGATGGGATAAGCGGCGATGACCTGAACGCGGGCCAGGGTCGCCCCGTAAGAGATGGCGTGGTTGCCCATCATGACTTTTTTCATTTGCCCTCCTTGACCATCTGGATGCACTTCTTGGGGCATTCCTCGGCACAGATGCCGCAGCCCTTGCAGAAATCCAAGTTCACCACCGGGTTGTCGTCGACAAGATCGATAGCGGCGTCAGGGCAGAATTTCCAGCAGATCGTGCACTGGATGCAATTTCCCAGGTCGATCACCGGCTTAAGGTTGCGCCAGGAACCGGTGGGATTGGCGGCCATGGAGCGCAGGCTCATGACCATGGGCGGGAGTTCATCGAGCTTTTTGAAATCGATCTTCTTTCTTTCCTTGGCCATGTTACACTCCTTTGACCGAATCGTATGCTTCCTTGGCCGCGGCCGCGTTTTCGTCCGGATTCACCGGCACGCCTTCGCGCACCGACTGCAGGATCGATTCCAATTTGACGAAATCAAAAATGCGCGGCACGGCGCCCAGGATGGCGGTGTTGACGATGGGCGCCGCCTTGGAACCCAGCCGGAACTTGATGGCGATCTCGTTGGCATCGATTGTGAACACGCGGAAATCCTTGCCCAGGTGCTTGAATTCTTCCGGCTGGCGGCCGGTGTTGATCAGGATGAAACCGCCTTTTTTCAACCCTTCGGTCACGTCGATAGCATCGATCAGCGACGGGTCGACCACGATGATGTGGTCGGGGGCGATGATCTTGGAGCGGATGTAGATCGGCCGGTCGTCGATGCGGATGAAGGCGAAAACCGGCGCGCCGCGGCGCTCCACCCCGAACTGGGGAAAGGCCTGGACGTACTTATCTTCCTTGGAAACGGCATCGGCCAGGATTTTGGAAGCGATGACCGTACCCTGACCGCCGCGGCCGTGGAATCTTATTTCTACCATGGTAACCTCCTAAAAATCGATCTCGACGATACGGTGCGAATGGCAGTTGATGTTCACGGCCACCGGGAAGGAAGCGATGTGGCAGGGGTGGCTGACGATGTGCACGGCCAGCGAGGTGGTGCGCCCGCCCAGCCCCATGGGCCCGATGCCCAGTTTGTTGATTCGTTCCAGAATGCGCTTTTCCATTTCGGCGTAGACCGGTTCGGCATGGGGGCTTCCCACCGGCTTGCGCAGCAGGGCTTTTTTGGCCAGCAGCGCCGAGGTGTCGAAATTGCCGCCGATGCCGACGCCGACGACGGTCGGCGGACAGGGATTGGGACCTGCCTTGGAAACCGTTTCGACCACGAAATCCTCGATGCCCTTGGCCCCGGCCGACGGGGGCATCATCTTCAGGGCGCTCATGTTCTCCGCTCCCCCGCCCTTGGCCATGAAGACGATCTTGAAAACGTCGCCGGCGATGACATCCCAGTGGATGAAGACCGGGGTGTTGTTTCCGGTGTTCTTGCGGCTGAGCGGGTCGCAGACCGACTTGCGCAGGTAGCCCTCGCCGTAGCCCTCAGCGGTGCCCTGGCTGATGGCGTCGCGCAGGCTCTTGAAGCCGGCGTATTCAAACTTCACCTTCTCGCCCAGTTCGACAAAGAAAACGGCCAGGCCGGTGTCCTGGCACAGGGCCAGTTTCTCGGAGGCCGCGATGTCGGCGTTCTGCAGGATCTGCTTGAGGACCTCCTGGCCCGCCGGCGCTTCCTCGCCGGGGAGGCAGCCCTGGATCACTTTCTTCAGGTCCGCATCGATGTTGAAATTGGCGTC
>Ga0105152_10000613_pt1 | contig 10964 bp, 13 predicted proteins | sample LakBais05cmmetaG_FD_81534 | JGI IMG/M metagenome (GOLD analysis project Ga0105152, IMG submission 81534) | Lake sediment microbial communities from Lake Baikal, Russia to study Microbial Dark Matter (Phase II) - Lake Baikal sediment 0-5 cm | ecosystem: Environmental > Aquatic > Freshwater >...
CGGAACGCGATATCCTTGACATGGACGTGGTACCCCCGCCCGCCGGAAAATACAATATCGATGGTCTTGAGATCAATGCCGAATTCCCCGGTGAGGATCGCGAGGAGTTTTTCGGTCTCCTCCTTTACCCTGGCGAGCATAATATCGTACGGTCCCCGCATGATATGGTCAGCGTCAAGATCGAAGATCAGGTCCGCCCCCAGCCAGCGCTTGTCCTTCATGGTCGGCGCATCGGGCTGCTCGTAGTAAGCGCTGGAGTAATACACATGGGCGGGCACGAGATTTTTCAGGTACTCGAAAAGCTCGTCCCTGCTGGAAAACCCGATGTGCCGGTGCATGTGGATCTCGGGGTAGCCGGGCGAGAACAGGACAAAACCCCACTCGCGCTGCTCGATGGACGAGGGAGCGATAAGAACGGTCTTTTTATAGTACTCGGTAAAGCGCTGCCTGATGAATTCGAGCGTCGCGGGCTTCATTTCAGCTCCTTTGCCATGTATGGTCCTGCCCGTTCATATCCCTGCCTCCGGTAGTAAGGCCGGACACCGATCCCGCTCATGATCGCAAGCCTGCGGTACCCTGCAGCGCGTGCGATCTCCTCAACGCGGGCAAGGAGCGCCTTTCCGTGGCTGCGGTGCTGGTATTCCTCATCATCCGCATTCCTGCCCAGCGGGACGATGCTCCCGTACACATGCAGCTCACGCATCAGCGCTGCCTGTTCCAGTTCCACAGAGAAGACAGCAGAAGGGAACCGCAGGCGGGCAAACCCGATCAACGAATCGCCGGAGACCGCTGAAACGAAGTACTCCTCACCACCGCAGCAATCATAGGAAAGCCCCCGTATTTCCACATCAGCAAGCGAAGGCAGGCGCCCGATCTCGCGGCACCTGATGCAGCGACAGCGTTTTCCCGTCTCGCGCAACCGGTTCTGGGCAAGCTGCCGGAAGTTGGAGTGGTGCGATCCTGCGACGATCAATTTTGCGGGAATGTCGCGCTGGATCCGCTGGAGCCGGGTGTATTCCGGGATGAGCGACTTTGCATATGCGACAAGGTCAATAAGCTCTTCTTCAGTGTACGGGGCATATTCTCCCCGCTGCCAGAGCGATTCGATCCCGGAGCCGGGAGTGACGAGCGTCGGGTAAATCTTGAGAAAGTCCGGTCGGAAGCGGGGATCAGAAAAGATATCCTCAAACATCGCACGGTCGGATGCAAGGTCGGCGCCCGGCAGGTTTGGCATCATGTGGAACCCCACCTTGAGCCCTGCGTCCCTGAGCAGCCTGTTTGCTGCTACCGTGTCCGCCACCGTGCAGCCCCGTCGGTTCAGCGCAAGGATGCGGTCATCCGTGTTCTGGACGCCCAGCTCGACCTTGGTCACACCAAGCGCCAGCATCTGTTCTACATGCTCGCGCCGGCACCAGTCCGGGCGGGTCTCGAACGTGATCGCAACACACCGGACACCTGATTGTTCGTTGGCAGCACTGACCGCTTCAAAATCAGGGGAGGGCACGGTCATCGCGGGGAAATGTGGATAGTCATTCATCGCCTCAACGCAGCGGGAGACAAACTCCTGCTGGTACTCCGGTGTGCGTGCGGTCATCGTGCCGCCCATCACGATCAACTCCGCCTTATCCACGCGGTGACCGAGCAACTCAAACTGCGCAAGGCGCGCCTGCACCTGCCGGTACGGGTCGTACTCGTGGTCACGGGCGCGCAGTGCCGCGGGCTCCTCACCCGTGTAGCTCTGCGGGGATTTGAAGGGGTGGTCGGGACCACCGGGGCAGGGCAGGCACTTGCCGTGCGGGCAGGGAGCCGGTGAGGTCATCACTGCAACAGGCGCTACGCCGGAAAGCGTCCGGGTTGGCTTGACAAGGAGCAGCCGGCGCAGACGTTCCCGTTCCTCAGGGAGCGCTGCGCCAAGAAGTGCGGAGTTCCTTGGCACGGCGGACAGCCTGTACTTCCTGCAGATGTCAATCTTTTCACGAACGACCCGTTCATCACCGGGTTCGAGGGAGATGATGCGGGAGATGATCTCCCGGTACGCCTTCACCTCGTCCATAAAAGGTTAATGTTCGGCTGCAACCCGCGTCGATGCAGCAAGAGAAGAATAGGCCACCACAGGCATGCGGTGCCCGTGGATGTGGGTGACAATTTCGTCGCCCAGCACAAGGAGAGCTTCTTTATGGGCTTTCTTGTCCTTGTGAATATGAACAGGAGAGATTGCAAGGGATTTATACCGGGTGGTCGGGATTTCATCACTGGTGATGCCTTCATAGTACTTTTTGATGTGAATCATCAGCATATGTAAATGGAGTAACTCTTCTTTCTGCACACAATCACCTTCCGCAAAAAACTACATATCCCTGTCTGCTGATATAGCTTTTTGGTGACCTTTATATCAGATCACGTACGCGCTTGTGCAACAGTCATTGGGCTCGCAATTGGGGACGCTTTGGGCGCGCCCCTGGAAGGATCACCGGCACCCCGCACGTGGGTAACCGACATGCTTCCGAATGGCAGGCACCCAAGAAGGGTGGGAGAAATTACAGACGATACCCTGCAGGCGCTGGCAGTTGCCGCATCGCTTGTCGCATGCCGCGGGTTTGACCCGGACGACCTGATGGCGCGCCTCGTTATCGTGTACAGCAATAAGCAGCAGTGGTTTGGTCCGACCTCTTCCGCAGTCTTTAACCTTGTGCTTCAGGGCATCCTCCCACAACAAGCCGCCGCAATCGCTCACAGGAAGCTCGGTGCGACCCGGAGCAACGGGAGCGTGATGAGGGGGTTTCCGGTTGGCGTGTTCTTTGCGCCGGCGTCGGTGCCCGACACAAGCATTGCCTGCTCGCAGCTGACACACCACGATATCGTCGCCGCGCACAGCTCCGTATGGCTGAACCTGATGACCAGTATGATGTGCCGCGGCAGTTCAAGAAAAGATGCATTCCAGTACGCACAATCACGGTGTAAGAACCTTGAGGTTTTTGACCGGCTCGTTAATTACCAGCGATTCGCGCCGGAACCTTCCCTCGATGCGCTGCTCTGTGCCCATGCTGCCCTGTTCTGCTTCATGAACGCCCGTTCATTTAAAGACGCGCTGCTCTCGGCGATCAACCTTGGCGGGGACGCGGACACGGTGGGTGCCTGCTGCGGTGCGCTTGCAGGATCGTTCTGGGGCATGGATACGATCCCCGAACGCTGGCAACAGGATCTTGACGGGTATGCCGGTATTCTGAGCGTGGCACGCGATCTTGCGTTTGCCGCAGAGCCCTGAAAAGACAAAATAAAAATTACACGCCCCGCAGTTCCACCAGCTTGAGTGCCCGCCCCTTGTCACAGATGTCCGGAGCGTTGCCAAGCACATCGGCAACCACGTATTTGTCGCCTTCCACAATCCCATCAGGATGGCAGAGCGTAAAGCTCCGGCATTCCGCCTTGTTGCAGGACACCTCAAACTTAATCTTGGAATTGACCATCGCCATGTCAGCACTGATCAGCGCTGTGACCGGTGCCTCTGTTACCTCCACTGCCGTGGCACCATTCAGATGCACGCTGCATTCATGGTGCGTGGTGCGGACGGAGATAATCCGGTATTTTCTGCCTTTCTGCAGATTATGGCATGCTTTTTTCACTTTGCAGTTGTCACAGGCTGACACCTCGCCCTCGTACACAAACTCGACGCCCTGTCGTGCGTGTACCGTGCCAATCAGCGTTACCTTGGTTTTTGCTTCCGCCATGCAGCTACTCCTTATAGAGCATCTGGATCAGTTTTTCCGCAGACTCTTTTGTGAGCCCCATATCCAGGATTGTAAAGCGTTCCGGACGGATAGTTTTTGCCAAAAGGAGCGCTTCGACTGCCGTCCCATCGTCGATGCCGATCTCGGCAGGTGTTACTGGGGCACCGATCGTTTTAAGGGATGCCCGGATCCCCTTCCAGTCGCCACCGTGCAGGTACATCGTGATGATCGTTCCAATGCCGCAGCTCTCGCCATGCAGCGCTTTGCCCGGTGCAAGCCGGTCGAGTGCATGGGAGAATTTGTGTTCTCCCCCGCTCCCTGGTCGCGAGGAGCCTGCAATGCTCATCGCAACACCGCTTGACACGAGGGCTTTTGTCACAAACCATGCTGACTGCTCGGTGTGCGGCTTGATAACGTGGGCATTCTTCACAAGGATCTCGGCGGTCATCTTCGAAAGTGCCATCGCGTACTCACTCATCGGTTCTCCCTTGACCCTGTGGGCGAGCTCCCAGTCGAGGATGGCCGTATAGTTGGAGATGATATCCGCACACCCCGCCGCGAGAAGCCGGTGCGGGGCGGCAGCGATGATCCCTGTGTCAGCGACGATCGCGATTGGCGGGTGGGCTTCAAGCGATGCATGCCCATCGATTGTGGGTACCGAGGCGCGGGCGGAAGCGATCCCGTCATGGGATGCGGCAGTGGGAACGGAGATAAACTGGCGGTCGGTGTTATATGAGACGATCTTTGCAGTATCGATCACCCTTCCCCCCCCCACGCCGACAACGAAGTCCACGCTGGCTGCGGCAGCCTCACCCTCCCTGATGATGGCAGGGGTGATCGTCTCTGTGGTAAAAGTGGTGACTGTATAGTGATCGTTTAAAAGCCCACGGACGCGATCCCCGGCAATATTTATCGTGCTTTTTCCTGAAATGATAAGTGCAGAACTGCCGAGCTGAAGGTCCTCACAGACGGCGGGGATCTGGGGGAGCACATCGTGACCGATCACCACATCGCGGGGAAGCTGCATCCACCGCGATTTGTCGAACGGTTTGAGTTTAAGTAATTTTATAGGTTCTGCGCTCATTGAGATCAGAAATGATTAGTGAGTTCATCTACAAATACTACATCGATCCCATACGGTACGGTCAGTCGTATAACGTTGTGGACACCCTCACCTACGCGTTCATCCTCGTTGCCGGCGTTTATCTCCTGTACAGGTGGATGTCAAAATCAACATGGCTAGCCGATATCGGGTTCCGTATCGACTCATCCTTCATCCTTGCAACCCTTCCGTATGTCGTGCTGGGAGGCGTCCTGCGGGTCGTTCAGGATACCGGTATGGTACAGGGCAATATCCAGTTCCTGCTGGTAACCCCGCTCATCTATTTCGTCCTCTTCTTTTACACGCTGGGTATGCTTTTTCTCGCCCGGTATCTTGAGGTCCAGGGGCTTGTAAAAAATTATGTCTCCTTCTACGCATGTGCCGGCGCGATGACGGCCTTTACCGTTATTCTCGCTCTCATCGCATGGGGCATCACCCATACAAGGATCGACATATCCATCCTCTTTATTATCCTGACACTTGCAGTTGTCACAACCGGTGCAGTCTGGGCGTTCATGAGGTATATCCTGAAGTGGGTCTGTGTTTCTGAACCCCTCTACCTGACGCTCATCTTCGGCCACATGCTGGATGCAAGCGCGACCAGTTACGGGATCGACTTCCACCCGCTTGCCTATATCGAGCAGCACGTTGTCGGTTCAACCCTGATCGGATGGACCGGAACCGCCTTTGCCATGTTCCCCTTAAAGCTGCTGGTACTCTTCCCGGGTATTTACATCATGGAACTGTATCGCAGGGAGGCAAATTTTGCTTTCTGGCACCTAGTCCTGCTCGCGATGATCGTCGTGGGACTTGCACCGGGTATCCGGGATATGATGCGGATGGTGCTCTATGTCTGACCCTGGCCTGAAAAACGCGGTCATCGTCACCTCCCTGCTCTTTTTTACAATGCTTTTAATCGGCTGGGTGGGGACTGCACAGCACCCTGAGATCGGTGAACAGTTCATGCGGCTGTTCGAAAAAGAGGTCGCCGGCCAGGTGATGGGGGGCAGTTCGCTGGATATCGGGGCCAAGATCTTTGCCAACAACCTCGAAGCCTGCATCCTGCTCTTCCTGGGAGGCGCATCGTTCGGTATCCTCACGATTCTCATCATGAGCCTCAACGGCATCGTGATCGGCGCCATCATGGAGCTTGTACATAAACAGCACAGCAGTACCTTTGTCGCTGCAGCAATCCTCCCGCACGGTATTTTCGAGATCCCCGGCTTAGTAATTGCCGGTGCGCTGGGAATCATGCTCGCCCAGTCACTCGTCAACGAGTACTACGGCGCGGGTGACGCCGCAGCGGATGCCAAAAAGCTCTCACGCTCCTTTGTATTCCTTGTCCTGCCCCTGATTGCCGTTGCAGCGGTTGTCGAGGCTTTTATTACACCTCAGATCATACAATTGGTGATTTAGGGTTATTTCATGGATGATGATGCGGGCGCACTGCCACCAAAACACCAGTTTTCTGAATGGTATAATGACATTCTCTGGCGTGCAGAAATTATGGACGTCCGCTACCCGGTCAAGGGGATCTATGTCTGGTACCCCTATGGGTTTGCATTCAGAAAACACGTGTACCAGCGCCTCCGCGACCTTCTCGATCGCGACCACCAGGAAGCGCTCTTTCCTCTGCTGATCCCCGAACAGGAATTCATGAAGGAGGCAGAGCACATCAAGGGGTTCGAAAACGAGGTGTACTGGGTGACGCACGGCGGTACAACCCCTCTTGATGTCAAACTCGCCCTGCGCCCGACAAGTGAGACCGCGATCTACCCGATGTACGCGCTCTGGGTCCGCTCTCACGCAGATCTCCCGATCAGGATCTACCAGATTGTCAATACGTTCCGGTACGAGACCAAACATACCCGCCCGCTGATCCGGCTCCGGGAGATCACATCGTTTAAAGAAGCCCACACCGTCCATGCGACATGGGACGAAGCGCAGGCGCAGGTGGAGGACGCGATTGTCCGGTACCGTGAGTTTTACGATGGGTTGTGTATCCCAACCCTTGTTTCCCGCCGCCCCGATTGGGACAAGTTCCCCGGCGCGGACTACACGATTGCTGTCGATACGATCATGCCGGATGGGAAGACGCTCCAGATCGGTACTGTGCATCATCTCGGCGACCATTTCTCAAAAACCTTTGAAATAAAGTACGAGGACATCAACGGCGAACAGCAATACGCCCACCAGACCTGCTATGGGATTTCAGAACGCTCGATCGCGGCGTTAATCAGCCTCCATGGTGATGATAAGGGGCTGATCCTCCCACCCGCAGTTGCACCGGTCCAGGTGGTAATTGTCCCGATCACGATCGGCAAACGGCACGAGGATGTAATCAAGTCCGCACAATCGCTCGAAGAGGAATTGCGGAAAGCAGGGTTCCGCACGAAACTCGACACCCGCGAAATGCGTCCCGGTGCGAAATATTACTGGTGGGAGCTCCGTGGTGTCCCGCTCCGGCTCGAACTCGGACCGCGTGACATCGATGCGGGCAAGGTGATGGCGGTGAAGCGGACGGGAGGCAAGGTCATCCTCAACCGTGCTGATATCAATTCGGGTGTTGCCTGCGTGCTTGCCGAGATTTCGGATGCAATGCGTGCGAAAGCGGAGGAGCATACGAAAAGCCGGCTTTGCACCGCCAGCTCGATCGATGCGCTCACCGCAGCGATCAACGAGGGGAAGGTTGCGGTTGCGCACTGGTGCGGTGAGCGAGCGTGCGGGGATGCCATTGAGGAAAAAACAAACGCAAGCGTTCTCGGCACCGATGTCAGGAGTGCCTTTGTCCCTGCCACAGAAGGTGCCTGCATCATCTGCGGGAAGCCGGGGAAGGCAACGTTGGTAGGAAGGGCATATTAAAAAAACTGCTTCCAATCAAGGAAAAAAAGATTGATAACGAACTGATTATTCAGCCTTTTTCTCCGGGCACCTGCCACATACGAACCTTTCCACAACCTGCGTCCGGCGCATATCGCCTTCAATAAACTTCTTTCCGCCAAACACGAACCATGTTCCGCACTTCGCGCACTGCTTCGGTCTGATCCGGTCCCACGAGCCCATCGGAAGTTCAAGCGCAAATGCGGTCTTTGTCCAGTCCTCCACCCGTTTGTCTGCGTTTTCCTCGTATCCGGTGACAAACTCCATGATTTGCTGCGGGGGGACGCCGATCTCCACGAACTGCTTGAAGACAAAGTAGTTGAAGATGAGCCATGAGAGGTCGGAACGCTCAATGATCCCGTCCAGCTCGCCGAACGACTCTTCAAACTCCTCAAGTGAACAACCGCACAGCGGGCACTTCCCACTGACGAGTTCATCCAGAAAAACTTCTTCGTGGCAGCCGGGGCACGTTGTGTGCGGTGCGTGCATGCGTGATGTCATGGGAGCTCCTTCAATTGCGCATTGATGGTTTGTTCAAAAGCATTGGTGTTGAATGATTCAAGAACGTTTCTAAATGTTTTGATAACCGGAATAAATTATTGGATGAGGCGGCACTTATACATTTCACCCGTGCACATTGTGTGATACCTGCCGTTAAAAAAAAACAGCGGCAGGTCGCAGGGTTCCCCAATATCACCCGTTCAGTCAGCGGCAAACTCCTCGCGCTCCATAACCAGTGTGCCAAAGACCACTTTTTCGAGCACCTGCGCGATGTACTTGATCTGCATCGCCTTTTCCAGATCCTCATTGCGGTGGATGTCAGCATAGAGCTGGAGGCGCACCAGTGCGAACCGGAACCGGTCGAGCGTATCATCATCAAGGTTCATCGCCTCGCGGTAGATCGGTTCGATCAGGTCGGGGAAAGCCAGCGGGTTTTCGAGGCAGGCGATCACGCCCTTGTAGATAGCGAGCGGCTTTTCCCTGCCGCAGAGAACCCGCATAAAGTCCATTGTTTAGCCCTCGACCTCTTTGATGAGCGCTTCCATTACTGCGTCAACGCTTGCCCAGCTGGCGCTGCTGTCCTTGCGCCGTATGATGAACGGGCGCCCCTCGTCACCGGCTTTACGCATCTCAATGTCAATAGGGATAGCGCCGAGGAACGGGACATTCAGCTCTTCGGCAACTTTCCTGCCGCCGCCTTTCCCGAACAGGTCGATCTCCGTGCCGCAGTGAGGGCAGACCATCCCGCTCATGTTCTCAATAACACCGAGCACGGGTAGCCCCAGCTTCTCTACAAACTTCACCGATTTCCGGGCATCGAGCGTCGCCACGTCCTGCGGTGTTGTAACGATGACCGCTCCTTTTACATTGGGGGCAAGCTGGGCGATCGTGAGCGCCTCGTCACCAGTGCCCGGCGGGAGATCGACCACAATATAATCGAGCGCGCCCCAGTTCACGTCTTCAAGGAACTGCTGGATCGCCACCATCTTCATCGGTCCGCGCCAGATGAGAGGGGTGCTCGTGTCAGGGAGTACAAACGCGATCGAGACGACTGAAAGCGCCCCCGTAACATGCACCGGTTCGATCTTGTTCCCCATCATGGCAAACTTCTGGTCCTCGATACCCAGCATCTTGGGGATGTTGGGTCCGTGCATGTCGAGATCAAGCAGGCCGACGTGATACCCGTGGTTTGCGAGTGCGAACGCGAGGTTCACGGACACGGTGGACTTGCCCACGCCGCCCTTTCCTGACAGGACGAGGACAACATGCTTGACATCGATATTTGCCTTTGGCGGGAGCCCTCCTCCGGATTTTGCCTCTGCACAGGTACTTGCGCTCGGGCAGTCCGTGCATTCATGGGAGCACTCTTCCGATGCCTGCTGGTCTGTATTGTTCTTTGCCATTGATTGCCTCCAAAAATTCAAGCACTCTATTCTCATTTGATCTGCCTTCAGGAACCATAAAGATGTATCAATGGATGCAAGAACAGGGTCAGGTGAGAGCCCATAAGGGTCCGTGCGATCCCCGATCTTCAACCGGGATTTACCATGGTACGGGCTCTTTGCTGTGGATCGGGAGCACGTATTGCAATGTTGCGACACCGAATCTGTCGGCACGTGTCAAGGGTGAGTTTTTTGTAGCTGTTTTTCGTGAGCGGGTGCAGGCTTCGCCCTCGCTTAGCGCTCGTTTTTGGTGATCGGTTTACGCTGTTTGTCAGGTACACAATCGATACCGCGGGAAAATGGCTTGATGTCGAGCACCGGGGTTCCATCGATCACGTCAAGCCCCCGCACGCGAAGTGTTCTCCCGTTGCGTTTGATGAGATCCACCACACACAGCCCGATCGGGTTGGGGCGGTGGGGCGAGCGCGTCGCAAACACACCATGCTCCCGGTGGTGCAGATCATGGGGAGGGATGGCAGTAAGCGTGTTCCGCTCCGCACGGTCAAGCCAGCTGAGCACGATCAGGTGCGGGTGGTGTTCGATATCCGTCAACCCGATACTATACGCTTCGTCGATGATGATCTCGGATTCCTGATCCGAGAACCGCCCCTGATGAGGGGCATCCGCCATCGTTGCATAGGGCGACCGTACGATGCCGATAGGGTTGATCTCAATGCGCATGATTGCCATCACATCCTCAAGTAAGAATAATGGATTCTCATGATAAGAGCACGATGGATCATATCTCCATTCGTTGATGCGGAGATGTATTATGAACCTGAGAATATCCTGTCTCGTGATCAGGTTTTTATAAAACCACTGGTATTTATCCCCGCAGAGAAGGGTGGTGATGATGGAGAAATTATCGGTCATAATATCGGTCGTAAACCTGCCGGCCAACTACACCTGCGACGGCGATGACATCTCCCCCGCGATCGGGGTGAGCGGCGTGACGTAACGACCGCAATGGGGCTTGCGATCATCGTGAACGACCCCAACGCTTCAGGCGGTGAATTCACCCACTGGATTGCCTGGAACATCGAACTGGTAAAACTCATCCCGGATAATATCCCGAAGACCCCTGAAGTCTCGTTCCCGCTGTCGATGGTGCAGGGTAAAAACAGTTTCGGGAAGAATGGATATAACGGTCCATGCCCGCCGATGGGGCAGACGCACCGCTATGATTTCAAGGTCTACGCGCTGGACACCGCGCTCGACCTCCAGCCGGGAGCGACAAAAAAGGATCTTTTGAAGGCAATACGGGGGCACGTCATCCAGTACGGGGATACGTACGTGACGTACGGCGGATAG
>Ga0105152_10000615_pt1 | contig 10959 bp, 10 predicted proteins | sample LakBais05cmmetaG_FD_81534 | JGI IMG/M metagenome (GOLD analysis project Ga0105152, IMG submission 81534) | Lake sediment microbial communities from Lake Baikal, Russia to study Microbial Dark Matter (Phase II) - Lake Baikal sediment 0-5 cm | ecosystem: Environmental > Aquatic > Freshwater >...
CCTAATGACGTTAGCAAATTTTATGAACCTTTTTATTGTTGATTATTTTTAATAACTAGAACTATGGTGTCTCAGAAAACTACGAGCTTGAATCTTGACGCCATATTCCATCCCGGCTCAGTCGCTATAATAGGCGCCTCAAGGACACCTGGTAAGATCGGCTATATATTAACAAAGAACATGCTCAACTCAGAGTTCAAAGGGAAGATCTACCCGGTGAACCCTGGGGCAGATGAGATCCTCGGATTGAAGTGTTACCCATCTGTACTTGATGTGCCAAATGACGTCGATCTATCCGTGATTACCATCCCCTCCGCCTCAGTCCTACAGGTGGCTGAAGAATGCGGAAAGAAGGGCGTCAAGGCTCTAGTTGTAATATCCGCGGGTTTCAAGGAGACCGGACATGAAGGCGCAGTGCTAGAGCAACAACTTGTTGAGATAAGTAAACGGTACGGGATGCGGATCCAGGGGCCTAACTGTCTCGGATTAATAAGCACATTGACACCATTGAACCTAAGTTTTGCGGCTGAGATGCCGCGACGAGGAAAGATAGGATTTATCTCCCAGAGCGGGGCGCTCGGGACAGCTGTACTTGACTGGGTCATAAAAGAGAATATAGGCTTCCATAGCTTCATCAGCCTAGGAAATAAGGCTGACCTCGACGAAATCGACTTTCTGGAAGCAATGAGCGAGGATGACGAGGTCTCGGTCATCCTACTTTATCTCGAATCGATTGAGAAGGGTAGAAAGTTCCTCGAAGCTTCCACACGAGTTGTTAAGAAAAAACCCATCGTTGTCCTTAAGGGTGGGACATCCTCAGCCGGCGCTAGGGCAGCAGGGAGTCATACGGGTGCGCTTGTCGGGAACTTCCTCGCTTATCAGACTGCATTTAACAAGGCTGGGGTGATCCTAGCCAACAGTATTGAGGAACTCTTTGACTATGGGTTAGCCTTCACAGAGCAACCCTTACCAAAAGGCGAGGGAATAGCTATAATCACAAATGCTGGGGGGCCTGGTATCCTCGCGACTGATCTTAGTGAGAGGCTTGGCGTCAAGATCTCTTCGATTTCGAGCGAGGTTCAGAGTAGACTCCATAGAAACCTTCCACCCGCATCAGCGACGGGTAATCCCGTAGACGTCTTGGGTGACGCGAAGGCGGACCGATATGCACTCGCCCTCGACGAGGTCATAAAAGACGATGGCGTTAATGCTGTTATCGTCCTTCTTACACCACAGGCTATGACGGAGAGCTTGGAGACCGCGAAGAACATTGTGAGGATGAAGCCATCCCTAAACCAGAAGCCCATCCTAGCCGTCTTCATGGGAGGCAAGATGGTTGAGGAAGCTACACGTTACTTAATGAACAACGGAGTCCCCTGCTTCGATTTTCCTGAGAAGGCGATTCAGGCGATATCGGCTATGTATCGATATGCGCGCTTTTTGAAGCTCCCCGTCTTTTCGTTAAAGAGGTTCGATGATGTCGACTCGACCAGAGTGAAGAAGGTGATTAAGGCCGCTCGTATGGATAGCAGAGTTGTGCTCCTCTCGACCGAGGCCGCGGATGTCGTAGAAGCTTATGGCATACCAGTTCCTCCGAACAAGCTAGCGATAAATGCAGACGAGGCGGTTGAATACTCGGAGGAGCTCGGATACCCCGTTGTCCTCAGGATCGTCTCCCCCGATATTCTCCATAAAACAGACATCGGCGGTGTGGCTTTGAACCTAAACTCGTCCATCGATGTGAGAACAGCATTCGATCAGATGATAACTAGCGTCAATAAATTCATGCCACGCGCGAGGATCTACGGTGTAATGGTCTACCACATGATCCCGAGAGGCCGCGAGATGATCATTGGCATGAGCCAAGATGTACAGTTCGGCCCCCTGCTCATGTTCGGCCTCGGGGGGATATATGTTAATTTCCTGAAAGACGTCTCCTTCCGCCTAGCTCCCCTTACAGACCATGAGGCTGACGAGATGATGAAAGACACTAAAGCTTACACTCTATTGAAGGGGATCAGGGGCGAGGATCCTTCTGACTTATCTGCACTTAAGGACATGATCCTGAGGGTTAGCCAATTGGTCAGTGACTTCCAAGAAATTGTGGAGATGGACATCAACCCTGTAATTGTCTACAAGACTGGGGAAGGCGCCTGCGCTCTCGACGTGAAGATTGCTCTATCAAAATAACTTTAACCATGAAGTGACGCAGTCATATACATGGTATATACGCTCTATATAGCTGGGACTAGGTTCAGCGGGAAGACTGCCCTTTGTCTTGGCCTCTATAATTCATTTAATGAGATGGGCATAAGGGTCGGGTACTTCAAGCCCATTGGGCAAGGCTACAAGATGGTCGAAGGCAGGTACATCGACCCTGACGTCACAATGATGAAGGACGTTATAGGCCTAAAGGAACCTATAGAAGAGCTTTGCCCGGTAGTCCTGGGGAGCCGTTACCTGGACCTCATATCGAAGGACTACGAGTCCCTGAGGACTCGTGTAATGGAATCTTATGAGAAAGTTAAAAAAGATAAGGACATACTCATCATCGAGGCAGCTCAGACCCCCGAGCGGCTTTTCTGCTCTAACCTCGACGTAGCAACTCTTTCCAAGGAGTTTGGTTCCAAGGTTATACTCTCAGTTAAGGGAGACGACGATACATGTGCGGATAAAGCTCTGCTTTATAATAATTACATGGTACAAAGGGGCGTCGATGTCCTCGGGGTAATCATTAACTTCGTCCCATTCCAGCAGCTTGAACGGATGCGGGGCGTGGTCTCTGAGATCCTCTGTAAATGTAAAGTTAATATTTACGGTGTCGTACCAGACCACAGGGAATTAACGCTCCCCACTGTCCAAGATGTCGTTAACTCCCTCGAAGCTGAGGTCCTGGCTGGGAAAGGCGGCATGGACAGGATAGTTGATAACTATCTAGTAGGTGCCATGTCCCCTGAGGCAGCCATGAGCTGGTTGAGGCGCAGCGTAGACAAAGCCTTCATCACTGGTGGCGACCGAGCGGATCTGATCCTTATGGCACTCGAGACTAAACCAAGCGCCATTATACTCACCGGTAACATCTATCCCTCAGCTCAGGTAATCTCGTCTGCAGAGTCAAAGGGGATCCCCCTCCTCCTTGTAACCGATGACACGTTTACAACAGTGACGAAGCTTGAGCCCCTCGATGGCAGGATAGTCCCAATCCCGATGTCCACTCGTAAGATTCAGCTTACCCGTAAGATCATGAGCGAATACATCGATTGGAAGAACATCCTCGAGGGCTATGTCGACTTTAAGACGAGGAACAAGTGACGAGGGTGAAAATGATCTTTGAGCGACAAGGATACGAAGACCGTTGGAGGCTCAATGGAAGAGACAAAAGAGAGGCACCTGCGTTACCTAAGGGCTATGAACAACCCAATTAGGAGGACAATACTCAGAGAACTCAAGGGTGGCTCTACTACGCTCGAGGAGCTTAAGACTGGAACGAGCATCGATGAAAAAACACTCGGATGGCATCTGGACATCCTCGAGTGGGGGTATTGTGTAGAGAAGCAAATTAAGGACGATCGTGCGTATTACCTTCTGACTAAGGAAGGCTCAGTGGTAGACTATCTTGATAAGTAATGAATCCTCGACTCCACTTTATCTATATTTATCGCTAATTCTATAAACAGCATCGAAATAAGTAGAGACTGGTGTTCGATTTGTTGAGCCTGAATAAGCTTACGAAGAAATTGGTTGACATGCTTCTGGACGACCCGGAGTACTACAATGTTTTGGTTGAAAGTCTGCCCTGTGGATCTACGATAATCGACACAGGTCTTGAAGCTAAAGGAGGATACGAGGCCGGCCTCATGACTACGCGGATAGCCATGGGTGGAGCGGGGGAGGTCAGTCTGAACTACTCTGATTATGGTGGGCTTCAGCTACCCACTATCGTGGTTTCGACGGATCATCCGGCATTGTCACTCTTTGGCGCTCAACTCGCGGGATGGAAAATATCCGTAGAGGACTACACAGCAGATGGCTCAGGTCCAGCTAGGGCGCTGGCTCTCAAACCGAAAAAGGTTTTCCAGAAGATCGAGTACAAGGACGAATCCGACGTTGCGACGATCCTCCTTGAGAGCCATAGGAAACCCACGGATGCCGCCGCTAGGTTCATAGCAGAATCCTGTGGGGTCAAGCCTGACAACGTCTTCATGCTGCTCACCTCCACCACCTCGATGGCTGGCATGGTTCAGATCTCTGGCAGGGTTGTGGAGACGGGCCTCTTCAGGCTCGACGTTCTTGGGATCGACATCAAGAAGGTGAAATATGGGGTCGGCTACGCCCCGATAATGCCCCCGCACATAGATGGCGGGAAGGCTATGGGACGTGCCGAGGATGCCCTGACCTACGGTGGCGTTACCAGCTTCGTCGTGGATGTGGAGGAGTCGGTTCTGATGGATCTTGCTAAGAGGTCCCCATCGAGTAACTGTAAGGATTATGGGAGGACCTCATACGAGATATACAGTGAAGTAAACTTCGACTTCACGAAAATCGATCCAGCACTCTTCGCCCCCGCAGCGGTTACACTAGTATGCGCAAAGACTGGCAGAGTCTTCTATCATGGGATGATAAACAACGATATCCTAAAACTATCGCTCAAAGGTTAGCTCCATTGATCCATTTTTAAGCCTAATTATTGAAAATTAATATAATGATAACTATCCTTATTACAACAAGCATTCTCTTGGAGGCGGGGTTTTGGTAGATAAGATCGATGTAATTATCCTAACCGGTAGAACTCTTCAGCAGGGGATCGGGCTTGAGGTGGGTAAGGTCTCTGAAGAATACTCGAAAAGCGTGAACTACGCAGAGATTAGTCGAGGTGACTCTAGAGCCCTCGGATTGACTAATAGCTCTCCCGTAGAGGTCACAACAGCAAGAGGAAAAGTAGTGCTTTACGGTCGGATATCCGAGACGCTCTCTCCCGGATTGATATTTGTACCATATGGTCCTTGGATAAATCAGGTACTTGGGCCGGACACCTGCTGTACTGGCACGCCTCAGCTGAAGGGGGTTCCGGCTGAGCTTGAACTCGCGGAGGGGAAACGTGTGCCGACCCTACTTGACCTGGTTAAGGTTATGAGGGGGACATGAAAATGGCGACCTACAGCGATGTTATATGTCCCTTCTGCGGGTGCCTCTGCGACGACATTGAGATAACAGTCGAAAACAACAAGGTTGTAAACACAAAAAACTCGTGTGCGATCTCACGTTCAAAGTTTATTAAAAACGACTGGGGGAGAATAATTTTCCCGACAATAAATGGGGAACCCGCCCCCTATGAGAAAGCCATCGAGGAAGCCGTAAAGATTCTGTCCTCGGCTAGACGTCCTCTCGTCTACGGGCTCAGTAAAACTGATAACGAGGCGATCAGGGAAGCGATTCACCTCACGGAGCTAGTCGGTGGGGTGATCGATAGCACGACGACGGTATGCCACGGCGCAAGTATCATTGCCATGCAGAACACCGGGGTCGCAACTACGACCCTCGGCGAGGTGAAGAACAGAGCCGACCTCATCGTATTCTGGGGTTCCAACCCTGCCGAGGCTCATCCAAGGCATTTCCAGAGGTACTCGGTTACACCGAAGGGGAAGTACACACCCAACGGTAGGAGTGGCAGGTACATTGTAGTCGTCGACGTGCGTGAAACGAGATCGTCGAAACTGGCTGACCAATTCATTCGGATTACCCCCAACAGCGACTTCGATGTATTACAGGCATTGAGGGCTTTGGTTAGGGGCCAAAAGTTGTCGGTCGGGGAGGTGGGTGGCGTCCAAATTAACATACTTGAAGAATTGGCAGATCGGATGAAGGGAGCAAAGGTCGGTTGCGTCTTCTATGGTTTAGGTCTCAATCAGAGCGAGGGCAGGCACATGAACGTCGACGCCATGTACAGCCTTGTATCGGAGCTCAACCACCATACCAAGTTCGCATGTAACCCGATGAGAGGTTGCTTCAACGTGACTGGTGCGAACATGGTTACAACATGGCAGACCGGCTACCCGTTCGCGGTCGATTTTAGTAGGGGGTACCCTAGGTATAACCCCGGGGAGTACACGGCTGTCGACCTCTTGGCGAGGGAGGAGGTCGACGCTGCCCTCATAATGGGATCTGATCCGGCATCGACATTTCCACTCGAGGCCGCCCGCCACCTATCCAAGATCCCTGTAGTGACTTTGGAGCGGAAGGAGACGCCCACATCCATGATTAGTAAGGTAGTGATACCCGTAGCGACATCGGGGATCGAGACTGATGGGACAGCTTATCGGATGGACTATGTTCCATTGAAGCTAAGGAAGGTTGTCGATCCACCCCAAGGCGTATTCTCGGACGCCGTGGTGCTTAGAGATATCATTGAGCGGATCAAGGCTTTGGAGGTAGATTCGATATGAGGAGCCTCATCATCAAGGGAGGATACGTCTACGATCCCCTAAACGGGGTAAATGGCGAGAAGACAAACATCTACGTCTGCGATGGGAAGGTAGTGGAGGAGATCGAGGAGAGGGATGCTAAGGTTATCGATGCATCCGGGATGGTGGTCATGCCGGGGGGCGTTGACATTCACAGCCACATAGCAGGCTCAAAAATAAACTCGGGCAGGATGCTGAGGCCGGAGGATCATAGGAAGGACGTCGTTAAGAAGACCAAGGTTACGCGATCAGGCGTAGGATACAGTTGCCCCTCGACATTCGTAACGGGCTATCGCTATGCCCAGATGGGCTACACATCCGTTTTTGAGCCGGCTATGCCTCCGGTGAGTGCGCGTCATGTCCACGAGGAGATGGCCGACATCCCTATACTAGATAAGGCCGCGTATACCCTCTTCGGTAACAACTTATTCACCCTAAAATACGTTAAGGCCGGCGATATCGAAATGCTCAAGGCGTTCATCCTCTGGCTGCTAAGGACTACTAAGGGCTACGCTGTTAAGATAGTCAACCCTGGAGGCGTCGAGAACTGGAAATGGGGGAAGAACGTCGGTGGGCTAGATGACCTTGTCTACAACTACGAGGTCACGCCGAGGCAGATAATTACTAGCCTAGCCAAAGCTAATGAGGAGCTGGGACTGCCTCACACGATCCATCTCCACTGCAATAACCTGGGGGTCCCAGGTAACTACGAGACGACGATCGAAACGATGGAGACCCTCAAGGGCATAAAGCCGAAGCCAGGGAGGAAGACGACGGTCCACGTTACGCACTGCCAGTTCAACGCCCTGGACGGCGACACCTGGGCCAACGTTAGATCAGGCGCCTCGAAGATAGCCAAGTATGTGAACGGACATGAGCACGTTTCTATCGATATTGGCCAGGTGATTTTCACGGATACCACTACTATGACGGGTGATGGTCCCGCGCAGTTTAGGCTCTGGAACCTGACCGGGAACAAGTGGGTGAACAAAGATGTGGAGATGGAGGCGGGCGCGGGTATAGTCCCATACACCTACAAGAAAGAGAATCTCGCAAACTCAATCCAATGGGCGATAGGTCTTGAGCTCGCCCTCCAGATATACGATCCTTGGCGCGTCTACCTAACTACTGATCACCCGAACGGCGGGCCATTCACCTTCTACCCTAAGGTCATCTCCTGGTTGATGAGTAGGGCGTCCAGAAACGAGACTATGCTTGAGATCAACAAGTCATGCATGAAGCGAACTACACTAGTCAACGATTATCGAGAGTATACGTTCAACGAGATCGCTATCATGACAAGAGCCGCCACAGCGAAGGCTGTTGACCTAAAAAATAAAGGCCATCTTGCCCCAGGGACAGATGGGGATATCTCAGTATACGACATCGATCCGTTGAAGTGGGCGCCCTCTAAGTATAGGGAGCTCGAGAAGGCCTTCATGCTGGCTAAGTATACGATCAAGGGGGGAGACATAGTCGTGAAGGATGGAGAAATCCTTTCTACTCCCCAAGGATCCACATATTGGATAAATTCGGCTGCACGCAATGAAGATGAACTGGTTAAAGACCTGGAAGCCGATTTCAGAGACTATTACTCGATCAACTTCAGAAACTACCCGGTCGAGGAGACCTATCTTCCTAGGAGTTATCCCATAAAACTGGAGGCTGTATAGATGAGCTTCAACTTCAACGGTGTGGAAATCGAGGACACATTCGCCGAGGGGTTCTCTATGTGGGGCAGCAGGATCATAGTAACAGCCATCAACAGGAAATGGGCGAACATTGCAGCCCAGAACATGACGGGTTTCGCAACCAGCGTGATCGCCTGCGACTGCGAGACCGGAGTAGAGCGAGAGGTGTCACCAGAAAGCACGCCAGACCGGAGACCAGGCACCGCTATCATGGTCTTCGGCTTCTCTAAGAAAAAGCTCTCCGAGTCTATGCTTAGTCGGATCGGCCAGTGCGTTCTCACCTGCCCCACCACGGCCATCTTCAACGGTATCCCTAGGGCCGAGTCCGACGAAATGCTCGACGTCGGTAAAAGCCTCAGGTTCTTCGGTGACGGCTACCAGGTCAAGATGAGGATGAACGACGGCCTTGGAGAACGCGTCCGATTCTGGCGGATCCCCGTCATGGAGGGAGAGTTCCTCACAGAGGAATTGTACGGCGCCAAGAAGGCAGTTGCGGGAGGTAACTTCCTGATAATGGGGGAGGAGGAAAGATCCACCTTAGAGGCAGCAGAAAGGGCAGTGGAAGCGATCCACACTATTCCTAGGATAATCACGCCTTTCCCAGGAGGCCTCTGCAGGAGCGGGAGTAAGGTCGGCTCGAAATACGCATTCCTAAAAGCCTCAACCAACACACCGTTCTGCCCGACGATAAAGCACACCTTCAAGGGATCGAAGACACCAGAGAAGGTGAACTCCATCATCGAAATAGTTCTAAACGGACTTGATGAGCCATCCGTGAGGAGAGCAATGGGCGTTGGGATAAAAGCCGCAGTGGAAGTAGGGGGCATAAAGAAGATAACTGCGGTGAACTTCGGTGGAAAGTTAGGTAAATTTAAGATCGGCCTAAAAGAGTCCTTGGAGGCGACATGACTTGAAAATTCTAAAAATAAAATATGCTGGAGTGACATCGATGCCTATCGAGGCAGAGAACATTACGCCGGATCTAGTCGTCGGTAAGCAGCTATCGGAGATCGAAAGACTCGCAGTCTATACGGGGAATAGACGGCACAACTTGGCCGAGCTCTTCGAGATCAGAGGCGATGTCGCCGATGAAGTAGGCAACCAAACAATAGTGGTAGAAGGAGAAACGAGTCTAGTCAAGTATATAGGATCATCGATGTCAGCCGGTAAAATCATCATCGAAGGGAACGCCGGAATGCATTTAGGATCACGAATGTCCGGGGGAGAGATCCAGGTTAAAGGGTCCGTAGATGACTGGGCTGGAGCCGAGATGAGTGGCGGCTACATTAGGGTAAACGAAAGCGCAGGTAACCGGCTAGGCTCCGGATATAGAGGCAGCCCCGAAGGGATGACCGGGGGAGTGATTGTTGTGGACGGTAATGTCGGGCAGGAGTGCGGAGCCTTCCTGCGCCGAGGAATGATCGTTGTCCGAGGAGCCGTAGCGCCCTTTGCAGGGGTCCACATGAACGGGGGGCAGATCTTCGCCTTCGGCCATGTATCGAAGAGGGTGGGCGCGAGTGCAAAGGGGAACGGAGGGCTCATAGCGTGCCTCGGTGGTGTCGAGCAGATGTTACCCACGTATATTTACGATTCGACATACAGGCCCACCTTCATGAGGGTATATCTACAACAGCTGTCAGAGAATCTGGGGGTGAAGGAGGCAGCAAAGTTCACGGATTCACCGTTAGAACGCTACTCAGGGGACCTCGCCTGTGGGGGTAACAACGAGATCTTCGTCGTGTCTAGCTGAGTGATTGTGCAGTTGAAAGTCGGAATAGTGGCCTCTGATAGGGACGAATGGCATATCCAGAGGCTCCTCGAGAGCCTGAAGAACAGAGGCGCCGATGCTTACGTCTTCCCCTCCACCCGCCTACTCTCGAGGATAAATAGCTCTCCCCGGATATCCGTAAAAGGCTACGCTATCGAAGAGTTCGACGCCGTCATCGTCAGAAAGGTACCCGGAGGAAGCCCGGACCAGGTCTTCTACCGGATGGACGTCCTACACAGGCTTGAAGAGATGGGGGTATACGTGATGAACTCCCCAGATGCTATCGAAAGATCAGTGGACAAGTTTTACACCTCCGGCCTCCTCGAGGACGCGGGTATACGAACCCCGCGAACTGTAATCACTGAAAAGTTCGAGGAGGCAATTACCGCGTTCAGCGACCTAGGAGGCGATGTGGTCGTTAAACCCCTCTTCGGATCCCTCGGGTTCGGGATGACAAGGCTCACCGACGAGGACATTGCGTACAGGGTCTTCAGAACACTCGAACAGATCGGTGGAGTCTATTATATTCAAGAGTTCATCCCTCACAGGAATGAGGACATCCGTGCGTTCGTCGTAGGCGGCAGAGTCGTGGCATCGATGCTTAGAGTCGCTAAGAGTTGGAAGACGAACATTGCCGGCGGAGGGGAGGCAAAACCCTGCGAGCTCGAAGATTACCTAGCGGAGCTGAGCCTTAAGGCAGCCAAAGTGATAGGTCTGGACTATACTGGCGTGGACCTATTGAGATCCGAGGAAGACGAAACCTTCTATGTTATCGAAGTTAACAGCACACCAGGATGGGAGGGGCTCCAAACCGTCACCAAGAAGAGGATCTCCGATATCATCGTGGATCACTTGTTGTCAAAACTCAAATGAGTCTGAGGATACTGAGGCAATATGGTGGAGGGAGTGGAGAAGCCGAAGGACAGAGACTTTATCGAGACGACTGAGGGACTCATCTTCTGTGTCGTAGGTTACCTTCATCCCCTAGACAGGTACACTGCCTACCTGAAGTACGTTCCAGCAACGGAGGGGAAATGGA
>Ga0105152_10000616_pt1 | contig 10955 bp, 8 predicted proteins | sample LakBais05cmmetaG_FD_81534 | JGI IMG/M metagenome (GOLD analysis project Ga0105152, IMG submission 81534) | Lake sediment microbial communities from Lake Baikal, Russia to study Microbial Dark Matter (Phase II) - Lake Baikal sediment 0-5 cm | ecosystem: Environmental > Aquatic > Freshwater > Lake...
CCCGAGATTTTGGAGTCATCCAAATTAAACTTGGTGAGACAGGATGCGCAGGTGATGATCATGGTACACCCCTTCTTAAGTATGATTTCTGAAAAAGCTCAGAAATCTCTGATTCCACAGATTAAATATCGATTACGCAGATAAATTATGACGATAAAATCTGTGTCATCAAATCAAAATCGGTGTAATCAGGGATCTCTAATCATTTTTTGTCATTATGATGAAATGAATAGGAAAAATCAAGAAGAAAATGAGGAGAGTCGTTTGGTCCATTAAGATCGTTCAGTCCGTTTAGACCGTTACTTTTAACGAACTCAACGAGATTAACGAAACTAACGATCTAACGTGATTTACAATCTCAATCTGCAATCCGCAATTGTAGGATTATAGTCCCAACCTCTTTTTAAACTCTTGTGCTAGCATGGGGACGACAGTAAAAAGATCACCGACAATACCATAGGTGGTAATTTTAAAGATAGGAGCCTCAGGGTCTTTGTTGATGGCGACAATGATATCCGATGTTCTCATCCCGGCCTGATGTTGAATAGCGCCTGAGATACCGCAGGCAATATAGATCTTGGGCCTCACGGTTCGACCGGTCTGCCCAACTTGGTGTTCGTAGGAGATCCAGCCTGCATCTACCGTCGCACGAGAGGCACCTACGGCTGCACCCAATACCTCGGCCAGTTCCCGGATCACCTTAAAATTTTCAGCATTTCCCAGACCTCTTCCTCCTGAGACGATGATTTCTGCATCAACAAGATTGACTGTCTCCGTCCCCTTGATGAATTCCAGAACCTTTGTCCTGACCTGTTCTTCTTTCATCGGTAAGGATTCTCGAATAACCTCTCCTTTTCTCGAATCATCCCGTGGGGGCATGGGGAAAACCTTGGGCCGGACCGTTGACATTTGAGGCCGATAATTGGGATAGTCGAGAATCGTGGCCATTATGTTTCCACCAAATGCAGGCCGGGTCTGTCGAAGGTATTTTGTTTCGGGATCGATATCCAGGCCTGTGCAATCCGCAGTTAACCCAACTTCTAAGGTCGTTGCAACCGTTCCTGCAAAATCTCGACCTTGGGTGGTTGCACCGAAGAGGACGATTTCAGGTTTATATTTCCGGATGAGGTTCACCGCAGCGCAGGCATACGGATCGGCCCGATATTGTTTGAGAACGGGGCTCTCTGTCACATAGACCCTCTCTGCCCCGTAGGCCACAGCCTCTTTGATAAAATCATCGACCTTTTCCCCAAAGATCATCCCACATAACTTACATCCCAGAACATCAGCCAACTTCCTTCCCTCGCCCAGGAGTTCGAAGGAGACACTTGCAACCTTTCCGTGTTCGTGTTCGATAAAGACCCAGACATCTTTGTAGGCGCCCGTATCTATTGTCACGGCCTTTTCTTCCTTTTCTAAGGTAATCGCACTCACCGGACAGACATCCACACAGGCACCGCAAAAAGTGCACTTTTCATCGACCACAGCAATCCCTTCCTTCATGCTCAATGCTCCAAAGGGACAGGCAGGAATACAGGACTCGCATCCGGTACAGGTATCTTTATCGATCAATAATTTAGCCATTCGCTTCTCCTCCTAATCCCCCCATCCCCCCTTTAGTAAAGGGGGGCAAGGGGGGATTACTAATTTTATTTAATAAATTTGGAATCCATCAATTTTTTCACCAGAAGTGGAACCACCTCGGTTAACTCTCCTTTTAATATCTCTCCACCCCCCCTCGCCTCTGGCGAAAAGACCTTCATCACCCAGGTAGGTGATCCTTTCAAACCAATGCGGTTTTCATCCACAGGGATATCTTTAACCGTTAAGGTAGGGATCTGTGCCTTGGCAGCCTTCTTGATCCCTAAAAGAGAAGGAAGCCTGGGCTCATTGATATCTTTGACGACGGTGATCAGGGCTGGGAGTGTGGATTGCACAACCTCCCTCCCATCCTCCAACATCCGTTCCACTACAATCTTCTTATTGGCGAGGTCGATCTCCCTGACCTTGGACACATAGGTGAGTTGGGGGATTCCCAGGCGAGTTGCAATCCCTGGCCCTACCTGGGCAGTATCTCCGTCGATCGCCTGTTTTCCACAGATGACGAGATCCACGCCGCCGACCATCTCGATCGTCTTGGCCAGGGTATAGGCCGTGGCTAACGTGTCCGCCCCTGCGAAGGCCCTATCTGAGACCAGATAGACTTTATCCGCACCCACGGCAAGGGCATTCTTCAATACCTCGATCGCCTGGGGAGGCCCCATGGTGACCACATGGACTTCACCCCCATACTTCTCCTTAGTGAGAAGAGCCTCCTCCACTGCGAATTCATCGAAGGGATTGGTAATGCTTTGCACGCCCTCTCGAATCAGGGTGTTCGTCTCTGGGTTGATCTTCACATCGGTGGTGTCTGGAACCTGCTTGATGCAGACAGCAATCTTCACCTTTTTCCTCCTTATCTCCCTTTAAAATTGGGCTTCCTCTTCTCGACAAAAGCCGCCATTCCTTCCTTCTGGTCCTCGGTGGCAAAACCGATGCCGAAGGCATAGGATTCTAAATTACAGGCCTCTTCAAGATCCATATTGAAACCGGAATCCATCACCATCTTGGCCAGTCTTACTCCAATGGCTCCATTTCCTGCAATCTGAGCGGCTACCTTTTTAGTCTCCTCCATGAGGGAGGTCTGGGGAAAGACACGGTTAACAATCCCCATCTGAAAGGCCTCCCCTGCACTAATCATTTTTCCTGTCAGAATGAGCTCCTTCGCCTTCCCTTTTCCAATCAGACGGGGAAGCCTCTGTGTTCCTCCGAAGCCCGGAAAGATACCAAGGGTCACCTCTGGAAAGCCGAACCTTGCATTTTCAGAGGCGTATATGAAATCACAAGCAAGGGCAATCTCCGTCCCTCCTCCCAGGGCGAAACCATTGACAGCCGCAATGACCGGTCGGTCAAGATCTTGAATTATCCTCAAAGTGAGATGGCCCAATTTTGAAAATTGGACTGCCTGTAGAGAATTCATCCCTTTCATCTCCGTGATATCGGCTCCTGCGACAAAGGCCTTCTCTCCAGCTCCTGTTAAAATGAGAACCTTCGCTTCTGGATGCTCTTTCACTTCCTGGACCCCCATCTGGATCTCTTTGAGGGTCTCGATGTTCAAGGCATTAAGCGACTTAGGGCGGTTGATGGTGAGGATTCCAATTTCACCTTCGAATGATAACAAAACATTTTTGTATTCCATCTTTCCTCCTAAAACGTATCCGTAACTTTTAACTCAAAACTCATAACTCACAACTCTTAACTCTTCTCAACAATCATGGCCATGCCTTGGCCTCCACCAATACAGAGAGTCGCCAAGCCCAAATTGACCTTTCGTCGCTTCATTTCGTGGAGGAGTGTAACAATCAATCTCGCACCGGTGCATCCAATGGGATGTCCCAGGGAGATCCCACTTCCATTCACATTTGTCTTATCCATATCCAATTTGAGCTCTCGAATGCAGGCGATCGCCTGTGCAGCAAAGGCCTCATTCAGTTCGATGAGACCGAAGTCATTGAGAGAGATTTTCATTTTTTTAAGTACTTTTTTGACAGCAGGAATAGGACCTAAACCCATATAAGCTGGATCGACCGCTCCAGAGGCAAAAGAGCGAACTGTCCCAAAGGGCTCTAAATTCAACTCTTTTGCCTTTTCTTTGGCCATTAATAGAACGGCAGCGGCGGCATCGTTAATTCCTGAAGCATTCCCTGCAGTGACTGTTCCTCCGGGTTTAAAAGCGGTGGGCAGCTTGCCCATTTTCTCCAAAGAGGTATCCATAGGTCTTTCGTCTGTATCATAGATCAACGGCTCCCCTTTCTTTTGAGGGATCACTACAGGTACGATTTCCTCTTTGAAGGTGCCATTTTTGATAGCAGCTCTTGCCCTCTGGTGGCTGAGCAGCCCCATTTCATCCTGTTCCTTTCTAGAAATGCCATACTTTTCAGCAATATTCTCAGCCGTGTTTCCCATATGATATCCATAAAAGATCTCGTGAAGACCATCAAAGACCATTAAATCCACCATTTCTTGATTGAACATCCGTGCTCCCCAACGGCCAAGAGGGAAGGCATAAGGAACCATACTCATATTTTCCATCCCTCCTGCCACCACCACATCTGCCTCACCTAATTGAATCGCCTGAACCCCTAAGGCAATCGCCTTCATACCTGAAGCACATAACTTATTAACTGTAAATGCATTTGTCTCCTTTGGCATCCCTCCATAGATCGTCGCTTGCCTGGCTGGATTCTGTCCTTGTCCTGCCGGCAGGACGTTGCCCATAATCACTTCGTCGACCTGAATCTCTTTGCTTGCCCCTTCCCATTGGCCATAGGTCTTCTCTAATTCCGTCAGCCCTGTTCCCTTGAATACCTCAGGAGATAGATCTAAAACCTCCTTCTTGGTAACGGGTTTTAGACCCGCTTTTTTAAGCACCTCTCTAATCACAATGGCACCTAATTTTACTACAGGGACATCCTTTAAAGAACCTCCAAATGTACCTATTGCTGTCCTTGCTCCACTCACAATCACAACTTCTCTCATATCATTCTCCTTTTAATCTTAGCCATTCCTATCAGTAAACCCCGTTAGAAAGGACGGGGCTTTAACTCCGCCCTTCACCCCGTGAGTATAAGGATTCCGGGCCTTTGCAGCCGATCGGAAAACCAAGGGGCGTGCAAAAACAAGGATTAATCCATACGTTACTCTACGGGGTAAATAATGAATGAACATTTTCTTTTTACACCCCCGCCATAAATGGCGCAGCTTTCTAACGGGGTAAACAGTTGGTGAAACCTTCAAAAGATAATTTTCACAAGTTATGTTTATTAGCCTAAATCCATTTTTTTGTCAACATCTTTTCATTAATCCATAATCCATAATTGTCATCCTGAACCAGGTCCTGAATTTAATTCAGGACCTAAGGATTTCAGGATCTGGTTTAGCCTTTTTTGTGAGATGCTGAAAAAATTTCAGCATGACAGGGAAATTGCAGGCCTTTTCATTTGTGATTACGGATTATGGGCTAATTTCAATAAATTAGATGCTGCTAAGATCGCGTTAATAAGATTGGTTGGGTCGGCCAAACCCTTACCAGCAATGTCATATGCAGTCCCATGACCCACAGAGGTACGAATAAATGGTAATCCTAAGGTAAGATTGACGGCCTCCTTAAAATTGGACATCTTAACAGGAATGAGGCCTTGGTCATGGTACATGGAAATCACAGCATCAAAGGTGAAGGGGCCTGAGAGGTTAAAAAAAGAGTCGGCAGGAAAGGGACCTTCGACCATTACTCCCTGAGACCTCGCCATTGTAATGGCCGGGATAATCTCCATCTCTTCCTCTTCTCCTAAGAGTCCCTCTTCTCCAGAATGGGGATTGAGGCCGAGGACAGCGATCTTGGGATGGACGATCCCGAAATATTTTTTCAATCCTTCGTCTGTCATTCGAATCGTGGAAAGAATGCGATCCGAAGTGATCCATTTTGAGACCTCTTTGAGTGGAAGATGAGTCGTGACTAAAACGACCTTCCATCTCGATCCTAAGAACATCATGGCAACAGAGGAGGCTTGAACCAAATGGGCTAAGAGTTCTGTATGGCCTGCGAAAGGGTACCCGGCTGCATTGATCGCTTGCTTGTTGATCGGGCATGTGGTGATGGCATCCAATTTGCCGGTCCTTACCCACTTGACCGCCTCTTCAACATATTTCACCATTGCCTCGCCACACTCCCGATTCGGTTTTCCGAAACGGAGGGAGTCTGCCCTCAATTGACTCGAGGGGGAAAGAAAGATTCTTTGAGGAAGGTATCCTTCCTCTGGAATCTTCTCAAAGATCTCAACCGTAGTATTCAGGCCCAACATTTCAATCGTCTTTAAAAGCACCTCTCGATCCCCGAAGACAAAGGGCCGGCAGGCTTGAAACGGCTCCTTCATCGATAAGGCCTTCACGATAATTTCTGGTCCAATACCAGTGGGATCACCCATGGTAATCCCGATGATGGGAAGAATCATATGTTTAGTTTAAAGTTTAGAGTTTAGAATTTGAGACTAAAGCTTGATCTCGATGACAGACTTCTCCTTCAACGTGCTGAGAAACTGTTGAAACGCTTTCTCCATCTCTTTTTCATAATAGTCCGCTTTGACCTTCTCCATAACCTCCTCAAAAGGAGGGGGAGTTCCTCCTTTCCGATCGAGGAGTTTAATAACATGAAAACCGAAATTCGTTCGAATGATCCCACTCACCTCTCCGACCTGGAGGCGGAGGGCCTCCTTCTCAAATTCGGGGAGGAGTTCTCCTTTTTTAAAATAACCTAAATCCCCTCGATCCTTGGCAGAGATATCTTCTGAATAGAGAAGAACCATCTCCCCAAAATCCTCTCCCCCCTTGACTTTTTCTAAGACCTTTTCACACTTCTTCCTAATTTCCCGAATCTCCTCCGGTGTTGCCCCTTTTGGAACTAAGAATAGGATTTGGCTGGGTCGATAAGATTCATTGCTTCGATACCGATCGATATTCTTTTGATAAAAATCCCTCCACTCTCTTTCTCCAGCTTGCGATTCCACCTTTACTGCCCAATTGATCAACTTCATGCGCTGGAGCCTCTTTTCGATCTCCTTTTTATAGGCCTCTAAGGTCAACCCTTCATTAGCCAGAGCCTTCTCTAAATCCTCTTGGGTGGCAGCATTTCGCCGTTTGACCTCCTCCAGGGCTCCTTCTATCTCCTTACTGGTCACTTTGACCCCAGACCTCTTCACCTCCTGGTCAATTAACTTCTCCTCAATGAGCTTCTCTAACACCTTCCGATAAACTTCACGAACTCGTTCCCGTCTCTCCAAACGATCCTTGGTTTGGATCTCCTCCTGAAAAGGACCTGCCCACTTCTCCACCTCAGAGAGGGTGATGATCTCCTGATTGACAACGGCTACGATAAAATCGACGACGGCTTCGCTTGAAGAGAACGACCCGAACAATAAAAAGAAAAAGAGCCCGAATCTGAAAATGACCCTTTTCATCTTCTACTTTCTCCCTTTCATGCCCTGAGCCACTTTTTGTTGATCTTTATCTTTGCCTTCCCTTTGAGCCCTTTGAGCCACTTCTGATATTCCTCCTCCCCTTTTTTCTGCCTGAGTTCCTGGAGAATCCCTAACTTCGCCTCTTCAAAAGGAATCTGTCGAGGCTCAATTTTTTCCTCCAATTTAAAGATATGATACCCATAGGGGCTTTTGATCACATCGCTGATCGTTCCTACCTCCATGGAAAAAACATGGTCGAATTCGGCTGGCTTCTCCCCTTGGCTGAAATAGCCCAAATCTCCACCCTTCACCCTTTCAGGTCCCAGTGATTTTTTAACCGCCAACTTCTCAAAATTTTCCCCCCTTTTCAACCGTTTCATGATCTGGATCGCTTCCTCCCCATCTGCCACAATGATCTGACGAGCCCTGACCTTCGGTTGAAGTTGAAATGAGGAAATGTGGGTTTCATAATATTGAAGGGCTTCCTTCTCGTCGATCTCCCCTCGGTAATGGAGGACGCTTCGGATCATCTTCTCCGCTAATAATTTTTCTCCCAGTCGAACCTTCCATTCTTCCAAAGTCATCCCTTTAAGACCCAACTTCTCCCCAAATCCTTCCCCGGGATAATCCATTTTGATTTCTAAAATGGCCTGATTCAATTCTTCCTGGGAGACTTTAATTCCTGATCGACGGGCTTCTTGGACGAGGATCTTGCGTTCGATCATCTGATCCAGATAGGCCTGTTTCAGATCCTTAAGGTTCGCCTCCTTTGTCTCCTTGCCTGGCTCCGAGATCAACTCTTTAAATTCTCGATTGAATTCATCGACTGTGATCTGTTCCTGATTGACTCGAGCAAGAACATGTTCAGGGAGCCCCTCTCCCCATTGGGCACAACCCCAAACAAAAAAGAAAATAAGGAGCAAAGTGGAAAAGGGTTGCATCTTAAATTTTCTATAACTCATTGAAATCATTTCCTCTCTTCTTTTGGCTTTACCTCCTTCTTCTCTTCTTCGTCCCATAACTTTTCGTTGACAATAATCTTGGCTCTCGATTTCGCTTCTTTCACATATTCGAGGTAGGCATCCTGTCTCTTCTTTGTCTGGAGGAAGGAGCGGATCTTTTCTTTGACCTGATTGAATGGTTTTAAGGCGGTCCCCCGTCTTTCTACCAATTGGATGAGATGGTATCCAAAAGGCGTCTTGACGATCTCGCTGACCTCCCCTCTTTCCCTGAGCGAAAAAGCCGTTTCTTCAAACTGGGTAAACGAAGGGGCCAATTGCCCTCTCCGGATATATCCGAGATCCCCCCCATTCTCCCGGGATTTATCGATATTGTAAGTGAATGCTAAATTCTCAAAACTTTCACCCCTTGCGAGCTTCGTCAACACTTCCTTCAAAATGGGGTCTGAGTTGACAACAATGTGACGGATCTTTATCTCTTGAGGCTCGGTAAAACGATTTTCATTCTCTTTATAATATTTCTGGACCTCATTCTCAGAGACTTCGCCCTTCCCTTTCAGTACCTCTTCGAGAAGGGCATCGATGACCATTGCTCTCTTGAAATCTTCCACCTTCGTCACGATCTCTTTATTTTGATCAAGGCCCTTCTGCTTCGCTTCCTGATAGAGCACCTCTCGAGTAATCACGTAGTTATCAAGAAAATCCCTCAGCCCCTTTTCGTTCAACAGCCTCATTTTCCCCTCCAGAGGTTGCTTTTCCGATATCTGACGAAACTCTTCAAGGGGGATGGAAACATTGTTGATCCTGACCAGTTCTTTACTCCCTAACCCTTTCTCTCCCGATTTCTCACAACCCAAGAACCAGGAAAAAAAGAGGACCGAAATTCCAAGGAAAATAAGTCTTTTTGTCATCATTCTCTCTGTCTCCAATGGATCTGAGTAAATTCCATTAGAAATCTATCATATCAGGCCAATGCTTGCAATAGCTTTTTGGCCGCTCCAAACGGGTCCTTCTTCAGCTCGGGCCATCCTTCGACGATCAATTTGGACTCTGGGGTCAATCGATATTTGCCCTTTCCTCGATGGACCAACTCCACCACTCTTTGCGGAGAGACTCGGGTCGCCTCGTCGAATGTGAGAACCAATTGGGAAGGCGTCTCCTCAAACTTTCTGATCGACAATCTCGTCAGAAGAATTTTCACTTTGATCACCTCAAGGGGGTGATCCACTTCCATAGGAATCCTCCCAAAACGATCCACCATCTCTTCCCGAATCCTCTCCACTTCATCATCGGAACGAGAGAAAGAGAGTCTTCGATAGAGACTCAATCGCTCTGCTGGATCCTCCACATAGAATTCCGGAATGAAGGCAGGAAGATGGAAGTGGATCTCCGGGGTGATCTCTTCCATCACTTCCTCACCTTTTAACTCCCGGACAGCCTTCTCCATCAACTGGGTGTAGAGTTCAAACCCCACGGCTGCAATATGTCCGGATTGGGATGGCCCGAGGAGGTTTCCTGCCCCTCGAATCTCCAAATCATGCATGGCCAGTTTGAACCCAGACCCCAGCTCGCTCAATTCCTGAATCGCCCGGAGCCTTTTCATGGCATCCTTGGAAAGAGTGAGTTCTCCGGGGATGAAGAGATAGGCATAGGCCTGATGACTCCCTCGACCGACTCGCCCCCGGAGTTGATAGAGGTCTGCCAGACCAAACTGTTCTGCATGGTTGATCAGGATCGTGTTAGCCGTTGGGATGTCCAAACCGGATTCGATGATACTGGTGCAGAGAAGAAGGTTATACTCTCCCTTGACGAACTGGAACATCACCTTTTCCAACTCCTTCTCTCTCATCTGGCCGTGGGCAATGGCCAGGGAGGCCTCCGGGATGAGCCGTTTCAAATGGTTAGCCATCGCATGGATGTTTTGGACTCGATGGTGGACGAAGAAGACTTGACCTCCTCGACTGAATTCCCTCAGGACTGCCTCTCGGATAACTTCGTCATCGTAACGAACGACAAAGGAACGGATGGAGAGACGATTTTCAGGAGGAGTTTGGATGAGGCTGAGGTCTCGGATGCCAGAGATGGCCATCTGGAGAGTCCTTGGAATGGGAGTGGCGGTGAGGGTGATCACATCCACTAATCTTCTGATTTCCTTCAATCTCTCTTTGTGAGAAACGCCAAATCGATGCTCCTCATCAATCACCACCAGCCCTAGATCTCTGAAGGTCACATCCTTCTGAAGGAGTCGGTGTGTCCCGATCACAATATCTACTTTTCCTTCTCTCAGTCGTTTTAGAATCTCCTTCTGCTCCCGAGGACTTTTAAAACGGCTCAACATTTCGATCACCACTGGATAAGTCTTAAAACGGGCAGAGAAGGTCTGATGATGTTGTTGGGCCAGAACCGTGGTGGGGACTAAAATGGCAACCTGCTTTCCATCCATCACAGTGCGGTAGGCGGCTCGAATGGCTACTTCTGTCTTACCATACCCCACATCCCCACAGATCAGGCGATCCATGGGTTTTGGGTTTCCCATATCCTTCATCACCTCTTCAATGGTCTTGATCTGATCCGGAGTCTCCTCATACTCAAAGGTGGCTTCAAACTCTTTGTAGAGTTGATCTGGAGGAGAAAAGTTAAAACCTTTGAAGACTTGTCTCGCTGCGTAGAGGTCAAGGATCTCTTTGATCATCTCTGACACAGCGGCCTTCACCCTCTTCTTCGCCCTCTGCCACGAGTTGCTTCCTAACCTATCCAGTTTGGGAGGCTTCCCATCACCTCCGACATAACGTTGAATTAAATTGAGCCGATCCACAGGAACAAAGAGCTTATCTCCTTCAAGATATTCCAAAAGGAGGTAATCGTTCGAAACGCCTTCGATGCTCAAATGTCTCAGCCCTCTGTAGAGGCCTACGCCATAATCGATATGAACGATAAAATCATC